>OFRM01000702.1_pt1 | contig 13046 bp, 19 predicted proteins | sample 1543101 | NCBI WGS metagenome assembly OFRM01 (sample SAMN07774223, study PRJEB24372) | wastewater metagenome | isolation source: Exp Tend VB 0WW | collected 2016-02
ACAGGTTTCCGTCAGGGGCCGTCACAAACTCGCTGTAATTGCTCGTGTTGCCCGTTGTTGCCGGGGTGAACCCGATGGCGCTTGGCTCTATTTCCGGGAATTGCGCGTACCTTAAATCCCCGTTCACATTGGAAAGCGGCACTTGGCCCGCCTTGCTCCCTTCCACCACCTTGGCTTGCTCCAAAGTGGACAGCGCCGTCCGTTTTGCGGGCTGCGCCGCCGCCGCAAAACAGGCCAACAACAGCAAGTATGTGAAATATGTCTGTTTTGTCATGGGATGTATGGGTATTGAATGGAAACAAGCCACGACGTACCGTTTGCGCCCATTGTCGGGTCTATTGGGAAAAGCAGCCGGATTGTTGGCCCCGCCCCAATGTCCTCGATCACGTATTCGGCGGGGTGCAAAAACTGCCCTTCGCTCCATACCATTGCCGAGTAAATGCCAACGGGCTCAAAATTCAGGGGGAGGGAAACGTATGTGACGGGGGGGGATGCCGATACGGTTATCTCAAACGATTCATAGGCCCAATCATAGGAGCCGCCCCCGCCGCCGCTCGTGCCTGTGCCGCCCGATGATTGTATTAATGCCATTTAACATGATTTTATCGGGATGACAATGATTTGCAATTTTTTTACTCCACCGGTGGACGTGTCGAACGATACGGAAATTGCCCCGGTATCTATGATTGCCCCGTTTTCCAGCACGTTCAATGAAACCGTTTCCTTGGGGGCAAGCGTCCATGCGCCGTTCCACAGGTCGACCGTCGCCGTTCCCGCGTTTCGTAGGGAAATGGCAACGATGTTGTCTTGTTGTATGTCACCGTCCGAGGTCATCGGCGCGATGGCGAGCGGGCGCACGGTCATTTTTTGCGTCATTGGAGAAGTGTTTTTGCCAATTCAGGGTTTTGTTTCACCAATTGCGCCAGCTTCGCCGCCACCGCCTCCGGGCTGCTGCCCAGTATGCCCGCCGCCGTTTCGAGGTCTTCATACATGGCATCCGGGTATTCCCCGCTTTCCTGCGATGCCACAGCGGGCATTCCGTTCACGGGCGTCATCACCGGCGCGGGTTGCCCCAGTTTGCCGAGGACGCCGCCCAAGAACATTTGCGCAATACCAGCCAAATGCGGGCTTTCCGCTATTTTGTCCAAAATGCGCTCCCACGTGTTCGCGGGGTTGCTGATCTCGTTTCTAAGGTCTTCGTTGTCGCGCTCCAACATGGCTATCCGAACCTCTTTTGTCACGTAATCCTGCACGTTGCCGATGCCCATGCCCATGCCCGGGAAACCCGGCCCAGCAATACCGGCCTGCGCCTGGTAATAGCCCGGCCTGATGTCCACGTTCGTGCGCAAGGGGTGGTTTGCCGCGCCCTTTTTGTACACCAATATTTCGAGCATGGCACGGCCCGCTGAGGCTTGCGCCTCCACCTGGTTGCGGAGTTGTTCCCAAGCGTCTTCCATGTCTTCCCACACTTCGTTGCGAAATATGGTTTTGTCCCCCGTACCGGCGTACTTTAGGGAGAAGAAAGGAAGGTTTCCCGCTCGAAACCACTTTTCCAGCTGCTCAATATTTGTGATACTTCCTGTCATGCTTTTAGTTGCATTGCGGCGTACAGTCGTAGCCAAAGATTAATTCGATCACGTGGGAGGCGTCGTAGCCGCTCGCGCCCGTGTCAAGGTTTATGGAACTTTGCGACGCCCCGATGTCCTGCCAGTTTACCCGCAGGTGTTCAGGGCTGTTGGCGTCCCGTTCCAACATGCCCAAGGGCAATTCCGCAAGGAAATTCGCCGCCGTGTCCACTAATTTCAAGTGTGCCGTTGCGATGACGGCGGCGGCTGCCAGCGTTTTGCCCGACTTGCTTTTTTGCCCCGATGCGGCCTTTCTGATGCCCACGCTCGTGATTCGGCGCGTCTCGATGATTTTGTTTTGGGGAAGGGCAAAAGAGCCGCTCGAAGTTGTTACCTCAATGGTAACGATACATTTGTTTTCACAACAACACATAAGGAAAGGGAAATGTGGGGGCGGCGCCGTATTTCGCCGCCCCCGATATTTACAAACAATCAATGTTGGGTTACACCGGGCGGCAGGCCGTCAGGCTTTGCGGGGCCGATGTGTGGTTTTTCACCTTGTACCCCGCGATGTACAGCCACACGAGGTTGCGCGTGGTGGCGGCTGAACCGGCTGCCGTCACACTGCCGTCGATCAATGTCCGGTCAGCCACGGCGACGCTAAGGGTCAATTGGTTGTCGTTCGCGCCGTCGAACACGAATTGCGGCGTCAGCGGGTAAAAACCCTGCTCCTCTATGCTGCCCCCAAGTTGCGGCAAAGCGATTGCCGGGGAGGTCGCATAGGTGGACATTGGGTTGAAAACGAAAAGGCTGCCGACCATTCCGTCTATCACCGTGTCACCGCCCACGTTCACGGCCAACGTCCCGTTTATGAGGCTTTGCAGCGCCTCGTATTCCTTTTTCGTTGTACCGGAAGCGGGCGCGCCGACGAAGTAGGCAGGATCCGGGAACGTCAGGTGGGGAAAGTTGCCGTGGTTGCTGTATATGCCGGAAGCATAATCCGCCTTGGAAAAGCGAATACCGATAGCCGTGGCAGCAAAGGCGTCCGTTTGGTCAAGTTTTATTTCCCCCGGGATGGGCGTGTCCACACCTTTTTTGATGTTGAACACATAGGTGCTTTGCGACGGTTGGAGGTATGCGGCGATGCGCAAAACGTGCGGCATGAGTTTGTACCCCGCTTTGATGGTGTCCGGGGATACGCCGCGCTGTGAGGCCAGTTCGTTGACGGTGCGCTCAAAATTGCCGCGTTCCACGTCAGGAGTGAATACAGTCATTTTATGTTGAAAATGAATTTGTTGAGTGATGAAGTGAGTTTGTTTTGGCCGTTTGCGCTGCTATTGCATCAAAACGTTTTCCGTTTGGCGCACAGCCACGCCCGGTGTCCCGGACAGGTAGTACGAGCGCTGCCCGGGGGGCAAAAGGTTGATCGAGGCAATGCCCGCTTTTTCGAGGGCGGGCAGGGCTAAGTTGGCAGCACCGTTGACGGCGAGGCCGATGCCCATTTTGCCCAAGAACCCGTCCGCAAAAAGGGACAGCGCCAATCCGCCGCCCACTTTGAAGAGCGCCGCCGTGGTGTTGTTTTTGGCCAATATGGTCAGTTGCTTGTCGAGCACCTCACCGGCGATATAGCCAGCCGCGCCGGGCAACACATCGTTCATCACCGTGTTTTGAACGGCGTTCATGGAAAAGCCTTTTCGAGCGCCAATGCGTTTGCGTTTCATGCCTGAAATTTTGTTACATCCGCACATAATATATGATAGGATTTTGATTTGTGAATGTTGTTGGTGCAAGGGTTATGCCGCTTTTTTTCGGCCCCGGGTGTACACGCAGTACCCCGTCCCCGACTTGATGACGCGGGCGTTTTTGCCCCCGGCGCGGGCGCGGTCAGCCGCCTTTTTTGCGTCCGTTTTTAGGCGGCTGCAAGCGGTTTTTGTGAATTTGTTCCCGGCTATCGTGACCGTGGCGGGCGTTCCGGCGACTTTGCGGCGGCTTTTGGCTTTGGTCGCGCCCGTTTTACGCTTGCCGCTGGTCGTTTTGCGGCGTTTCTTTCCAATGGTTGCCATTGTGTGAAAGTGTGTTGGTGATGGTGAACCGGGCGCGGCCCGGATGGATGCGGTTTTTTAAGTGTTTGGTTCCGTTGGGGGTGCCGGCACTGCTGCGGGTGCCGTCTCTATGGTTGTGCCTTTTCCCTCCTTTTGGTCGGGCTTCTTTGTCTCTTTTTTGACGACCGTTGTTTTGGCCTTGGTTTTGCCTTTGGCCTGTTTGGGTTCGTCGGGACCGGCGTGGCGCCGTTTGTGCGGCAGTTGTTCTTGTACCATGTTGTTTATTTTAGCAGCAGGTACAGCCCCAAGGCTGCCCCGCCGTATAAGACAGGTTTGGAAAGTCCAGAATTTTGTGTTTGCCCCGACGACCCGCCCGCGCCCCAGTCGCCTTGTTCAGACTTGAAAGCGGTCGTTCCGAAGCCTTGGGCGGCGGCCAGCGCCCCTGCTTTTTTGTTGTTCAACTCCTTTTGCATTGCGGCGGCGTTTCCAAGCGCCGTTGCTATTGCGGTTATGATCGCCGTCACCACGGCAAGGGTCACGGGCTCGCCAATGTGTCCGTTCACCTTGCTGCCGCCACGGGTTTTGCCGTCACTTGTGCCATAATATTCGGCAATGGCTTTTTCGGGGTCGGGCGTAAGGAACAAGGAGCCTTTAACGCTGTCAACCAGCCCAACCTGTTTATTCGCGTTTTGCCGCAAGATGCTTGTTTCAACCCATGCGTCCATTTGCGGTTCCTTTACCGATGTCACGTTTGCCAACGCGCCAACCCCCGATATGTGCAGCAGGCGCTTTATGTCGACGCGGTTGGTAAGCCCCGAAAAGGAGGGGTTTACCGATTTGTACAGGACGTGGTGGCTGCTTTCGACAATCCGGGCGTTCACGATTTTTTCAACGGCCTTGATAGTGTCGCACTCGTTGCGGTATTCGTTCCATTTGTTTTTTACGTAGCCAATTGGCGGCAACGCTTCGTAATACTTCCGGCTGTGGCTTTTGCCCAACTGCTTGTTCATTTTGTCCGTGGCGTAGTCGGAGCAAAAACCGGGAATGCTCGCCGGTATGATGTCATCGCCAATCCGTATGCCCTGGGCGAGGTTGCGCCCGCCGTACAGGTCGGCGGCGGCGGGGGCAGTGCGGCTTTTCGCCTTCATTATCAGGTATGCCACGTTTTGCAGCTCGTCGGGGATGGCCCCAATAAAAGAAACCCCGTTGTGTACGCTGCGGTACAAGGCGTTGTCGATCATAGACACGGTTTGTCGCAAAGCGGCATTTTCCGGGAAAGCGGCTGCATAGATGGCGGCGCGTTCGCGCAACTGGGCCAAATCAAACTCACCCGCCGTCATTTGCGAAAATGGGATATAGGCCGGTGTGCGCGGCACTTCTGCCGTGCGGTCGGCCAATTCGTTTGCCGGGATGTCGTGTATGTAGCTGATACGTGTCATTTTCGCAAAGAGTAAAAGAGCAGCAATAAAAGCGTGATGTTGATGGCCAATTTGGAAAAATCAACCTGAATGCCGCCAATGCCGTTCACACTTGGTTTTCCGGGGCGTATGTCTTTTTTAAAATAATAGCGCTCCTCCTCGCCAAAGGGTTTCTTGGATACCGCGTCAATCACTACCGGCCCCCTGGTCCCGTCCGCCACCACGTACACGTGCGTCACATCGCCGGGGCCATAAGCGGCAAAACGGTATCTGTAAGAAATGCCGAGGGCGCGAAGTATGGCGCCTATGGCAATGCTGTAACTCTTACAATCGCCGCTGCCGATGGCAAACAAGGCTCCCGGGCTTTTTACCCGCTCATGTCCCGCCTTGTCCGCCCTGTACGTTATGTTGCCCTTTACGAATGCCCACACGTTGCGCAAGGTCTCATACTGGTTGGCCCCGCGCAAACACTCCACCCCGTTGGCCACAAAACCGCCGCTTCTGCTGTCCGCGTACAAAATCGTCTCTATGATGTCCGCCGTGTCCCCGCTTCGGTGCCGTTCGTACACCTCCTGTTGGGAGCGTCGTATGATTTGGCTTGGTTCACAAATCGTTCTCATCAATCAACCAGGGGTTCGTTTATGTCAATGGCCAAACCCGACACGTAGAGCGTTCCCACCACGCGAAATTCGCGGATGTTGACCGCCGACTTTTGTGGGTCGACGGTGCCGGGGTTCAACACTTTTGTTTGCAGAAATGTCCAGAGTTCACCGGCGATGCTGCCCAAGGTGAGCAGCGTCGTAAATTCTGGTTCAGCCGGTGAACGCCGGGGTATCTCGATGGGCTGTATCAGGGTGATGTTGCCGAGGATGTTGCCTTTGTATTGGAGGCTGCCCAAAAAGCCCTCTAGCTTCGCGGAAATGTCCGAGCGGTTCAAAACGGGTATTTTGATGTTCAGCCGGATGCCACCTTTGTCGAATTTCAGGCGGGACAAGGCCGCGCCGCCAATGTCGATGCGCTGTGCCTGTTTGGAGAAATACCAAACGCCACCGGCTATTAAAAGAACGATCAATCCCTTTTTCATCAGGCAATAGTTCGTTAAAAACTCAGGCAGCAATGCGGCCCAATTGATAGAGTTTTTGGATTTCGGGTTTATTTTTTTCGACAGACGGGCATTTGCCATAAATGGAAATTAATCTGTCGAGCAGCAGTTCATTGATATATTGGGTTTTAATGTCGGCCATCGAGAATGGGGGGCGCTGTTCTTTTGGGATGGAAAGCCAGTGGTGCGCCTTTGCCACGTTGAGCGTGGTGAGGGCGGTGTTGAAATGAAAATCAAGCGCTTCACCTTGCCTGCTTTGGCAATCCTCCAGTCCGAGATGCCCCTTGGCGTCGCGGAAGACGAACTCGATCTGGTAGCGGTTGGTGTAATATTGGAGCACTTTGAGGCCTGACATTTGCAGGTCGGTGGAGAAATAAATGGTGGCGCTTTTGACTTGCCCGTCTTTTTTGAGGGTGTGGGCGATGACGACTTTGCACCAGCGTTTGAGGCTTCTGACATGGGCCATGCCCTCGTACACGACCTCTTCTTCGTCCCTTTTGATCTGTGTGAAGTGTTTGGGCGAAAGGTTTTTGACATCTATGCGCCCGTCGAATTTTTTGCGGGCACCTTTGCCGCCTTTTTGCTCTCCGATATAGGCATAGCGCATATAGGTATTGTGTTGCAGGCGGCTGATGAGCGTGAAGCCTGCCTCGCAAATGGGGTCCACAAACGGTTTCTTGGAGAAAAAAGCGTCAAAAGCGATCTTTTTGGAGATTTCAAGCATCTGCCCGGACTGCTGTGTGATCAAATTGGCGTACCAGGCCCGAAGGCTCTCTTCCCCTTTAACAAACACCGTGCGCTGGGCATGGTAATGCATCGCCGTTTGGTTTTCTATGTCCAACAGCCCCAGAGCGCTCAATTCCAGGCCCCACTTCACGCTTTGGGCGCAGCCAGACCAGAAATACCCCACGCCCGGCGTGTGCTTCCCGCTTTTGTTGATGTACGACGGATCGAAAACCCATGCCAACTCCCTGCCGCAATACTGCCTGACCAACTCCAGGTTGAAAGCCCGAAAATCGTGCGGCCGCGAAAAATGCTGGCGGTACGTCTGTTCGCTATATTTGCCGTAGCGCTCCATCATCAAAAAATTCTTCCGGCCCCGCATGCTCAGGTACAAAGTGGTCAAGTGAATTAAAAATTTTTGCCGACGCTTGTTTAGGCCAGACATTTTGCTCAATATTGCGCTCGTGAGTTTTTTTATGCTCATGGGTAAAGGCTTCGTTTATGTTTCGTACCACAAACTTAAACCTTTACCCTTTTTTATTATACGTTCATCACTAAAGTTTTTAACGAACCATTGTTCAGGGCAAAGTTGAACAACTATTTTGCCCAAAAAACCGGGTTTGGCTGTCCGTTGGCGTGTGCCGCAATCTGTGGCAATTGTTCAGAAAAAACGTACCATGTATTTAATTTTATTTAATTTTTCCGCCACATTAAACGTCTTTATTTATGCGTATTACCACAATCCTTTTGATTGCGCTGCCCTTCCTCGCTGCGGCGCAAACGGGCGAAAAGCCCGGAAAACTCCGCTATCAAAGCGGCTTCTTTACCGCCAAATGGGAGCTGGGCGACAATTCCGTAAAGCAAAAGGCCGTGGGGCTGCACTTGGAAAAGTACAGCCCGAAAGCGGCCACGGAATTTGCCTTTATGCGCCGGGCAGACAGAAATTCTTTGATTTGGGACATTGTTGCAGCCGGTGGAATCCTTGGTGCCACTTTTAGCAGAGACACCGGTACGGCATTTGGCCTTTCTCTGGTCGGCGTGGCGGGCGCTACCGGCTTGCTCGTTTGCACCATCAATTCGAGCAAACACCGAAAGCGGGCCATTAAAACCTACAACACGGCGTACGGGTATTGAATTGCCCCGCTTCGCCAAAACCAAACGGCCCGGCTGCGTCAATCGCAGTCGGGCCGTTTTCTTTGTGGCGCCGTTCAACACATCGCGTCGAACACTTCCGATAATTCCTCCATCTCCCGGTCAATCATGCCCGCCACGCAAGCCAAAGGCGCTTCGTTCATTCGGGTGGCGGCGGGGTCTGATGACTGCTGCATGAGGGCCATTTGCAGCACCTTGACAAGGTTGTTGATCTCAAAGTACCTGTCTGAAAAGGTACGCCAGTCAAATTGGGTTGGGGTTGCATGTTTTTTCGTGTCGTGTGGCATAGACGGAAAAGGTTAAAACTGGGCGCGGGTTGCCACACGACACAACCATGCAAGCATGGATTGGATTCCCTTTCGGGCCGCGCCCATTGTCTTGAAATAAAATATCTTGGAAAACACTTGCATAATGAAAGAATGTTGTGAACGTGTGGCGGCACAAAAATATGAACTTCATTCAAATCTTACAAATATTATGAAACATTTATTTTTTGCTTTGTTGCTCCCCACTACCCTATTTTGCCAAAATGAGGTAGTCCAAATTCGGGCTTTCCCTGCGCAATACGTCATCCACGGGGAGCGCTGCGGGTCAGAGGCCGTGCGGCTGCACTTGGAGCAAAACGACCAGGAGCGGGCATGTAAATTTTACAGGGGCATGAAGATAACGCACGTGGGGGCTACCCTTGCCGCTACGGGCGCGTGTTTGGTCATCGGAGGCGGCATGTTCGCAAAACGCCAGGGAACGCCCGTTTGGGGCGTCGGGGCGTTTTGCGCGTTTGGGGGCGCGGTGGCGTTGTGGGTGAGGGGCAGCGAGGTGAAGCGTATGGCGATTAGGGCTTCTTTTTAGCGCAACACTTTTTGTGTTTCAATCCACTGCCACAAGGACAAATTTGATTTCGGCCTACTTTGGGCGTTGTCCTTACCTCTACCGGCGTCCCGTAATATTTTCTTTTAGGGCCATAATCAATGTCAATGGCCATTATCCTATTGAAAAGAATAAATTGTTTTGTTTCTTCCATTTAAGGTTCGTTTAAGTACATTAAACTGATAAGCACGCCCATGAGGGCGTCCGTGGATTGATCGGCCCGCATGTGCTCCGTCACGTGGCGTATGGCGGCGGCGGTGTTGGTTTCCCAAAGGTCGAAATAGGCCACCCCGGGCAAAAGCGGTTCAGGAGGGGCGCACCGCTCGCCATAGCCCAGGACGATGATTGGTTTCCCTTTCATGGCGGCAAAGGTCATTTCCTGCTCCACCATGCGCCCGGGCTTACCCGTGGACACTACCACGACGTATTTGGCCGCGCAAATGAGGGCTGTTACATCTGGCTGCAATTCCTTGTTTTCCGCACGCGCTCGAATGGCAACGGGCAATCCAAAGCCTTTGGCGATGCCAAAGAATAAAGCCAAGGGTTCCACAAAGTGTTTCCCGTCTCCTGTGATGTAAATAGGGTTCATTGCCATAGTGCTACTAATTCCCGCTTTATCTGTGCGGTTTGGTTGATGGTAAAGGTTTTGATGCGCGGGTAATTGTCCGGGGAAATGCCGCAACGCTCCATCCTTTCTCGGTCAAAGAATTGTTTCAACACCCGGTCGCACTGCCTTTTGCAGTCGGGCCGTAGGATGAAAAACACCTGCTTCTTGCTGATCTGGGCAGATGCGGGAATGGTGGGTACGTGGACTTTTACTTTTAATTCCGTCATATCGTCTTAATTGTTTGTAAAAGAACAAATTAGGCACGTAAAAACGTGCGGCGGCGCGGTGCCGGGACGATGACGGAAAGGTAAGGGCGTTTAAAGGGGATATAGATAGGCTATATGAGCGGCAAAATAAATGCCAAATTGTTAGATTTGAAACACTTTGATGGGCAATTAAAAAACCTCCGACACCTTGACAGCGCCGGAGGTCTAATAAACCCCAAAAAACCAAATGAAAACTGGGACAAAGATAAGGAGTTGTTTTTATTTGTCAAGTGGAATTTTTTGATAAATACTTCCTATTTCGATGCTTGTGCATTTTTTATCAAAACATTGTTTTATCAATTGATTGATTTGCGCTGATTCTACTGTGTAGGAATATAATTGCCCTGTGTGGGCAAACCAGCCTTTTGGGGGTATTGTTTTAGGAAAAGTGACATAAATCGTTATAGTCATAGGTGAAAAATAATTACATGAGGTGATTTGTAGCACCAATCTGGCAAGTCATATTCAATCTGTGTGCAATAGATTTTATTCTCAACTTTTAATCCTTTTGGCTTTTGGGGCGGTACCCCGTCTATGATGTCCGGGTAACTTGGTTTGATGATTCTTGTTTTAAGCGTATGCGCAAAATCTGTTTTCCCGCTGCCTTGTGGGCCTATAATAATAATTACCATATTGCCGTTGTTTAATCTGTGCATGAGCACGTTATAGAAATTGGTTGGTATTCAATAAATGGTATTGGTATTTGTTTTTCGGCGATCTCTTTAAGTTCCCTGTAACTGTACTCTTTTCTGAATTGCGCGTTTCTTTTTCGCTTTGCCGATGTTGCCGATTGTTTTTCCTTTTCAATCCACCAATCCACCGCGCCTGGGTTTTCCCTGATCTTATTGATAAGGTGCCATTTCCCCTTTATAAAACAAAAATCACAGTTGTCAGAATGAGACGATATTTCCAAATCAAACAGTTGCGCGGCCCAAAACGCGTTCCTTTCCGTTACCGTTATCCGCATGTCATAAAGTGGCATGTGATAATATTCGGCTTCTTTTCCAGAAGCGTTTTGGGCCTTTTTTCTCACTACCCTATTCCGTTCATCATATCGAAGTCCGATGTATGTGTCTATCAGTCCTTTGTGTTTCAATTTGTGCCTGACATATCTCCTGATCGTTTTTATCTTTAGCTCCGCCGTGCAAATTCGTTGGGTCGGGTTGGGCAAATACTTTCTACTGCTCAATAGTTCATCGAAGGGAACGGGGTTGTTTTTCCGGCTTGCCGTCTCAAAATTTACGACCGCGTATTTAGGTGCTGCATTCCTGTATTCAAGCCACACCACGTCAATGCCCCATCTGATGCCGCATTCCTGAACAAATTTTAACGTGGCCTCTGATTCCCTACCGGTATTGGCAAAAACAACCAAATCGTTATCCTCGATCTGTCCGTTGTCCTGCATTATTTTTAGCATCATGGCTGACGACCTGCCGCCTGAAATGGAAATTACTTTCATGTCGTTTCATGGTGAAGTTGTACGCACCGCAGCACGTAACAACCGATTAAAGGTATGATAGCGTCCCCTGTACATTCAAGTCGGTGTATAAGGTCGGGAAAGTCATTAGTGCTTCTGTAATTAAGGGGCTTGGGTATGTCCCGTCTTGTGGCCCATCCCGGCAGAATATGGCCAAACGGCTTTTCTGCTTTCCATTGCCGAAATACCCCGTTTGCTTGTTCGCGTTTGCCCTGGCGTCCGTTCTCACTGGGGTAGGCAACAACAAACAATCTTTTACGCAGCTGCTGAACGCCAAACCAGTTGCCCTGTAAAGGCGTCCATTCCGCATCATACCCGTGGGCGGCAAGTCCTGCGAGTATTCTCGCCAATCCTCGCTTAGTAAGTATTGGGCCGTTTTCAATGACAACGTATTTGGGTCGATTTGCCCCAATAAGGCGCTCCGCCTCAAACCACAATTTAGAATGCTCATTTTCAAGGCCCGCACCGCTTCCGGCAACGGATATGCCAGTGCATGGGAAAGAGACGGTGTAAATGTCCGCTTGTGGGACTTGGTTGGGGATGTTTCTAATGTCGCCGAGGTTGGGCGTGTTTGGGTGTCGTAAAGCATAGACGAGGTTTTTGTATTTGTCGATTTCGGACACCCAAACCGGGTTGATGTCGCCGCACATTCGGGCGGCTTCGCTCCATCCGCCGATGCCCGCAAAGAGTTCAGCAAGTCGCATGATCTGTGTTTTTTAGTGTCCGAAAACGGACAGTAACAAAAAATTTTTTCAGGAAACCTTATTTTCGCTACCTACATTACCTACATTACCTACATCGACCTACATTTACCTACAATTTTCCCTGTTTTACCTACATTTTTGGCCATTTTACCTACATCAACCTACAAGATTTTTTTTGCAATCGCTTGATTTTGATTAGGTTGTTATTGAATGTAGGTAATGTAGGTATGTAGGTTTTAAAAATAAGGGGTAAGGTTTTTTTTAAAAGGGGTTAACTTGTTGATTTTCAGGTTCTTGAATGGTTTCCATAAAATCAAGGCCATGTAGGTCTTTTATGGTTTTGTGTAGGTAAACTTGGCAAGTTGTAGGTGATTGCAGCCCGGAAAAGCGGTGTGAGGGCTTTTTTGTCTCCTTTTCGCAGTATGCGGGGCTGCTTTCGAGGTAGTTTTGCAGCGTCCCCCGGTCGATCACCTTGGAGCGTTGGCGCTGTGCGGCCTCCCTGTAAAGCGGGTACACCACGCCCATGCGCACCTTTACAAAATCGTCCGTGACCTGTATGGCCTCGCCGTGTTTCAGGAGTTTGGCGGACAACATAAAATCCACCATTTCCCAAAACTGCTGCACCTCGTTGGATTGCTTCATCATGCCCTTTTGCCGCATGGCCAACTTTTCACACAACAGCATCAAATTGGCGTAGTCAAAGGGCAGTTTCAATTGTTCCTGTACGCATTGGATGACCGCCACCAAAATGGCGTAGTTGGTCACTTGGCGGTCTATGATGTCCGTGTTGGCGAAGGCCCGGCGAAAGGCCGCGCTGATCTCCGAAAAATTGGCCATGAACTTTTCCTTTACCGCGTCCCGGCAGCGCAGCGCCTCCAAGGTGCAGGAGGTTATGCCCGTGTCCTCCATCCTGCGGAGCTGGTCAAATTTGTTTATTTCATCTTGCCCCCTTTTCATGGTGGCAAGCTCCAACAGGATGCAGCGCGAAAACAAGGCGGGTTCCACCACGGGTATTTCCTGCCCGCTGATGATGGCCGACGACGTGACCGGCGTCGTCTGTGTGCGGTTGGTGGCGTCTTTTACCCCTCGCTCATACCCTACCCTGTCCCAAATGTTTTTTAGG
>OFRM01000704.1_pt1 | contig 13036 bp, 14 predicted proteins | sample 1543101 | NCBI WGS metagenome assembly OFRM01 (sample SAMN07774223, study PRJEB24372) | wastewater metagenome | isolation source: Exp Tend VB 0WW | collected 2016-02
AAGTTATCGGCAAATGAACCAGATGAATTAAGCAAACCTTCGATTCCGCCCATTTTCTGCACAAATGCCGTTATTTCTTCTGCCGGAAGATCGCGCAAAATCTCCATGACGGAACCGAAACTGTAACCGACGTTACCCAACACAGTACCGACAGCGATCATTTCATCTTTCGAGAGAACCAATTTCTCTGTCAGGCCAGCTATAGATGTTCCGGCAGCATCCGCCGCCGTTTTGACCTCATTGAACAAAGGCGCAATGTCCAACAGAGCGATGAGCATTTCTTCGCTCACGCCGTTGACCTTCCCGAATGACTGAACAAGGTTTTTGAAATCCTCCTTGGTCATGTCGGTTGATAGGCCAAGCTTGCCCATTTGCTCTGTCAGCAGCTCACTGTTGCGCTGTACTATTTCTGATCCGTCAAGGAAGTTCTCAGCGAAGTATTGAGCTTTGGAATTCAGAGCATCTATACCGCCGGCGGCATCGATAAAAGCCATGCGCCCCTCGATCGTCGACCCACGCAAAACCGTACGCGCATCATTCAGGGAAACACCCAAAACAGCAGATGCGCTTACCAGCGCTTCAAACTCTGAATTGATCCGTTTAAATGCTTCCCCGGCAGTTTCTCCGGTCAACTTGAACGAATCTATGCTAGGCATGACCCTTTCAACGATCTCATCATTCAGACCTGACAGCATTTCGCCGACAGCCTCAGTGGTTAGCGTCTTTCCTTTTTCCGATTTAACTTGAACTTCTTTAGTGAACGTATCAACAAGATTTGCGTCCATGCCTAGATTGAGGGCAAACTCATGCGTTGATTTGTAAATGCTTTTAATCGTTTTATCTACATCGCGGATAATCTCGCTCGGAATGTCATCAGTAAACGATTGATGTCTGTTGCCGGTAAAAACAGCGCCTTTTGAGCGATAAACATCAGTGATCGTGCCGTCCAGGCCGCCGCTTGCTATGTTTCCCTGAAGCGATTGTTGGCGGAATTTGTAGGGGCCGCGTCCAAACAGGAACTTGCCAATCAATGCTTCCGGTGTTTGCAGACCCAGACCCTTGACTACATAAGCCATGGGCGAAAAAGTTTCGTAAGCGCCCAGCGTAAATTTAGCGCCGCCGCTCAACTTGTAATCACCGTATTTTTTTTCGAGCACTTTCAAAACCGCGAACGCCGCAGCCGCAGCCATTCCGTATGGTCCGGCCATCGAAGCAATACCCATCAAGCTTCCGCTATTCATTCCAAGACCAGTCCCGCGACTAGTCCCGCTTCCGCCGAGAGCGGTTCCAGCGCCACCGATGAATGCGGTTCCAGCACCACCATTGGCGTTAAATACACCGGCAGACGATGTATTAACTCCGCCACCTCTTGCGCCGCTGAACATTCCCGCCAGACTCGCAAGCATTCCAACCGTAGAAGAGCCGCCTGATGCAGACGATGCCCCGGAAATACCGCCAAAAATCTGCTGCAATCCAAGCGCCTGGGAAATTTTCAGCGCAGCGAACTCAGCAACCATTCTGCGTACCGCGTTGGCAACGCCCTTAACCATGCCTTTTAATCCATCATCAAATGGATCAAACAGGAAATTTGCAAGTGAGGTTTGGATGTTTCGCGCAGCTTGTACCGCGTATTGATCTATTTCGTTGTAGGCAGCTTTCCCCGCATCGCTAGTCTTACCTAGCTCTTCCTGCGCTTTTTGCAGCGCGCGGTTGTAGGTTTCAACGCTGAGGTACGGCTTCAGCTGCTCCAGCTCTGCCAGTCGTTGATTGTAAATTTCCTGCTCTGTCGCCACAGATTGAGTGACTTGCTCTACTTGTCGGCTTAACTCAATCGTTGACCGTGTTGACTCTGCTTGACGCAATGCCGCAAGTTGCTCTGCATCAGTCAATACTTGCTTTTCTTTCAGTGCGCGAGTGGTTTTATCAACAGCACCGGGCACTTGTTGCTCTATTTTTAAATATTCTTTTTGCGTTTCTGTTAAATTCTGAATGGATTTGTCGCCGTTCAGAATCGTGTCAAAAAGCTTGTCAAATTCTGCGCGTGCTTTTTTATTATCTTCAGCCAACTCCGTGCCGATGAATGCCGCGCCCTTGAAATCAAGTTTTGCCAGCGCGGTAAGTTGTGCTGCCCGTGCGCCTATCTCACGCCCCATGCCGCGAAATGTATCAATGACAGTTAATCCGGTGATGGCCAACCCTTTAAGAACTGGCACGACAACCGATGCGGCGAAAGAAAACTGGTTTGTTGATTTCCCAGTAGACAGCATAGCTGCGCCGATTGTATTCAGCGTTGGCAACAGCGCACCGACAAACGATGTTTTAATGGCGGTGACCCGGCCTTGTAACTCCGCCAGCGTATCGTTAAATTGATCCGATGCTTGCGCGGTTTGCTGAGTCATTCCAGAATACTTCGCGTACGACTCTATATTCCCCTCAATCGCAGACCGGCCCTCGTTAAGCATAGGGATAAGATCGCGACCAGATTTGCCGAACAATTGAGCAGCCAGCGCCGACTTGGCCGCGCCATCTTCTATACTCGAAAACTTGTCGGCAACATCAAGAAACACCTGATTTGCATTGCGTAACTGGCCGCTCGCATCCTTGGTCGCAATTCCCAAAGTTGCGAATGAAGCTGATCCAGCATACATATTCTTTGACATCAGCCCAATCGCCTTTGCCACAGAATCAAGGTCGGTCCCGTTTAATTTCGCTGCTTTGCCCAAGCCACCCAATTCAGCCACGGTCAAACCGGTTATCTTGCTCAAGTCATTGAGCTTGTCGCCAACATCAACAACGCCCTTCACGAGCGATGCTATACCGGCAAAACTCAGACCGACGCCGATTGTGCCCAGAACCTGGTTGATTGAATTAACAGCACCGCCGACAGTGCGCTTCGCGTTATCCATGTCGCTCTGCAAGCGAGCCATAGATGCGAACATCTGTAGTTCAAGTTGTCCTACTACCATAGTTATACGCCCGCTGCTTTTCGGATTGATTGTTTTAAGCGCATGGCTTTACGCCAGTCCGCTGACATGTAATAAGGCGCTCCAACCCAAGGAGTTTCAGCGTCTAATTTGCGAAAATTGTGACTGCAAGAAAGGTATGTGTTGCTTAGTCTTTTGATTGTTTGCGCTTCCCAAGATGAAAGCTCGATACCGGTGTTCTGCATCCACGCATAGATTTCTAAATGCGTGATGGCTGCTTCGCCTGTGGCAACGCCTAAATCCATCAGATATTCAAGTACGTGGAAAGCCTGACACTCCGGCATTTCCACGGCTTGATTGTCGCGCTCAAACTCATCGCGCCTTGACATTTCGCCCTCGTCCGGTGTGACATTCAGCCACGCTAGATGACCCACATAAACTTCTAGCTGGTCTGCGAGGGCTTTATAAAATTACTCCAATCATTCAATTCCTTAGTTACTTGATCTGCAATAAAACCAATTGAGCGGTCACTATAAATAGCCAGTGACAATTCAGTTCCGGCTAAATCATCAACTTCCACGTTTTCCCAGCTGTGCGTGCAATCAGCAAGGAAAACGGACATTTCTTGTTGAGTCTGCTCTGCGGTGTGATTCGTCTTACCCTTTCGCTTGAGTTCATCCAGCATTCGGTTGTTTTTCTTGGCCTGAGCTTTTGCAAACTCTTTGGAACCAGGCCCGCACAACACAACAACACAAGGCAGTTTTTTGGCTTCATCCGAGTACAGCAAATTGTCCTCAGCATCACGCAAATGCAGACGCTTGGTTTCAGCTACAGCCAGTTTTCTTAGGTCCATAGTGATCCCCTTAAACGGCCGCAACAATTACTGGGTCTTTGCACACGCTGATCATGGCAGTGCGTTTCATAACGCCACCTGATTGTGCTTGCGACAATTTCCAGCTTGAAACAATGACATCCAGATAGTGAATCTCGCCGTCTGGATAAGTGATCTTCATTGAGTAGTGGTTTGCTGATGCGTCTGCGGCTTTTAGAATTACCTGACCTGCATCGGCTGGAACGTCAGCCATAACCATGTCGCCAGAGCCGTACTCAGCGGTTCCTTTCAAATACTCGACTGCTCCGCTAATGGGTGTGAACTTGTTAACTTCGCGGGTTGCGCCGATTTCTGGGAATGACTCGACTTTGCCAATCGTCGTGTAGGTGATGGTTGTTGCGCCGTAACCAGCGGCATCGTAAGTTGCTGGTAAACCTGCGCTAATTGCATAAGTGGTGCTTGTAAAGCTCGCTGCTGCGGTATGTGCTGCCATGTCTTTTCTCCAGTGCCGTCGCGCGGCATTAGGTGAATAAAAAAAGCCCGGGTACTCTCACGAGTAAGCCGGGCATCGGTACTGCTACAACTTAAAATCTATCTATAAAATCTCACTATGAAATCAATTGATTGTTCAAAAATATCTGGTTCGTCGTAGTACAGATCGGGACCGTCTCCATCGTGGGTGATGCTGTCGACAGCCACGGAATTAACCGCTCCCCTGGTAGATGTAACCGCCGATCTGATCAATTCGATGATTGTTTTTTGACTCAAATAGCTTGCGGCATGTACTGATACCTGAACTCGCTCGGTAACAAGCTGCGTTCCTGTTCGTTTTATCATCGGCATTTCAACGCCGCTGATTTGCCTTACTGAAATCGACGGGATGGCGGTTGTTATTGGTAATACGCCGCTCATGATGCGCGCTGCCGGAACTGCCGCTATCAATAGCGCGTTATTAACAAGCATGTATCTGATTGCCGCAACGCCGCTCATTCTTCCACCTCGATTTCAATTCCAGCGGTATCAAGCCCGTTCTTTTTGGCCAATCTCTTCTTGATGTATTCACCAGCGCCAACAATCGCCGCCTCAGCGTTCGCATCTAAAGCCGGACGCATGAATGGACGCGGACTAACACCTGGGTGACTGATTTCACCCTTGCCATTCTTAGACAGGCTATGTGGTCGCGTGCCAAACTCGACCATGTGAGCATAAAAAACATTTGCGCCAGTTTTGCCCACTTTGCCGCCAGCTTTGATTGATGCCGTTACTTTTCCTTCCCTGCGATCAATCCGCGCCGACACTCTGATGCTGTCTCGCAAAGCGCCGGAATAGTGCTTGTATAGTTCCGCGCCTTTGCGTGACGGCTCTCCAACCGGAGCGCCTGCTTTTGCAGCGGCCAGAATAGGCTTTGCACCTGCGCGCAATGCCGCACGCATCACATTGGCTTCCATTTTTGCTGGCAGTTGATCTAGGAATGCTTGCAGCTCTGCAAGACCTTTGACTTTTATTTCTGCCATGGTTAAACGGTGTACGCCTCGATGACGCACTCAATGTACTCGTGCTGACCTAGTTCTGCCGGGCCGCCAACGATCTGATGCGTGATGCCGTCAATGACAATCCGCATCGACGAATCCAAATCCCCGCGATACCGCGCGCGCCAGCGTTTTTGTTTTGTACCGATAACCAAGCCATTTTTTACGGCCTCGGATTTGCTCGGCAAAACGTCCTGAACGTTGCACCAGACAACAGCAAGCAAGCTCCATGATTCGACCGGTGATCCGTAAGTGGCATCTTGCGTTACCGTTTTCTGCTCGATGCGGCAACGTCTATCCAAGCGCACATTCATTATTTTTTAGGCTTTTGCTGCGGAAATTTCGCCGGATCAATCTCTGACCTGCGAGGCGGCTTTGTTCCTGGATGCTGCTTCTCGCTGTCAATGCGCTCAACAACAACGCCATTTGCAAGTAGTTCTGCTGTGATTTGTTCTAATCCTTGCTTTAAGCCACGAAATCCAGTGTGCGCGTGAGTTTCTTCATAGCGTTCTGGATCGAAGCCAAGCAGCATGATTTTGTTCGCGCCTACCAGGTATGCAATACGTATCGCAGCCAGCGCGTTGTTGCGGATTTCGATTGTTTCAGCAGGGGAAACTTGAACGCGCTCGTACATCATGCCTGGGTAGAGAGCTTCGTAATCTGGATGATCAACGCCGATCACGCGCATTCCTTTAAATTCCAGCCTGTCAGCTTCTTCCCAAAACGGATGATGCGGATCGAGCGCGACAAACATATCAGCCCACGGTGCAAACTTGATCGCTCGATTGCAAGCGATGGTTTTAAATCCTTTGGCATTGGCCGCTAAATCTTCGGTCATGTCAGGACCAGCGCCTAAGATTGCCACTGTTTCGCCTTGCCACATATCGGCGGGTATTTGCCATTTTGTAGTCATCAGTATTTGCTCCATGCTCGTTCTGGGTCTAACAAGCCATCAACATAAGCCTGCGGAAACTCGGTAACAATGTTCCCGACATTAATCATGTCTCTCTGATCGTATAATTGCTTGATTCTCATAAGCATCCAATTTCTAACACACTGTGGCACAGCCGAAGCTGATCCGTATCCAGCCACAAAACGCACCTTGACAGCGTTTACCTGATCCCGTGTCGAAGGCCACGATACGCCGTAAGCTGGCGTGATGCGTGCCGGTGAACCTGTTGAATCAACAATATAGTCTGCCGCGCTCAATGTTTGCGTGTCTCCAGCTGTATCAACATAAGTGATCTCTGTAACGGACTGTAGCGGTCGCATATTTATTGCCTGAGTCGGAAACTCATCCAAATAAAGGTCGACGGTTTGTGTAATCAAATACCGACCGAGCAACTGTTCTGCATATTGCCGCGCCGATTTAATCAGAACATTCAGCAATTGATCGCCGGTAGTATTGGTGCTTGGTGCTTCCGCTCCAAGACTTGAATCTGCGGTGTTGTCCGCGTATGTCGTTGTTGTATTGTCAGCAATGGTGGTGAGCAATAAGTAGGTTGAGCCGCCCGCCGCCGTGCGGTAAATCTTGCGCGATGTGACGATTGATCCGCCGATTGGTATTGCACTCAATGACGCCTTGCCATTAACCGATTTATCAGCAACCGTAACCGCTGCCGATATGTCCCCAGCTTGCGTTTCTCCGTCCGCCGTCACAAACGTGCATAAATAACGATGCGCGCCGTTATCAACATTCCCAGCACCAGCACCAAGCGCGACCGTGATCACGCCCGGGGCTGGTTCCTGGTTGCTGGCATCAATCCTGCAATGCTGCAATACCTCGGCAACGCTGACAGGCTCGGTAGCCGGTGCAGCATACACAACATAACTCATCTATTAAGCAGGTGGGTTAGCTGCTGGCAGCAATTGAGGTACAGTTATTGCAATCACGCACAGCAACGCGGCGCCGGTGTTATTTGCCGGGGTAATCGTGCAAGTTACATAGCGTTTGCTGCCTTTGTAACCGATTTTGAAGCATTTGTCATCGCCGCCAAAGGTAAAACTTGCCAGCGCTTCGGTTCCGAGCAAATCTGCATCAGAAACAGCATTCGCGCTACCCATCGCAGCGTCATCGCTTTCTTCTATCAAAACAGTAAAAGTAGCATCAGTATCAGCCAGTGATCCTGTTGCGATTGCAAAAACCAACGTATCAATACCTTGCATGTCGATGATTTGCGATACTACAGCAGCGTCTCCGGTTGCGTGATCGTAAGGGCTGATGCCGCGTTTCAGATTAATGCTATTGAATAGGTCTGTTCTCATTTTCTTTCCTCAAAACTGGGAATAAAAAACCCGCCGAAGCGGGTTGTTGGTTGTTACGATGCGAACTTCAGGAACTTAACAGCTTCAAAATTAACCGCACCAGACCCCGTGCGTTTTGTGCTGTAAAACACAATGTACGGCTTGGCCGTGTATGGATCGCGCAGAGTTCTGATACCGATCCGGTCGATAATGGTGAATGCTTCGCGGAAATCACCAAATGCCAGCGATAAAGAATCAGTTGTCAGAGTAGGCACGTATTGATCCACGTTCACAGGATAGCCATTCAAACGATCTGGCTGGCCCATTTGCAAGGACGGTTCCCACAAATACAAATCACTGGTAGCGCCGCGCAATTTTCTCAGCTTAGTACGAACTTCACGGCGCATCAGCCATTGAGCATTCTGCAAATACTGATCTTTGAATGCGCCAATCAGATCAAACAGCGGATCGGCTTTTGTGGTTGAGTTGAAATCGCCGTTTGTGCCGGTTTTTACATGCTCAAAAACACCCCACGCGCGCGAGTCGTCGGCAGTGGCTGCGGTCGTGTAGCTGAACAGGCCGCGCGGCTTACCTGCGCCGTTTCCGGTAGCAAATGCTGTTCCTTCAACCCGCGCGAATTTATCCGCCACTTTTGCAGCTAGCCATGCCTCAACATTCATTGCTGCATCATCAATCAGTTTCTGACTAATTTTCGGCATTGCGTACAGTTCGTACGTTTCAATCTCGTACTTGCCGACTTGCGGAGTTGAAGAATCGCTTCTGGTTCCGAGTTCAGATACCCAGCCAGCATCCGCCTCATTATTATCGATCAGCCCCTCAAGCTTTTCAGTGCTGATATTTTGCACATTTGCAATTTTACGCATTGTCGACTGTTCGTAGATTTTTGAAACTACGCGGCCAACCGTTGATTGTGGCAACAAATAACCTCCGTCCGGATCTGAACCGGCTGACATTGCCTTGCGTTCATCAGAACTCAAAGAGTCCATCGTAACGCCGCCCATCAGCTTAAAAAACGCCGATTTGTAGTTTTTATAGCCGTTCACATCAAAGTCAGCAGGCGCGGCTTTGCCTTTGCCTTGATACTCTGCGCGCATCATCGTGTTGAAACTTTTAACTTCTGCGCCCAGGTCGTTATCTTCTGGAGATGCCGCGCCAGGGGAAGTCATCTTAACCATGAAATCTTCTATTTTCTTCCGGTCATCGCCAAACTTATCCAGCGCATCGCTGATAGTTGCAACCTTCGATTCAAGATCGGCAACCGCTTTACCTTCTGCTTTGGCCTGAATCAGATCATTATTCGCCTTCTTGAACTCTTCCCAGGCTCTGCCCTGCTCTTCAATAATATTCTTAACTTCCGCTAAATCGCTCATTTTTCTGTCCTATAAAATAAAAAACCCGCCAAAAGCGGGTTATATTCACCAGAGGTTGCGCTTGATTAAACCAAGGCTTTCCCTCGTTTCTCAAGTGATGCCAACAGCTCTTTCACATCGTTCGCAGCCTCTGCGCTGGACGATCTTTTGATGCGCGCAATCAAACCTTTGGCTTGACTGCGTGATAGATTTGCTGCCTCTCGCAGAAAATCTTCAATTTCTGACAGCGATTCAAGATCATCAATGCTTTTCACCGCACCGACTCTCGCTTTTCCATTTGCGGGGAAAGTTACTAGCGATATTTCCAGTAAATCGATTCTCTTGATCGATCTAACCTGCTCTTTATCCTTTGTGATGATTTCCCATTCTTTGGCGAAATATCCGATAGATAGGCCATTAATTGCCGGTCTTGGCTGCATTTTGAGCAGCTTGTAGGCTTCTATGCCGCGTTGCGTGTCAGCTAATTGCCCGGATACCTTCAGCCCTTTCGAATCCTCTTCTAATGACGTGTACACGCCGATTGGCATCATGTCATCAGCGCCCATTCCCCACGCGCCATGCTGCAATAGCATGACCGGCCATTCCTGCTTGCCTGATTTAACATCATCGAGATACGCCGAGAATGCGCCAGGCTCAATCACATCATTGTAAGAATCTATGTTTTTAAATACAGCTCCGTAGCCGTCGAAACTCATCTCCGTTTCGTTCTCTGTCGCCGCAAATTTAAGCTCGGCCAGGCCACAATAAAAGCTTTTCTTTTCCATCATGCTGCCTCTTGTAGAGTTTGATTCTGCCCAACAATATTCGCAGGAACGCGCAGGTTGTCGCTGGTCGGATCACTGTCCGGATTGCGGTCAAGCAATGCCCGGCCCTCGTTCGGAGTCAGGATGCCACCGTTAACATACCCCAAGATAACCTCCTTGGTGGCTTCCGCCGATCCGCGCAACATGCCTTCCTCGACAAAATCAGAATAAATGCCAGCTTGCCGGTCTTTTTCTGTCAGAAGATTCGTGTCAATAGATTGCTCAAGGCGCGAATACCACGGCGCGAGAGTGTGTACCAGGTGATGCAAAAACATCTGCTCTGCGCTGGCATAAGTGGTTGCTTTGTCAGAATATCCAACCATAATCGGCAAAACACGCGCAAAACGGCATATTTCCTCGATCTGAAACCTTCTATTCTCTATGCTCTGAGCGTCAATACCGCTCATCTGCATCGGTTGCCACTTCGCCGCGCGATCTAAAATCAGGGTATTGCCAGCGTTACTTGACCCAGAAAACTTCTCATTCACCCATGCGGACAACGATTTATATTGATCTGGATTTAAAACGCCATCGACAGAGTACACGCCGGACGGTCTAACGCCGTTTTTGTGTAGATTGCCCACGGCCTCTTCGGTAGACATGGCCAGGCCAATTGCTTCACGAGCGTGCTTAACAATATCAAGACCATACCAGCCCAAATATGACGGGCCTCGAACATGCCAGATGGATTCCTGCGGGAAAACGCGCTTAGTTCCATCTTCCGCCACAACTTCGTAAGTCAAAGCGCCATTATCAAACTTCACTGTGACCGATGACGGCATAAATGGGAATAACTCTACTATTTCACCGCCGATGCGATTAATAAAGCTGTAGTGATTGCCAGTTAAAGCAACATGCCAGCCGATCATTTCACGGTATTCAAAGCTTGTTTGCCAACGATTAGGACGGTTCGCAAGCTTGTCATACAACGGGTGATCGACGGCTTCAGTTCTCGACCGTCCATCCTTTGACTTTCTGCGTAATTTTAGCGGAACTTGCGCGATTCCTTCGCCAATAACGCGGCAACAGGCAAACACTGTGGAAACATCGATAGCGTTATTTACGCTGACATTCTTACCTGTAGCGGATTTGTTGCCGCCAAATATCTCTTTGAACAAATCCAAAGAATCATATTTGCGCTCAAATATGCCGGAAAATAAACTCATTTTTTGCCTGTTGAGTAATGCAGAAGAACGCCGAGCATTAATGCCATGCTACCCATGGCAATATATCCAGCCGGTGCGTATATTTCCCATATTCCGTACGGGATAGCCAAAGCCCCGGCAAGTATCAGAAGATCAGCAAGAAATGATTTCATGCGGCAGATGATTCCCAAAATGATTTTTCTGCATTTGCGGCGCTTGGCATCACGCCGACAGCCATTGCTAGTGCAACCATGCCGTCAATGCGCCCGGATGATTTTTGTTTTGCAAATTTCCTATTACCCGTTGAATCTGTCATTATCGTCGCATTTGAAGCACACATCGTAAGCACCGGATGTTTACCGTGTCTCAGTTTATTACTCAGCAACAATGATTCAGTTTCGCGCAATGCTGGCGACATGCTGACAAATCCTTGTCCAAATTCAATGAATCTTTCAAGTTCTTCATCAGAAAAACCAACGCGCTCTAACCAAGGCTTCAAGAATTTCATGTTGTAGCGGTCAAACGCTATTGCTCTGACATTGCACCGGTCAAACACGCCACGCAGATATTCAGCAACAAATTCATACTCAATAGATTTGCCTGGGGTGGTCTGCAAATAACCATCTCGCGCCCAAATGTCATATGGCACACGATCATCACGAGACTTTTCAAAAAGGCCGGTTTCAGGAAGCCAGAACGTAGGATTCACATCAAACTTCCCGTCACGTTCAGACAACAATACTAGCGCAGTTAAGTCTGAAACGCTCGACAGATCAAGACCGCCAAACACATCAGCGCCATTTATCTCGTGCGGAATATCGCCGTTATCTATCCATATTTGCCTTGAAACAAATGGGCTTCTTGCCTCAACACGCTGGTTTAATATCAAATTTCTGTACGATGATTCGCGGCTCGGCATCCGTTTTGCTTCTTCAGCTTGCCGCAAGACTTCTGTCTTGTTCATAAATTCATCGTAGTGCGGATTTGCCATCCTGATTGATTCTTCTGTGAATGGCTCCGCGTCCATCGGGGCGCTATGAATAACAACTTTTACCCGTTTGTCTGCGCCAGTTAAAGCATCATCAATAAGCAGAGAAAGCAAATCCGCATCAGTTGGCGCTTGTGTACTGATGATTATTGATAGCGGCTCTGCCTGTGCAGCTCCGGCAGTCTCAAGTGCTTCGTAAAGCTCAGAGCGCGGCCCTTTAACCTGCCCCAATTCATCGTGCACTGTGAAAACCGGACTTAGTCCGTAAGCAGTAGAAGCTTCAGCAGACAATGCTTTGTAAAGAGTGCCAAGATCGGCGCAATAGAGTTGCTTTGCGGTATCACGAACAATAACCGCTCCATTCAATTCTGGCGACATCCTGACCATTTTTGCCGCTAGGGCAAATAAAAGTGATGCCTGTTCGCGCGATTGCGCGGCGCTGTATAACTGACTATTCGCTTTAGCTTCAGGCCCGCACAAATGCAACAGTAGCAAAAATGCGCTGAAGGTAGTTTTAGCGTTTTTCCTTGCCATGCTCAAAATAAACATGCGCGTCGGAGTGTCGTATATTTTTTTTATCCAGTCTTTTTGTTGATCTGTTAACCGAACTGGATGCCCGACAAATTTACCCTCTGGTATTCTGCAAAGCGTTTCTATCCACTGAATATTAACGTCGCCGCGCGTTAAGATTCTTCGTGCGTTAGCATTTGCCAAGGTTTTTTTACTTCTAAATTGTTGTTGATTGCACGTCCCGCCGTTGTTGGATGGTCAACGGCCTGCCGGGTGATCCTTAATCGCGTCGCTAATGACGATGCTGCGCGGCTTTCTCGCTCTGCAATACGCAGCAAGGTGTCATACCGTTTTAACCCGTCGTCGTCAGATATCCACGCCCGATCAAAATTAAGGATTTCATCCGCCATGACTCTATTGTTAACCACATGGCGGCAATACATCTCAAGCAATGGTGCATGTGTCGCTGTGAATGCGCTTGCTGGCTGATCGTTTACAACTTCAGCCCATACAGCCATTTCAGCATCGCTCAGCGTTGGCGGTGCTGGTAGTCGTTTCGATACGCCAATGTCAGGTGTTTTAACCGTTAACGATGCTGCTGATTTTCGTCCTCGTGCTGCCATTTTTTTATTCCTGTAACCTTTTTTGTACACGTTTATGACAATAAAGA
>OFRM01000705.1_pt1 | contig 13030 bp, 20 predicted proteins | sample 1543101 | NCBI WGS metagenome assembly OFRM01 (sample SAMN07774223, study PRJEB24372) | wastewater metagenome | isolation source: Exp Tend VB 0WW | collected 2016-02
TCATCCAGCGTGCGAACATTGCGCTTACATGTCGAGATCACCCCGGCCCCGTCAGAGAACTCCTTCGTTTCGGACGGCGGCGACGTGTCCCTTGACTGCGCCGCGCCAGCCTTGATGCGCTCCACGATTCTGCGGAGCGCGCCCACTTCGTTCACCCCAAGCTCGGCGGCGATCCTTGAACGTCCCCATGTGGGATTTTTGGCCAGGCACTCACGCGCCTGCGCCTCCAGCGTGGCATTGTTCACGCGCTTAAAGCTTGTGGGTGGCGAGACTTCGGGCCGCCAGCTTGAGCGTGCCGTCCGGGTTGTAATCGGCAAAGGAATTGTCCAGGGCCAGCTTGATGCCGGCGCGGATGTCGCGCACCACCGGCTTGAGCTTGGCGGTCTGCACCTCGGTCAGATCGTTGGCACCAAGCTCCTGAATCAGGATGGTCGTGGCGGTGATGACGATGATGGCCTGCGGTGATTTCAACTCCTTCACCGGCAGCTTGTTCAAAATGGTCAGCACCTCGGCGATGCCGATGGTGTCGGCGTTTTCGAGCACGCCCAATTCGTCATAGGCCAGTTGAAAGCCCGGCTTCCATTCCGGATGCTCCGTGAGCGCGAGTGACGTGCCCAAATACGCCGCCACCTTGACCCCTTTCGGGTTGGCGCAGCCGGTGAAGCCGATGGGTATGATGCAGATCAGGATGGTGGCGAGCAGTGAGTTGAGGTATTTCATGGTTTCGGGTCGGTGTTCGGTGTGGTTTGGTTTTTCGGTTCGGAAAGGGGCGCGGTCGTCTCGTCGTCATCCTCGGTGACGAACAGTCCAAATTTCTTCTCGATGCGCTTCAGAATGAACTTGTGGGACATCCATGCGGCGAACCCAATCACGGTTCCGATGCAGAAATTCCGCACCAGCCAGACGCGCATGGGAACGCCCGCGTCTTGTCCCGGCGCCCCTAGCATGAACAGCGCAATAGCCAGCACGATGACGCAGGTCGGAATGATGTTGTTCGGGATGCGATGCGAGGACTTGATGGCATATCCCAGCCCGATGCACATGAAGAAGATCAGCACACCGATGGGGGCCCCGGCGAGTTGGTCGTTGAAGGCGATTAGCTTGTCCATCTTGTTAACCTTACATTAGGTTAACACGCGCCGTCAAATCATTTCTTTTTGTGGAGCAGGCTCCAGAGGGTTATCAGGCCGACCGTCAGCCCGACCACCAGGGAGGTGAGGCGCAGCCATGTTTCGATTTCCGGGAGGATCGAAACCCCGACCCCGCCTGCTGAAAACATTACCCCCGTAAACCCCTTCGCCGCTGTCGTCAATAATTCGTCTCGCATGTGCTATTTTCTGGGCCTCGGTGGAAGCGCCGTTGTTATCCTTAACTCAGGTTTACTTGGACGGCAACTTTATTCTGATCCGTCCCCAAAATCGTTTCGCCTGCTCGGGCGTGACGAGCGCCTTGTAATGCCGCTTCAACACTTTTACCGAGTGGCCCAACTGCTCGGACACGTAATCCGCGTTTGGTTTGATGGCTAGCAGGTAGGACGCCCCGGTGTGCCGCGTGACATCCTTCGGCCACACCTCCCAGCCCAGCACCTCACGCAGCCGCCGCACTGTCCTACGCCTCAGTTCGGTGTTGATCGGAAATTCCGATTCCATGTCCCGGGCCAAGCACAGCAACTCCAGCGCCTTCGGATGCGGACACTGTACCACGCGCCGCTGGCGGACCTTGGTGGTTTGCGCGTCCACGATCACCACCCCCGCCTTGAAGTTGATGGCGGACTTGGAGGTTTGCTGCGCTTCCTCCGGGCGCAGTCCGTAAAACGTCGTCAGCACAAACCACCCCAGGGCGCGCGGGCTGTTGCGCCGCAACCACACCACACAGCGCCCGACCTGCATGGGAGTGAATACCTTCGGAGGGGGCTTGACGTAGGTGACCGCCTCTAGCCGGTAGCAGGGATTGGCCTCCATGTATCCGCGGCGCACCGCGAAGTTGAACAGCGTGGACAGCCGCGCCCGGATCGTGCTGCGGTAGGCCAGCTTCTTCGTGTTCATAAACGCCTCGCAATCCGTGAATGTGATGGATGAAATCGGCATCTCCTCCCGGCCCTTGATGAATCCGTTCAGCACCGACTTGAATCCCGCCAGGTACCGCTCGCTCTTGCCTGCGCCCAGCTTGGCAGCCACAAGCTCCGCCAGCGCCGACTTGAGAGTTTTTCCGGTCGCCGCTGGCGCTGGCATCTTGAGCACCTGCGCCTTCCTTTCCGGGGTCAGCTTTGACCACGCCTCGTCCGCGCCTCCAAGCGATTGCAGCCGGGCCACCTCTGCCGCCGCTGCCGCTTTTGAATCGAATATGGTTCGCTTCCGCTTGCCGTCCAAAAACCGCGATACCAGCCAGCGCAATTCACCTTTAACCTTGTGCCTCCTGACGCTGATTTTTCTCATGGCTCAGAGTGTCAACGTTGACACTTTTTTCAATTTATTTTCCGGAGTTGAGCAATGAGTGTGTTGGAGTTGGCATGATTGAAACGGAGTCGAGATGCGCGGATGGCCCTATTTCGCTGCATTTTATGGGTATTTGCTGGGGATTTGAATGGTGCGCGGTGCAGGGTTTGAACCTGCGACCCCTACCGTGTCAAGCTCCAGATGATTTGCTGATGATTAACTACTTGCGACTATTTATCATCGCAGGTTGACACTTTGTTGACAGTTTTTATCACGAAAACAGCGCCTGATGCAAGCACTCCTATGGCAATCCACCAAACAACCATTGCTCCATATCTCACCTGCATATTCAATGTTCCGTCCCTCAATCCGATGAAGTAATCCTCATGGTCGCTGATGGCTGCGTAGTCGTTTAATTTTTTGCGAAGTTTCGACTCAGCGCCGGCGATTCGGTCGAGGTCGGATACCGCATCTGGATAGTAACGAAATGTTTCAGGGTATTTGAGTGACAACGCCACCGTGATTTCGTCATCCGAGCGTGCGTCGCTTACGTTGTTGCTACGCCACCATTGAACCATTCTGTTGGGGGCAGCGGGCATATCGCTTCCGAATGATGTTTCTAAAAAACCAGATGGGGGCCTCGGTGTTGACCAGATTGGGGCGTAGGCATAAAATGTGCGCTTGCCGTCGCGCGTCGAAACCTCCCATGGCGACCATACCAGAGTTGCTAAAAACATGGCAAGCGCCCCAAGGCCGACGACTGTTTGAGCGTGTTTCATAAGTATTGCTACCATGCAAACTCAGTGGAATACCTGCCCAAATAACCACAATCCCAACGCGACAATGCCTCCGATTATCAGCAATTGCATGGCGCACCCAAATGAATAAGCAGCTCCACCAGCCGCCATTGCTGCCACTTCCTTCTTTTTGTCGCCAGAAAAAAACGACAATAGAGCGCCAGCAATTGCCCCACATACGATGATGGCCAGCAGGGCTTTCATGTCAGGAATTTCCTAGTGGTGTTCATGGCTTCGCAGTGTTAATCATATGGTGAGTTTAGCGTTAGGACGTGGCCGGGCTTAAAACTGCGAATTTTACCAACTGCCCATGTCTCCAAACGCGCCTTCCTTGGCGCGGCGTGGGGCATTGTGGTATGGGGCTTCGCAGTCCCTGAGCCCGGAATGTTCCGCGTCCGCGCCACTTCTCAACCACAATCATAAAAGTTGTTGGACTTATTCACAATCGTTAGGTCTGGCAATGGTAGGACAGCCAGTGTCCAACCCTTTGGTGGAAAGTTGCTATATGAACAAGGAAATGAAAAAGCGTGTGTGGATGGAGCCGGAGCTTGAAGCGTTCGCGGGAGAATGGTCGGCGTCAAAGCGCATTAGAGAGGGCGCAAAACTTATCCGCTGGGGTTGGCAGTTGATTCGCACTGGAAAGATCATCGCTGCCGATGCGCGTCCGCCTGGTCGGCGGAAGTTTTTACCATTTTTTGGAGTTCGGACAGCGGCTTTGAATTGAGCCTGTCCGCGCCGCGCTGGCCTGATGTTCTTAGGTTTTTTATCGTATCAAGCTTGGACTCTATTAACGCCTTTTGTCCCAACAGGATAGACGTTGCCGCCTCAGCGCCTCGCAGCAATATGGACTCATTGATAAGCGCGGTCTTATCAATGTCGGGGTCCTGCCTGCGCATCACTTCGTAGATCGCAAGCACATCGTCGGATGGCCTAAACGTCCACGGAGCGTCATTTTTTTCCGTTGTCATAAACTCAATGCCTATCGTGGTTTTAACACGTTTGTATTACAAGTCAAGCGGTCGGATTGATTTTTCACTTGCTGTTGTAATACGTATGTATTACAACAGAAAAGATGAAACGCGAAATTTGGACGTTCGAGCCAACGGAAGACGTAAAGGCGTTGATGCGGCAACAGTTCCGCAGGGTTGTTGGCAGGAGCGTTGGATCAAGATCGGCGCGCGGATTAAGGACGAAGGTCATCATCGAAGCGTTGCGGATGCACCTTCAATCGAAAACTCCAACTGAAGCTTAATCCAGATGACCCCCACCCCTCAACTTCCCGGCTGCCTCCCCGAAGGCTACACGCTCGATTCCATGTTGACACCGCAGCAGTTCTGCGTCTGGCAGGGCATCACCACCCGCTGGTGGTCGGCGCGGCGCAAGACCCTGCCAGGAGTCCACGTCCAAAGCCGCCAGCACATCCGCATCCATCCCCGCACCTACATCGCAAAGGCATTCCAGCCATGACCCCACAAGCCTACACCTCTCGAATCTTCATGCTCCCTCCAGCAGACACAGCAGTCGGCGTTTGCTCCATCTGCAACAACCCGGCGGTTCTGCAATACCGGGACGCGAGCACGGGCTTTCGCGTTGGCCAATGCTGTCGCCGGGAGTTGGTGGTGGCCGACGCTGTGCTGATGACCGCGCCGGAAGCTGGCGTGCGGCATCCTGCTACGACTGAGGTTGAACCCTTGAACACCATCGAAGCGCGGGGGCTGGTAGCGTGAGCGACAAGGTTGATTTCTGGTCCCGCAACGCCACGATTGAGCGCAATCGGTTCAAGTTCAAGTCGCTTTCCTGCTGGTCATATAACATCGCCGTTGGCTGCGAGCACGCCTGTCGCTTCTGCTACGTGCCCGAGGTTTCCGCGCGCAAGATGGGCGCGAAGCTGCTCAAGGATCACGGCGTCAAAGACGCGGACGCCGAGTGGGGCGACTACTTGCTGCTACGCCAGTGGAATGAGAAGGCTTTTCTGAAATCTCTGGCCGACGCTGAATCCACACCGCTTTCGGAACTGAATGCGGATGGAAACCGGGCGGTCATGCTTTGCACCACCACCGACCCGTATCAGGTTGTCCACCACCCCGACCCGATACGCCGCGCGGTGCTGCAAAATCACATGTCCGATCTGGTGCGCAATGCGCTCCTTCTGATTCTGGAACGCTCCACACTCAACGTCCGAATTCTCACACGCAGCCCGCTCGCCCGGCGCGATTTCGACATCTTCAAACGGTTCGGCCCGCGACTTCTGTTCGGCATGAGTCTCCCGACGCTCAATGTCCGACTCGCAAAGGTGTATGAACCTAAAGCACCCGCCCCACAGCGACGGCTCGAAACCTTGCAGGCCGCGCATGACGCTGGTCTGCACGTTTTCGTAGCCGTCGCCCCCACCTACCCGGAGTGCGACAAAGCCGACATCCTGGACACGTTCAAGGCGATTGCTCCGCTCAACCCGGTGACCGTGTTCCATGAGAACATCAACATCCGGGCGGACAACGTGGCGCGAATCAAATCCGCCGGGGAGGCGATTGGTGTCCCGATGAACACCTCCGTCTATGAGACGCCGCAAACCTGGGCCAAATACGCGCACGAGCAACTAGAGATGGCCTCCGTCGCCGCCAGCATGTGCGGGCTTCGTGACCGCCTCCACCTCTGGCCTGACGCGTCACTGAGTCGCCTGCAAACGGCGCCGAATGTTGCGTGGTATCAGACCTTCTGGAATCGAACCTCGGAGTGGCCCAAGTGAGCGAACGATTCACACAGCAACAAGTGGATGCGCGCAACGCTAAAACTGCCGCGCAGCACAACGCCAACGAAGGCGTTGGCCACCATGAATTTCGGAGTTACGGACCTTCAAACTTCAAGGCATCCCCTGCCGATTCTTACTCATTGCACCCCGTAACTCCGATTAACTTTGTCATCTCCGCCTCGACCGACGAGCAGAAGCTCAACAAGACCGAGAAAGCTTACCTGTGCGAACTGCGCCGGCTCGGCTCGCCATGGGTCGGGATCCAAAACATCACCCTCAAGTTGGGCGACGACTGCCGGTTTACGCCAGATTTCAGCTACATCAGCGTCAACGGCGAGTTGGTGTTTGTGGACGTTAAAGGATTTTGCCGCGACGATGCGCTGGTGAAGCTAAAAACCGCCGCTCGCCAGTATCCACTTTTCCGATTCGTCATCATCAAAAAAACCAAATGCGGATGGGAAGAAACGCAAATCAAGCCATGAATACACCCGAGTCCAACGTTAACGGGGCGCAAGCTCCGTCGTCTCCAAAGTCAAATCCAACATTCAACCCGATTGACGAGTCCGCCAGGCTGGCTGCGGAGTCCAAGCGCATCTTCAGCGCAGCGTATGAGAGCGCCGTCAAGGAGGCCGTCGCCAGCGAGCGCGTCCGCATCATCGTCGCCATAAAGAATTGCAGCCGCTTCTTTCGCAACTGCGCATCCAACGCGGAGGCTCATCTCGTCGTGGCCCAGATGCCTCAAGACCGGCAATCTGCCGGCGCCACGCACGTCACCTACCTGCGCGCCGCCAACCATCTTGACGCGCTGGTTAATAAACTCTCCTGACAGCCATGATCCTCGCATCCATAGACGTTCTTCTGCTCGACAAGGCGCGCTTCAAGGAAGTGATTCGCAAGAACGGCAAGAAGGCCATTTTTGCTGAGTTAATCCTCATTGAAACTCCTAATGGCGCGCACGGCGACTACATGATTAAGCAGGGCGTCACGAAGGAGGAGCGCGAGGCCCGGATTCAAATGCCAATCCTCGGCAACGGCAAGAACGCTGGCGGTGGTAGCCGCCGCACTGACAGCGCGCCAGCCACCCCAAACTCTGACCCAGCAGCCCCACAACACCCCGACGACGTTCCTTTTTGATCTATGAGCACCGCAATCGAAAAATCCAAACCAGCACCAGTAACCCTGCGTTCCCTCGTGTCGCAGCCAGCCTATCAAGCACGCTTCAAGGAAGTATTGGGTGAAAAAGCCCAGCAGTTCTGCACCAGCCTGCTCAATGTCGGAAACACCATGGCTGACGTGGACCCAAACAGCATCATCCAGTCCGCAATGGTATCGGCGGCGCTGGACCTGCCCATTGACAAAAATCTTGGATTCGCCTGGATTGTCCCGTTCAAAAAAGGCAGCCAGAAGTTCGCGCAGTTCCAGATGGGATTCAAGGGCTACATCCAGCTTGGCCTGCGCTCCGGGCAGTACAAGCGCCTGAACGCCCGCGCCGTGAACGCCGAAGTGTTCGAGAAGTGGGATGAGGTTGGCGAGCCAATCCTTAACTTCGACAAGATTGACGAATCCAAGCCGGTCGTTGGCTACATGTTCGGATTCCAGTTGGTCAACGGGTTCACCAAGTTGTGCTACTGGCCAAAGTCGCGCATCGAAGCTCACGCCAAACGTTACAGCCAGTCGTTCCGTGGTGGGTACGAGTCTCCTTGGAAAACCCATTTTGACGAAATGGCCCTCAAAACGGTCATCAAAAACGAACTGTCGCGCTGGGGCATCATGTCCATCCAGATGCAGGAGGCATTGTCAAAGGATCAAGCCGTCATTGACGTTGAGGGTGTCGCCTCGTATCCCGACAACGAATCCGCTGTCGCGTTCACAGAGCCAAAGCCGTTGCTCGGTGGCGCTCCGATTGAAGTGGAATCCGACAGCGATGCCGGGCTTGGTCCGGTGACTCCTCCGCCCGAGGCCGAGTCTGCAACTCCGACTCATCAACCCGATCCCGACAAGGCCGCCACACCGCAGGATGACATCGAGCGCACCATGACCACCAGCGGCGTCTCGTTTGACGACTTCCGCGACTACGTGAAGGTCAAGCTCGGCGTCAAGGACACCGATAGTTGGACGAGCTACCAGGAAGTTCCCGTCAAGGTGATCGAGAAGCTCACCCCCACATTGCTGGCCGCGTGCGTCCGCACCTACGGCAAAGTTCAGAAATCCGCAGTTTAACCCAAGCGAGCTATCCGTAATTCGTATTTTACGGATAGCTCGCACCCAAAATGATAACCGAATTTACGGATAGCGAGCGCGAGGACTTACCGTCAGCCAGCAGCCTTGAGCGCACCGCGCTCTGCGCCGGCAGCCCGCGCGAAAGTCGGGGACTCCCGGAGATTCTGTCTCCGGACATGAAACGCTACGCCGAATCCGGCGACCGGGCGCACCTCTGGCTGTCCGCACCCGACATGATTGACCTGTCACCGTGGCCGGACGAATTGGAGATTGCCCAGTCCTGCCTCAAACTGCGCCAAGACGTAGCGCGCAAGGTGTTCGGAGAAATCCAACCGGGTGACCTGATCGAAGGCGTGGAGCAGCGATTCTGGCACTATGGCCCGTCTGCTCCAGCCCTGCGCGACCACGTTAAGAAGTTCAGCGGCAAGCTGGACTATTGGGCCTACCACTCTGGTCAAAACAAGCTGCTCGTCGTTGACTACAAGAGCGGTCGAGGCGACCAGACCGAGGCTTCCTCCAATCTGCAACTGCGCTCCCAGATGGTGTTGCTGGCGGAAAATCTTACCAGTTCCGTTCCGGTAATTGGCGTCGGCCCCCTGCTCGCCTACACCGCCATAATCCAGCCGCTCGTCAGCCATGAGCCTGAGATTTGCCAGTATGGCCCGGCTGAGATTTCTGCGGCCCAGCGCGAACTCCGCGCAATCCTGATCCGCGCCGATGATCCCAAGGCCAAACTAACCCCGGGCGAGAAGCAGTGCAAATTCTGCCCCGCGCGCCTCAAGTGCAAGGCTGCCGCAACCGTGCTTCAGGAGGTTCACGACACCAAGTTAACCGCCCTGATCGGACTCGCGCCAGCCGACATGGCCGCACTGCTCGAAAAGTGCGCCGTCGCTGACATACTCATAAAGTCCGCGCGATCCCACGCCAAGGCACACCTCAAGGACAAGCCTGACTGCATCCCCGGCTGGACGCTATCGCCGAATCCATCCATCCGCGAGATCAACGACGCCGAGGCCGCATTCAACGCCCTGGTGGGGTTTGGGATGACTAGCAAAGTGTTTCTGTCCGAATGCTGCTCCGTGAGCATCGGAGCGATTGAGAAGGCGGTGAAGGAGCTTGCCGAGGGCCGCAATGAGAAATGCACCAAAAAGATGGCTACCGAGATCGTAAACACCAACTGCGCCAAACTCATCACCATGAAACCCAAAGAACCGTCACTCGAAAAAGTAAAGCCATGAACCGCATCAATTCGTATCCGTCCATTTACGCCCTTGGCCATCGCGCCATAGCTGACATTTTGTCCTCGCCCGTTGTGATCGAGGAGAAGATTGACGGCAGCCAGTTCAGTATGTCCCGAACCGAAGGCGTCCTGTCCTGCCGCAGTAAGGGAAAGGACCTGATTGTTGACGCGCCCGAGAAGATGTTCACCAAGGCCATCATCACCGCGCAGCAGTTGGACCTGCACGATGGATGGACCTACCGCTGCGAATATCTCCAATCGCCCAAGCACAACACGCTGGCATACGCCCGAGTGCCGTCCGGACACCTGATGGTGTTCGATGTCTGCACCGGCCCGGAGACATATCTTACACCAGCCGAAAAACGCCTTGAGTGCTCCCGGATAGGATTGGAGTGCGTGCCGTGCTTCTTTGATGGTTTCGCTGACGCCGTTCCAGATGGCGGATTTATTTTGTCCAAAGGCTACGCCGAGGAGTTGCTGTCCAAGGAGTCCGTCTTGGGCGGCTGCAAGGTCGAGGGTTTCGTCATCAAGAATTACTCCATTTTCACGCCGGACAAGAAAATCGCCATCGCTAAATACGTCTCTGAGGCGTTCAAGGAGAAGCATCTGAAGGAGTGGAAGTCGTCTAACCCGACGCAAACCGACGTGGTGCAGTTGATCATCGCGGAACTGAAAACCAATGCACGCTGGACCAAGGGAGTCCAGCACTTGCGCGAGGCCGGTTCGCTCACCGAGACACCCCAAGACATCGGCCCACTCCTCAAGGAAGTCCAATCAGACGTGAAGCGCGAGGAATCTGACTACATCAAGGAAAAGCTGTTTACGCACTTCTGGCCGCAAATCCAGCGCGGCGTCATCGCCGGACTGCCTGAGTTCTACAAGGCCCACTTGGCTTCCAAGACGTTGCAACCATGACCTACATCGAAAAATTACGCGATCCTCGCTGGCAGAAGAAGCGTCTGGAGGTAATGCAGCGCGACGAGTTCAAGTGTCAGATGTGTGGCTGTGGAGATCAGACACTCCATGTTCACCACAGGGTTTATACGCGCGGCAAAGAGCCATGGGAATATGAACTGGATGACTTCATCACTCTATGCGTTGAGTGTCACGAGAATACAGAGTGGATGATTCAACACATTAAGGCAGATGCGCAACGGCGCGACATGTACGAGCTGGATGCAATATGGTGCGAAGTATTCCATTTCATTCACGATTTCGGCGCCATAGAAGCAGCCAATGCGGTGCGCAAACACCGTGAGTTCTTGGCAGCCAAGTCTGCTGCAAAAACCGCAGAAGGAGCGCAGTAATCACATGCCTCAACGCTTCCTAAAACCCGGTATTACTACCAGCCGAAAGTGGGATTCGTGCTCATGGACGGCGCAATCATTTTATATCCGATTGCTGACGTTGGTTGATGATTTTGGACGGTACGATGGAGACCCGGTGCTACTTCGGTCGCACGCCTTCCCCCTCCGCGAGGATATTAGGGCACAGCAAGTTCAACAGCTTTGCGTTGAGCTACAAGCGAATCAGCTTGCTGTCTTCTACAAAGCGGACGGGAAAGATTACGTGCAGCTTACGAACTGGACCGAACGCCCGCGCGCCGACAAGAGCCGATACCCAGACCAGACAGATAATGTTGCCACTCCGACAGCAAATGAACTCAATCTGACAACAAGTGCTGTCAGCCCGCAGGATTCTGCGGAAAAATCCTGCCTCCCTCGTTCCTCGTCTTCGACCATCGTTCCTCGTTCCTCGCCATCCGCCTTGCCTGAGTCGTTTTTAAGATTCTATTCAGCGTATCCACGGAAGGTAGCGAAGCTTGATGCGCAGAAGGCATGGACAAAAATCCCTAACCACGACCAATTGCTACCGAAAATCCTGGCTGCGCTTGAATCTGCAAAATCCAGCGATGACTGGAAGAAAGAGGACGGCAGATTCATTCCTTATCCTGCAACTTGGCTGAACGGACGCAGGTGGGATGATGACTTCAAGCCGACCGTGGCTCCCGCCAAACCTGCCGCATCGCCCGATGTGTGCGTTCTTGGCGCTGAACGCTGGACGCTGGCTCGCCCACCGCAACGCAAGTTCTGGGCAGCCGGCCCGGATGGCGACAGCGCCTTTGAATCCCACAACGCCCACTTTCAAAAGTGGCTGGCAAATCGCAACCAACAAAACTGATGCTCGACTCTGTTTCAGCAGCAGCGGGCGGAATCGCCGACCTCAAGCGCAGCCGCCGCGTGCATCCCGACACCCTCAAGGTGGACCGGTTGCCGCCGCACTCCGACGACATGGAGCGCGGGACCATTGGCTGCATCCTGCTCGCCCCCAATGAATGCCTTCCGCAGTGCGTTGAGATGGGCCTGTCCGTCGAAGCGTTCTACGACCTGCGCCACCAGACCATTTACCAGGCCCTGATGGAAATGTTCGACTCCCGGATGCCGATTGATGTCCTGACCCTACATCAAAAACTCAAGGACTCCGGACTGCTTGAACAAATCGGGGGAATCCCTTACCTGAATGCCCTCCAGGACTCCGTGCCGTCAGCGGCAAACGTCACCTACTACGCCACCGTCGTCGTCGAAAAGCATGACCTGCGCAAGATGCTGCATTTCTGCACGTCGGTATCCGACCGAATCTATGAATTCGAGGGCGAGGTCAAAGTCCTGCAAGACGAATTCGAGGTGGACTGCCTGTCCCTCCGCCGGAAGGATCGCAAACGCGGATCAGCCGACATCCCCAAGCTCCAAAACGAACTGGCCGACGACTACGAGGCCGCGATCAAGCGCAACGCCCCGGTCGGCCTGCTGACCGGCTACCTCGACTTGGACCGCAAATGCGGCGGAATGATGGGGCAGGAACTCATCGTCATTGGTGGCGTTCCAAGCTCTGGCAAAACCACGCTGGCGCTGAACATCGCCGCCCGGGTCGCGCGCGGCGGAGTAACCGCGAGCTTCATCAGCATGGAAACCAGCGCCAAAAAATTGGTTCACCGCATCCAATGCATGTTGGGACAGGTTGTCGGCGGTGGATTCCTTCGCGGCAACATAACCGAGGGCGAGGTGGTTAAGATGAACTCCGGGGCCCGCCACCTTACCGCCATCCACAAGCACCTCATCCTGCACGATAGCGGATCCATGAACGAGTCCACGCTGATGGCGACCATGCGCCGCGATCATCAGGCCGGGGCACGCCTGTTCGTGGTGGATTACCTGCAACTCCTCCAGTCCCGAGGGGAAACCGACACCGAACGGGCCACGTCGGCGTCCAAATGCCTCAAGCACATGGCCTGCGAACTGGACTGCCCAGTCATCACGATTTCCTCACTGAGCCGCCAGAACGCCTCCCAGAAGCCGCGCAAGCCCGTCATGAGCGACCTGCGCCAGTCCGGCCAGATCGAATTCGACGCCGACAAGGTTTGGCTGCTCTGGTGCGGCGACGTGACCGCCGAGGTTCGCGAGGTGGAATTGGGCGTGGCCAAGAGCAAGGACGGCGAGCTTGGCGACGTAAACCTGACTTTCTTCGCCGGTGAATTCCGAATGGAGAGCGCCTCCCGAGTATTCGATTCCGACGTTCCGAAAGACTGACC
>OFRM01000707.1_pt1 | contig 13020 bp, 24 predicted proteins | sample 1543101 | NCBI WGS metagenome assembly OFRM01 (sample SAMN07774223, study PRJEB24372) | wastewater metagenome | isolation source: Exp Tend VB 0WW | collected 2016-02
CTCCTGCTCCTGCTCCTGCTCCTGCTCCTGCTCCTGATATGGCATACAGTCACCGATACGGTATGCCATACCGTTTCGCAATTCGTCGTGATATTGTATTCCTAAGTGCTCGACATTCGACGCAAAGTCTTTCAGCAACTCAGTTTTTGGCACGTCGTGAGCGTCGGTTAGGCAACCGGAGAAGTGCTTGTGGTTGTCTGGGTGGTTGTACTTCCACCATGTCGGGAAGTAGAGCACTTTCGACGACTTGTCGAACTTCCATTCCAGGGTATGGCATACCCTATCTAACAGTTTCGATACGGTATCAGATACGGTATGCAGGTCCTCGGCAGCCATCCCAACAGAGAACCGGAAGATGCCGATCCGGTTGCACTGGGAGCACGTCAGACAGTAGATCGCCAGGAGCTTGCAATCTGGTTCGAGCTTAGCGAAACCCTCGTCTGACCAGATGCGAGGGTCGATCTTACGGTATTTGGATGCCATCGGAATCCTTCCCGTTCGATGTCGCTCCCAGCGAACGAAAAAACCCAACGCCTAAGCACGTTTGCCCTGGAGTGTAGGCTCCAGCCGGATTTGAACCGGACATGCGTAGGCGTTGGGTGTCGTCGTTCATTGGAAGTCCTACAATTGTTTTGGCAACCACCAACCTACCGCACCGACGCGGGCGAATCAAGTCTTTCTGAACTCGGCAAGCTGCGCCCGCCCCTCCTCGGCGCAGAACGCCGCGAAGTCCGAAACGGGAGCAATGGCCGTGATGAAGTGCCAACCGCGGCCCGCGTGCTTGGACGGCTTCGACCGGACCCAGCGGAACCCTCGTTGCTTCCATGACGCCTCGACACGCCGAACGGACTTGACGCCCTTGACGAGCCGCGACACCCGCATTTCGTTACTTTTCATCGCTCCCCGCTCCTTTCATTCAGTCGGCGGACAATGCGTCCGCCTCACTCCTCGATCAGTCGCCGTTGCGTGTCGTGTTTCGGCTCAGTCGCCTATTCCATCCCTGCCAACACGACGCCAAACGCATCGAACGCATCGCGAAACTCTCCGCGTCGTCCGCCAAAATACAACGCCACCTGCCCCTGCAACGGCTTGTTTGCCGGCGTCCCTGTCGAGTCATGGAACGATATGCGTCCCTTAATGAAGCACGCCGCAGACGCTAGCGGAGCGATGTCATGAAACCACGCCGTGTCGGTCGCGTTGTTGACAAGTAGCACGGCTTGCAATACATCGCCGTCTCCGATGCCGTCTTTTAGCTTCGCGACGAACAGCGAGATCAAGTCTTTCGCGTACGGCGGGTTGAGCCAGACATTGCCGCGCCAAACCTTGTCGAGCCCGTCGTTGTCGATGCCAAACCACCGTTTCGCCTTGACCGTCTTTTGCGCGACGGCCGAGCTTGCTGGGTCCAGGTCGATGGAACCCATTACCACGCGAGCCGCCTCGATGTATTGCGGCGGGGTGTACCATTCGTTTTCGCCGGAATTCTGCGCGACGTGAACCGCACCGACCGCCTTGAGAACCGCCGCCTGCGTCAACTCCTCGCCAGCTTCGTTGCACTTTGTGACCAGCGCGGCAAACTCGTCCTCTGGCAAGTCGGCTTCGCGTTGCCAACGGTGGGATTGAATCTTGCTGACACCAAGTTCGTCAAGCGTCTGAGGAGGCGGAGTTACATCGTGTAACTCCGCTTTCTTTCCATCCCTTGCTTCGTTATACCGGTCCATCGAGGCAAGCAGTTCGCCAGCCTTCCTCTCCGCCATCAGCTTAATTTCCGCCGCCCTGTTTTGAACTTCGAGCGACTGCTTTTGAGCTTTGACGTAATGGCGGATTGCTTCGGCCTTGTCTCGTATTTCAAGGATGTCCGACAGCGTTGACGCATTCGCCAATGCCTGCCGCGCTTTGTCGATGTTGGCTAAACTTCCAGACACGCGAGCCTCCTGGCTGTTGCTTCGTCAACGAACTTTGGAAAGTGAATAGCCACGCGAAGATGGATCGTACCGTGGCACGTTCGGCACATCGTCGCCAGGTCGTTCTCTACCGACTCCGCGAATAGATGATAAGTCCAGTGGTGGGTTTCCAGGTCGCCCGTTGAATGGCATTGAACGCATCGCCAATCGTCAAAATCCTTCCGCGCCTTCGCCGTTGCTTTCCAGTGGTCGCAACGATAATACGCCTCTTGCATCGACTCCGAGACTTTGCATCGTGGATTGAATGACCGCCACGTATAGATCGCGATGCGTTCCTTGTTTCGCTCCGTCGAAATCTTATGGCCGCGTTGCCGCAGTTCGTCTATCGACGTTGAGAACCGATGCCCGCCTATCGCGATCAGTTCCGATGTCGTCTTCGGTCCCGCTTGCAGAGCGGATAGAACGTCGCTGCGTTGTTGCCGTTGTTCATCATCGCTCGGCGCGAACGCCACTCGGGCCGCTTGCTGCAACGATACTTCTCGCCCACGCTCCGCCGCCACCTGCTCCGCGTACTCGAATAGGTCCACTGGTAGACTCCAAATAAACCCCGACGCCGTGACTCCGTGGCAGGAAGCGCGAGAGCGCAGAACGCCACGGCGTCGGGTTGTATTGTCGTGTGGAACCTGCCACGGTTCGGCGGCAGATTCTATCCGTTCGTTGTCGCGTCGTCAAATGCGACCGCCCGCCGCCGCCCCGAGAAGTGCGGACGACGGCGAGCGGTGCCCCTCCACGCGAAACAATCGCGTGGCTCAACTATTTCTTCCGCCACGAATACGGACACTCCGCGCCGTGCTTGCATTGCAGATCGGTCACTTCGACGATCAGTTTCAGTGCGTCGTCGCTTCCTGCCGGCCGTTCGTACCGCACTTCCTCACGTCCATCGGGCCACGTGTAGACGATTTGGATTGTCCCTGTCTGGCTCACGACGTCGCTCCTTATCCATGCCCCTCCAGCCTCACGCGGGCTGGCTCAACTATTCGCTCTCTTCGTCTTCTTCGTACACCACTTCGTCGCCGCAAAACGGACAGTATTCAACGCGTCGAATCATGTATGTACGTTGCCAAATGATCGTGAACACGGCATCGCATTCCGTGCATTTCACCTCGTTGTTTTCATCGGCTCCGTATTGGACGAGATACGTCATGGTCGATCCCCCATCGCCCCGTCACTCGCCGCCCGGAGATCCGCTTTCCGCGCCGCCACCGCATCGCGGGCCGCCGGCTTGTCTGCTTCCGGCAGCGCCAAGAATTGCGGGTGCAACTCGCCGACGGCCTTGATTGACTCGGCCTTCGCGACGGCCGCACGGAACTCTTCCAGTGCAGCGTGATCGGCCTCGACAGTTACCGTCGTTCGCTCGGCCGTCGCGTCAATCGGCTCATCGTCCTCGGCCCCCACCGGCCCCGCCGCCTGGCCCATCGCCTCCCGCCAGAGCGCCTTAAGCGTCTTGCAGCGAGCCTTGCCAATGATCGCGTCCTCGCCCATGCCGCGATTGACACGAATGGCAATACGCTCGTCCATGCCGCCACCGGCGCGACGATCGCGGAATTCCACCCGGACTTCCACGCCATCCCGCTGGCACGTCGCCACGGCTTCCACGCGAGCCATGCCAGGGACGCTCCGGCTTGTGACTTTGCGGCCGTTCGCCTCGTAGCACTTCTCCGGGGCCAAGTCGACGTAATGAGCCTCGTCGACGATCTCGGCTTCACCGATCCGCACCGTCGGCCACGAAACGGATTCCGACGTGCGGAATCGATGCTCCCAGCCACCGACCGGGATGTACAGCCGGCCGCTGATGACGTTGACGCAGTTGCCGACGAACGGCAGGCCGACGATGGCCGCCTCCGTCAGCGGGTTGACCAGTTCGGTGCCCGTGTATGCTTTGTCCGTCGCGAAACCCAGGGACGAGCCCTGTAGCTCCACCAGCGACGGCATTACCGCACCTACATACCGCTTGGCGATGCCAACGGCTTTCGCAACCGCCACCGCTCGCTTGATTCCGCTCGCCTCGTGCGTCATCAACTCCCGGCACGCGTCCAATTCCTTTTCCAGCTTCTCTGCCTCGATCAGTCCCGTCGATTCACTCGCCATCACTCCGCCCTTTCAATTGCCGCCGCGGCTTCCGCGACAGTCACTCGCCCTGTTTCATTGCCCACTCGATAAACCAACTCCACCGCCGACCATTCCTCCGACCGCTCGCACAAGCGGCACATCGCCGCCACGCCACGCGGTCCCATGCCCTGCTCGGCCAGCCGCTCCCTTCGCCGTATCTGCACCGCATGACTATCGCACTCGCCGCACACGCCGGAATACCCGCAGCACTCGCCGCGCTCGTACGCCGCGATCCTGGCACGCTCCAGGCGGTTCCAGGCTTCGTAGGCCGGCTGCATGTCTCCGTGAACGAACGGGTTGACGGCTTGCCAGGCTTGCTCGGCTTGGGATATGTCGCTCATCCCTCGGCCCTCCGCAGTTGCCCGACGAGACGCAGGGACTCTTTGAGCTGCTTGACTTGTTCACGCAGATTGTCGATGCCTTCCTGCTTTGCCTTGCTCGCTTCAATCGCGTCACAAGCAAGTCGCAGCGCGTCGGCCGCAGTCTGCTTGTGATAGTCTCGCTCGCCGATCGCCTCGGCTAGTTCGCGACGCAGTTCCGCTTCGGTTCGCTCGTGAGCCGCAGACCGTAGCCGCAGCATGTCGCACTCGGCCGCGAGTTGGCGGGTTAGGACGGGTTGGGATTCGTGCTCGCTCACTGTCCGATCCCCCGTTTCTTGCGTTCGGCGAGCATGGCGTCGGCGATCTTCGCAGACAGGACTGCCGTTTGTTCGACCGTTAGTAAATCGTCTGGGTCCGCTGTCAAAACGCCCGTCAACGCCGCCGCCGCGTACACGTCCCACAGTGCCATACCCATCGTGTCGGGATATCGCGTCGGAAACGCCGGCCCGCCGTCTTTGTCGCTCATCGCGTCCACCTTTCCAAACTCGCCACCAATAGCATCGTCAACACGCCGCATTCCACGGCGACGATACACACGCAGAACGTCGAGAGTTTCATTTGCGGTCGCTCCTGAATTGCGACGACATCAACAGCCGCCGCAGCTTCGACAAGACTTCTTTGCTGCCGAGTATTTTCGTTCGTCTGTCCAATCCGCAGGGACTCGCGTACATCTCACTCAGTCGCCTACGCTCCTCGGCGATCCACGCGAGGAGCCACCGGCGATTGAGCACCGCGGCGGGCCGCTCTGCGGGTGGCGACACTACCGTGATTCGCTCGCCGGGCTTTATCGCCAACGTCCTTGGCGGTGCCGGTCGTGTGCTTGTTATCGCCATGTCGCTCAGTCCTTCCGCAGTCCAAACAGGTCACGTTGTGCCCCGACTCGATAATCCTCGTTCCGCCGCAATCCATGCACCTCATCACTCGCTCCGTCTTACGTCGCCCTCGGATTCCGCCGCTTGGATTGTCGCCAGTCGGTGCATGTCGGAGCGTCAAACTTCAACAGCCCCAAGCTCAGTCCGACGCACTGCCCGCCGCACCATGAATTGACTCCATGCGACGGCTCGTTGAGGTACGCAAACCAAACGCCGCGTTCATCCATCGCGATCCATTCCGCCGTCAGCCATTCCGGCCACTTCCACTTACCACGAATGATGAGATGCGAGTCCGTCTTGAAGTCATCGTAAGCCGTCTCTACGCGACCGCCACGAATGTAGTAGTGATCGTCTTTTTTAGGGACGCGGAATTCTCCAGTCGGCTCCCACTCGTCCGCCAGCCTGCCAAGGTCGATGTCAATTTCGTACTTCATTGGTCGCCTCCTTAGTAAAATCCCTGTGCTATTTCTTTGGATCGGCCCGGCACAGCGGCACGACTACGGGCCTTCTTTGAGGTTCAGCCGAACCAGGACGATTCTTGTCTACGTCGTCGTCCGTCGACTCATCGGGTTTAAGGTTGTGCCAGCCCGTGCAAGCTGGCGGAAACAGCAGGATGAACAAAGCTCGCTCCTCAGTACGGCAGGTCGCACAACGTCGTCACGTCCAGCACCGCGTCGGCCAGCGTGTTTCCCGTCGCGGATTCGAGCACGCATTCAACTTCGTGCGGGACGCCTTCGCACAGCAGCGTTTCGAGCGACTGTTGGTCGCACGCCGGCTTATCGCAAGGGATCGCGATCGACACGTCGTACTGGTCGCCTCGCTTGCGGAGCACCACGGTATGGCCCGCGTTGAGCAGTTCGTGGATTCGTTCCAGCGTCGTTAGCTTTTCGTCGATGTCAGTCGTCATGTCGTGGCCCTCGATTGTGTGACGTTGTCGCAATTCGCCCTGTCCTCGCCTCACGGCAGTTGGCCGGGCCGGCCTGCCTTGCGTTGCTCCTGGGAATAGTCGCGGTTAGCAATTCCACCCAGGTTCGACTGGTTGCGTTCCAGTTATGGAAACCCTAGCCACCCGGACAGAGTTTGTCAACGCGACTTAGAAAGATTTTTCGCGGGCCGTCCATTCCGCCGCTTGATCTTCGCGAATCGTCGAAGTTCGGCCGCGTCAATTTGCCAATATCCGTAACCGTCCCGTATCGCCGCGAGTCGCCCCGCCGCGATAAGCTGCTTGATCCGCGTCCGACTGATCCGCAGCGATGCCGCCGCGTCCGATACTGTTTTCACTGGTTGACTCCTTACCTGATACTCTACCAGACCGGCAACGGTTTTTCTAGCGGGATTTCCAGCGTCGAAAACTCTTGCCGCGTCTAGGGTTGCGGCGGGGCGGGGAAATAGTTGGCGGGATTTTTACTCACGGCACTTGAATAAGTTAACCGACTCGGTATGATGTGAGCAGTGGTGAGACGAACGACGCAAACAAGGGGACGAGAGATGACGACGAAAACCATCCGACGCGGAACGATCGATAACCCATCCGACGCGGAGCGCGTAAAGCTTGGCCTAAGTTGGTCGAACTATACCGCCCTGCTCCGCCGCCGAGCCGCCAAGAAAGCCCCGGCACCTACGCAAGGTGCCGCAGTCCCCGGCCTGGACTATTGCGACCAGCACGGCAACTACTGCGGCGGGCAGCGTATCCCCGGCTCGGCACCGGACGACCTGATCTAGCCGCTACTTCACGCCCCGCCGGGGACCGCCACCCGGCATTACGGAGGATGAGACGATGACACTTCCACGCCTCGAAATCTGCGCCCTCAAGTGCGACCTGCCGGACGAGTACAACCCGCGTAACTCTGACTGGATTGTGATCCGCGACGACGACCCGGACTATGCCCGTCTCGCCGCGATGGCCCCCGCGTCGGTGCGTCCCGTGCGGTCACTGGCTCTGTATGCGTCCGCCACTAGGTATGACTTTGGGGGGCCGCTCTAATGTCCCGCGAACTAATCGCCGCAAAAGTCCCGCTCGATATCGGCCGCGAACTCCGAGCCCGCGCCAAGTCGCGACACGTCACCATCTCGGCGTACGTCGCGGAGGTACTGAGACAGCACGTGAGCGGCGGGGCGTTGACGTTCGCGCCGTGCCGCATGGGGCCGGAGCCGACGGCCAAGAAAGCGAAGGTGAAACGTGGATAATTACACCTGTCAGATATGCGGCGGACCCACTGAACAATGCGAGCGGTCGCTAGAAGACGGACGACTGGCGTGTCTCACGTGCTGCGTCCTCGACGCCCGCAAGCTGATCGTCACGACGATTCTGGACGACGACAGGTTCAGCGACCTGTATGGCGACGACGTGATCCGTAAGGCTCTTGAGCCGCTAACTGCTCCGTAATCGCCGCCGCCGACGCCTCGCGAGTGACCCAGGCGGCTACGTGATCGCAACGGCCGTTGACTGTTCGCCGAGATATTGCAGCGAGATACTGGCCTCGTTAAACAGCAGGTTTTGCGTGGCGGTGCTGGTCGCCTCGAATAGCACCCATTGACGCAATTGCCATGTCGCTGTCAGGTTAAGAAAGCAGTGCCAGTAACACGAAGCGTACGGGCACCCGCTGATCCCGGCGGCGTAGTGCGGCAGGCAGACCGTCCAGCGACCATTCGATTGGTTGCCAAGAGCCGTAAATGATCCGCTTCCGCCAACGCGGCGATACAACAGCGACCGCACGCCCGCGATGACGTCATTGCCGTCGTCGGCGTCAACAGTGTGTGTATGGCTTGTGCCCGTGCTAGGCCCGCTGGTCGTATACGTCGCAAAGCTCGACGCGTCACCGCTCATCGACACCGTGCAGTGTAGACGCAGTAGGTAGAGTCCAGTCGTGAGTATTTCACAGAACGGTTCATCAGCGGACGATACGACCATCGGCGTGATGTGATTGTCCGTCCGACTTCCGATCGTCTCCTGATACCCGACCGTGTATCGCTCCGATGCCGAGTAGGACGACCCGCCGCGCGGGTACGTCGACCCGCTGGTGGTAATCACGTTGGCGTCTCGCAGCAACACGGGATGCGTTGCCGCAACCGCCGCTGCCGCCGGAATGATCCACCATCGCCCGTCGTGCTTGTCGATTCGCAAGACAGTACTGTTCGCGATCAACGTCCCCGCCGTAGGATCGACCGCTATCACCTTCCATTCGGGGTCGTACGGGGTAAACGTATTCGTGATCGTCGCGCCGGGATACGGCGGGTCGGGGCTTGGGTCGTACTGCCCAAGTTCGACGACATACGCCGGCCCGCTGGTCGGGTACGTCGGGTAGTCGTAGCTCGTCGTCGTACGAGCGAACCGGATCTCCCGCGCCGACGGCGACACTCCGCGACCGCCGCGGTTCGGAGCGTCGGGCGGTAGCCGTTCCCACTCGCGCAGCATCGCCGCCAAGCGGTCCATCGTCGATTCGTCGAACGTGCGGATCGTGGTCACTTCACTACACCTCGAAGCACATTACGCGAACCTTGCACGAGGCAGTGTTGGCAATCATGCGAAGCGTTGTTGATGCAGCCAGGTCGATGATATTCACGCGACCCGCCTTGAGCTTGCAGAGTGTCTTAATCGTCCCGCCGTCGCTCATACCATACTCGACATAATTCGTTGAGTCCAGGTTGTGAAGTATCACGGTTCCCGGCGTTGCCACGTCGCCAAACGCCACATCTTCTGCGCTCGTGCCGATTGTCAGCACTTGATCCGACATGCCAACGGTCGTTTGGTCGTACTGGCGCGACACGTTAGGAAATGAGGCCCGCAAGCTTCCGTTGATGAGCGTCAGCGATATTGTCGACGTAAATGCGTTTGTGGTCATGTTGTCACCTTATACGAACGGTCCTGGGAGTGGATTCGGAAACACGGCCGAGAAATCGACCTCGTCCTCGAGCTTGAAGGATGCCGGATTGCCGCCCACGCCGTCGAAGAATACCGGCGACGCGCCTGCGTTCAGCGTCTCGCCCAACCCGTCGAGCAACACGGGCTTGCTTGGCAATTCGCCCTGGATCGTGATCGGCGAGAACGACGGTTTGCCGTTGATGTCGACGCCTGTCAGCCGCCGAAAGCCCTGGTCAAGAGGCGCGTAGACGAACGTCTTGGTGTTAATCTCGACCTCGAACTTGTTCGCTATGTACTTTTGACGGTTGCCGTAAAAGACGACTTCCCATGTCCACGAATTGATGCGGGCCTTGCGGGCTGCGGTGAGCCCCCAAATGGCGGCGTCATTCACGCTGCCGTTATATTCCCACCACTGCGACAGGCTAATGTAAGCCGAGTTTTTCGACAGGTTGATTACCACATTGGGATAGATGACCTCCGGCAACGGCTCGAACGGTTCGTCGGACGAGTTTTTAATCGCCCGTCCGTCCTTGTCTTTCGCCATTACCTTCCTATCGCCAGTAATCCCGCCGCTCACCTTCCACGCCCAATCAACCGGATTTCCTGGCTGATTGTCAGGGTCTTCTTTACTGCCCGCCGTAGAGTACATCGCTTCGCAGCGCCACAGCTGCGACGTGCTATCAACTTCGCGCAGCTTGAAGTTTCCTACCTTCTTGCACATCGCGAACGGATCCGCTTCCGACCCGTGCGAATACGAGTCGCCACGCCACGGCAACGATCCCGACTGCATACACGTATAGGGACCGTCCATCCGACTATTCGTGCGAATCTCGAACGTCTTCGTGTACGTGCGATGCCCTTCCTCGGTCGTGTCGCCTGCTACGTCGACGCATGTCACGGCTGTTACGCTCACGCCACTACCTCCGTCAGCACGATGACATCTTTCTTTTCCTGCCGTCGCAAACTATCGCGGATTTCTTTGAGCAACAGTTCTTGTGCCGTCGCTCGTCCCGCTCGTGCAATCGCCGCGTAGGCTTCCTGCGATCCCTTGGCCGCTCCGGTAGCCGCTTGGTCAATCGTCTTAGGTGCGATGTCTTTGGCGAGCTTATTGCGTAGCTTGTCCATGTCCTGCCCGGTCACGCCGGCCGCTTGCGCGTCCCTGATTTCCTTCTCGGCCTTCTCTTTTTTGGTCAGTCCCTCCTCGACGAACTTTTCCCGCTTCCTGTCACGCTCGTCAAGCGACTTTTCAAATTCTTTTTGCGTCTCGTCCTGCTCCTTGCGGAGATTCTTGGCGTCGTCGAGCTTCTTCAACTGCTCAACGTACGAGTTAATTTGATCCTCGCTCGCCGCGCCCGCGTCCATCGCCTTCAGTCGCATTTCGTCTTGCGTGTTGCCGTACGCCGACGCTTCGTCCGCCACGTGCTGCAACTTCTTCGCGAAGTCGTCCGCCGCCTTCTCTTGCTCTTTCCAGCCCTTAAGCCAGGCGTTGAATTCCTGCTCCGTCATGGATCCGCTGGCGACTTCCGCCGCCGCGTCAGTTTCCTCTTTCGCTCCCTTGCGGGCCTTGTCCATTTCCCGTTTCTTCTTTTCCAGTTCCGCCCCTTCGTTGGACGACTTGATGTACGGGTTGATGAGAAACTCGCTCACCAACGCCGCCTGCGGAGCCAGCAACCGACCGAACGGACTGGCCGCCTTGCCTTCCTCAGATGGTGCCGCCGCCGCCTTAGCCGCGGCAACGCTGTCCTCGACTACGTTCTTGAGCAGCGTGATTCCGCGAAAGAGCGTCGATTGTGCCGGGTCGCTTTGCAGGAAGTCGGCGAACGCTTGGGAAATATCGGCCACGGCGGGGGCTAGTTCCGCTCCCAGCGTGTTCGCCACGCCTTCGATCGTGTGATTCAGTTCCTTCATCGCGAGATCAGCTTCACCAACCGCCGCAAACTGCTCCTCGCTCAGCGTGAACTTTTCCGCGATGGCGTTCACTCGGTCGAAGGAGTCGATCAGGTTGACCAGCTCTTTGTTGCCGCGCCCGAAGATGTCCGAGACGGCGCTGATTTGTTCCGCTCGCGTGCCAAGCTTGCCGATGCTTGCCGCGATGGCCTCGAAGGCCTGGTCGGCCTTCATGTTCTTCAGCTTCTCGGCGTCCAGGTTCAGCCGTCCGAACGTCTTGAGCATTTCCTCAGACGGGTCGCCGAGAATCGATTCCATCTTGCCCAGCGCGTCGGATAACTGCTCTACCGGAGCGTCCGCCAGGTCCGCCGCGATGGTCAGCCGTTGCAGGCTCGACGCCTCGATTCCCAAGGCTTGGGCCGAGTCGCCAATGGCATCCAATCGGTCGATGGCCGACAGCGTGATTCCGATCAACTCCTTCGTGGCAATCGTCGCCACTGCCGCGCCCGCAGCCATCGCCGCGAAGGCCCCGGCGACCGCGATGCCAGCCGGACCAGCCACGCCGGCAGCGTTCATTAAGTCGCCGACGATCGGCAGGTTCCCGGCTTTCTGGGAAGCCAGCGAACCGAGTCCGCCAGTTGGATCCGCCGCCGATGGTGCCGCGATTCCTCCGGGTGACTTGGTCGCCGCCAGTTTGTCGTTCAGACCGGCCAGTGCCTTCTTGTACTCGTCAACGCCGATCGTGTTGTCTTTGTACAGCGAGTCCAGTACCTTGACCTTGCGGGCGTGGCTGTCGAGTTGCGGCGAGCTGTCGCGGAGAATCTGGTCGATCTCTTTCAGATCCTTGCGGACGATGCCCGTGGTAAATCCCGTCGTGTCGGCGATCAGCTTGACCGAGACGGTCGCGATGGCGTTACTCACGAGCGTCCTCCCATCGCTAGCGAAGCGTAGGCCCCTCTGGCGGCTTCGATTTCCTCGGGAGTGATCTCAGTCACAGTCGTACGGTAACGAGCCAGACGCAGCCACCTGGACGACGGTAGACAGTCCTCGGCTTTTGTGCGCGTCGTGTTGTGCGTCATGCCCGCAATCTCCGCGTACTGCTCGCCATGAGCGTCCATCCAGACCAACGCCAGCCAGTACGGTTGTTCGTGATCGGGTGTCTGCTCGCGCCATTCCTCGACCGACAGACCCCGCACAGATGCCGCCCGATACGTCAGCAACAGCACGAAGTCCCCGGCTAGTTTTTTGCGGCGTCCTCGATGGGCTTCCAGCCGATTTCGGCCATCCAGCCGACGTGACGCCGGACGGCATCACAGAGCACCGCCCACGGGCCGCCGTCCATCCAATCGAGTCCGTTGCCCATCGCGTCGTCATCGCTGAACACTCGCGCCCCGGAGTCGTCGACCACGGTTGCCGCTATCAGCAGGCCGTCAAGCCGGTCGAGTCGCTCTTTGTTCGCGTTGCCGTCCGCGTCCCGGAGCGACCGACGCAAGGCCCGCATTTCGGCTTGCGTGAGCGATTGCAAACGCGCCGCGCCAAGTCCCGGAAGGTCGATAACGTGATAACGCCTCGCCCCGCGACTGGCCGTCATGAATGCTTCGCGATCAAGCGCCATCATTGGCCTCGACTTCCTCGACCACGCCGAGTCGGATCTTCGCCGCCGCCTCTTCCGCTTGCCGCTGGATCTCGCCAACGAACACCGGAGGCAGTCCGTCGCGAATACCCGATAGGTAGAGCACCTTCGCGCCTTCGCGTTTCGGCAGGTAGCCCAGGTGGATCGGCTTCGCGTTGCTTGTGTGTCCGATGACGAGCCACTGATCGTGCTCGATTTCCACCGGGCCCAGCGCCGTCCCCATCACGCCAATGTGCGGACGCAGTTCGATCCGCAGTCCGTTGAAATTCTCGGCCATTGTCTCGTTGCCTTTCGTTTACGCTTCGGCCGTCCACGT
>OFRM01000708.1_pt1 | contig 13013 bp, 31 predicted proteins | sample 1543101 | NCBI WGS metagenome assembly OFRM01 (sample SAMN07774223, study PRJEB24372) | wastewater metagenome | isolation source: Exp Tend VB 0WW | collected 2016-02
TAGAACGGGACATCGTCATCCTCGGGGAACGGGAGCGCCGCAGGTGCCGGCGCTGGCGCACCGCCACCAGACCGCCGCGCGATCTCGTCGTCGATGGCGGCGAGGTCGGCTTGGTTGGCGGTGAGGTATTGCCCCTTCGCCGGGTCGGCCACCGATCTCGCAATCGCGCCGCGATACCACGACAGATCGTCGACGTCGTAGATCGGCTTGCCCTTGTCGCGGCCGAACTTCACCATCACGAAGCGGTCGCCCGATGACGAGGCGGCGCGCGGTGGTGTGGCACCGTCGCGGCGCTGGAGTGCGCCGCCGAGGGCCTGCTCGATGCGGTCGAGGCGCGCGAGGGCGGTGTCCAGCTTGGAGCCGATTTCGGCGAGGCGTTCGTCGGTGGTCATACGAACATCGCCAGCGACTTGGCGCCGGTGTCGAACCTCACGCCGCAGCGCACGAGGTCGCGGATCATGTCGGCGGTGGCGACGGCGGCCAGCTCGTCGAGGTCCACGTCGAGCCAGATCTCGTCGTGCTCGGCGCAGCACACCATGTCGCCCGGCTCGCCGTTCGCCATCACCGCGTCGGGCAGCGCGGCGTCGAGCATGAGGAAGGCGCAGATGTCCGGGCGCCGGTGCAGCGGCTTCTCGATGCGCTCGAAACGCAGAAACTCCTCGTTGTCGTCGTCCTGTCTTCGGATGGCGGCTATCAGTTCGTCCCTGGTCATCGCCTACGCTCCTTCGCCGTCGGGCTCGCGCTCGCCGGTGTTGGGGTCGGTTTGCGGGGTCATCGTCGCACTGCCATCGGCCGCACCTGCGGCACCTTCACCGTCTGCACTTCACCAGCCGCGCGTAGTTCCTCTTCAAGCGCCGCTTCGCGCGCCTTCGCCGCGTCGGACGATCGCCGCGCGCCCCACTGGACGAGGCGCAGCTCCTTGCCGCTGGAGAGCGGGATCGGCGCCTGCTTTGCGTCGTCTCGGATCACGTTCCGCACCAGTTTCGCCCGCTCCTCAACCTCTCCACAGACCTCGTAGACACGCCCGCGCTGCTCCGCGGACAGCGCCGAGATCCGATCGCGGATCGTCTCAATGGCCGGCGCCTCTCCGTCGGCGAGCGCCGCCAGGTCACCGCGCAACATCAGCGCCGTCGGTTGCACCATGGCGTCGCAGTTGCGCCGCGCCGGGCAGTAGCCGCACCACTCGCCGACGCGCAGCGAAGGGGCGCTCGTCGCTCGCGCCCGCTCCCACACGGCGACGATGCGAGCGCGAAGGGCGGCGAGGTCGAGCGAGTCGAGGACGGCGCTGTCGGGACGTAGGACGGCATCCCAGCCGGCGCGTGAGAATCCAACCTCCGCTTCATCGACCCCTGCAATCGTCGCTGCGCTGATCGCGTAGAATCCGAGTTGCAGATCGGTCGCCGGGTCACGCCCGATCGTGTAGCTGCCCCATTTCAGATCGATGACGATCACCCGCCCGTCGCGCACGCCGACAATATCAGATGTCCCGAAGATCCACTCGTCGCCGAAGCCGTCGGGGTAGCCCTCACCGCGGCCGGGGATGCGCCGCGCCTCGCCGGTGATGACGTTGAAAGCGAAGGCGACCTGATACTCGGCGCCGTCGGGGATACGATCCAGGGTGAGCGCGTCGAGGTAGGGGCGCAGTTCGGCCGGCGCTTCGGCGAGCGCCAGCGCCTTGCTGCGCGTCTTGGCGGTCTGTACGAAACGGTCGACGGCGCTGCCGGTGGCAGCCCACTTGCCGCCCTCCGAGATCTGCGGCAGCACGACGCTGCCGATGCACTCCTCGGCGCGGGCGAGCCCCGATGCAGTCATGCGGATCATAGAGCGTCGCCTCTCTCCCTCGCGCGCCGCGCCCAGCCGCGCACCTTCGCGGCGTCGGCCTCGTCGTAGCCGGCGTATTTGATCGCCTTCGCCTTCTCTTCGCCGTCGAGCGCGGCCGCGTCCTCGCGCTTCTTGCCGGCAGCCCATTCAAGGAACTGCGCCAGCGCGTCGAGGTAGTCGGCCGGACACTGTGACCACCGATCGCCCTTGTGCGGGTCGCCCTTCCAGCGCGGCGGATCCTTGCGGATCTCCTTGTCGCCCCACTCGTCGCCGTCCAACTCGTCATCGCTGGCGATGCGCGGGCCGGCGGTCTGCTGCTGCGCCGCGGGCGCACGCCCGGCGCCGAGGTGCAGCGCGAGCGCCTCCATCGCCTTGCGCGTGCGCTCCGCGTCGGCGGCGATGCGCTTGAGGTAGTCGAGCGCGGTGCCCTGGTCGTCGGCCACGGTCAGCCATCCTCGCCGGGCTGGCGCTCGTCGACAACGCCGGTGATCGGATCGTGCGGCGGCTCAACGGCCCACTTCGCCGCCTTCCTCTCGCTATAGACCGCTCGCAGCGACGCGCGGACGGCGTGCTCCTTGTCCGGGTAGAGCTTCGTCGCCTCGGTCACCGTCGGAGAGGCTGCCTTGTCGGAGGTGGCGGCGCGAAGTTCGGCCGTCCAGCGCGCGAGGCGCGCTTCGTCGGTGTCGGCGGGCGGCGCCGGGGTGTCAACTTCCGTCGCCGTCGTCTCGATCACGCCGGAAAGCGGGCGGACGTTGGGGACTGGCTCGCGCGTCGTCATCTCTCGCGCCTCGTCGTCGGTATAGAATCCGCCGATCACGTCGGGGTAGACCTCGCGGGCGAGCAGCGACGCGGCGCGGTGGCGCAGCATCACCGCCGGATACTTCGCCCAATTCGTCAGGCTGGCATCCTTCCCTGCTCCGACCGCGCCCAACTTCGCGCGCTCCTTGTCGGCGACGGTGAAGCTCGCCGTGCGCTCCGGGTCGCCCTTGCGCCGCGTGACGTAGGTGGCGCTCTCGTTCGTGCTCTCGACGCAACGGAAGTACTCGCACAGCGGCGAGCGCAGGCAGAGCGCGACCATGAGGTCGGCGGACAGCGCCACCTGATCACCCTGCCCGAAGTCGGCAACGTAGATCATGCGCAGCGCCGTCGTCGCGGGGATTCCCAGCTCGCGCCCGGTCGCCATCACCAGGAACGCCTGCTGCGCCGTCTTGCACTTCGTCAGCTTCGACGTGGCGAAGTCGCCGGCCATCTTCATCGCCTCACCGTAGTCGCGAGGCTCGTAGGGCGAGGGCGCCATGTCGGCGCGCAGCGCAAGGGCGGTTTCTTTCGTGGCTTCCATTTGGGCTCCTTGGGTTGTCATTCCGTGGTGAACGCCATCGGCGGCGGCGAACGGGCCGGCGGGGAGGTGGGTCATTGCCGTTCACCTCGCATCGGCACCCGCTCATCATCGCCCGGTTCAACGCCCGACGCCGGCAACTCGTCGAGCACGTACCCGCGCGCCATCGCGCACACCGCGCAATCCTCGCAGCCGCAATCACACACGGGGCACCGGCCGCGATAGCGTCGAGCCACACGCCTTGCAGTTCGCCAGTTCCAGCACCGGCACGCGGCGCTCGTTGAGCTGCACGCCGATCGCCCGCGTCCCCTTCGCCCACCTCGCCCGCGACGATCGCAACGCGGCGTGCTCTACCGCCCGGCACCGCTCGTCGGCTGCGACCGTCGCGGGCGAGATCATGAGATCGATCATTTCGTCGCCTCGTTGCAGGCACACTCCATAGCCGCCACCAACGCCTCAAGTTGTTCGGCATATCGTACCTGTTTCTGCCGATCGATTTCTCGCGCGTCGGCGAACGCCACGGCGCTTTCCAGTCGGATCCTCATGACACCAACGGCCACTCTGGCATCATCGGCGATATCCTCGGCGCGCTTCACGTCGGCGCGCGCCCGGTTCGCACGCGAGCGCGCCGTTGCCAAGTCGATCATGGCTTCCTCGGCGCGCGCTTCTTCGTCGCGTCGTAGATGTCGGTCGCCAGTGTGTACGCGAGGTCATAAACTCCATCTCCGGCCTCTTTCATGGCGTCCCGCAGCGCGTCGCCGATCGCCCCGTGCGGTGCCTTGGCCATCGTGATCGAGCCAAGGAGACGCATTGCGAGGACATCGAAAGCGCGCTCGACCCTCGCGACGGCAAGCTCGCCCGCCTTGTCGCCGGCGGCGTCGCGTGGGTCAATGTTCGCCGCCTGAATTGCCTGGCTGTTCAAGCTGCACCTCCAATCCACCGCCTGATCGCGGCGATCCATTTCCTGGCCCGACTGCGGCCCGGCATCTCCTGCGTCACCATGCGCGCCCGCTCTGCCCGGCCGTGGTGCTCACAGTGGCAGGGCGCACGCACGCACCTCGTCCCGCGCACGATCGTTGACGAGCCGGGGCACTCGTCGTGCGCGCCTCGGATGCAGGCGACGGTGATCGAGGAGCGGGTCATGTGGCCTCCTTCGCCGCAGCGAGGTGGTAGCGCGCCTCGCTCAACTGGTGGTCTGCCTCTGCCAGTTCCTCCGGGTCGCCGGCCATCTCCGGTCGCGTCGCAATCCCGGTGAGACGCAGGAACGCAGACCGGGCCATCTCGGCAGCGGCTCGGAGGTGGGCGTGGCTGGTCATCCGTCCATGCCCTCGACGCCCGAGACGAGCGAGCCGCCGCCCACGGACATCGCCGAGCATGCCCACCCTCGCCGAATGGTCGCGAGCCACTGATCGTAGGTGGCGGTGATTCCGGCGAACGCGCTGGCGTTGTTGTCGACGAGCCAGCGGGCCAGTACCTCAGGTGACTCCATGGCCGGCGAAATCGGCGTGCCCTCCGATGTCGTCTCGTACATCTGCCAGTGCGTTCGCTCCACTTCGGGCCAGTCGGGCATGTGGTCCGATTCGACAGGGCGCTCGCCTTCGTATTCGGCATAGGCGAGGGTGCGCTCATCCTCGACGAGCGGGGCGGTGCGGGCCGGGTCGTCCCAGTCGCGACGCAGTCCTTGCGCCCACAGCGCAGCCCCCTCGTCCCATTCAGCGGCGGCCGTGGTATAGGACTCGCCGAGAAGGGGCTCGTAACGCCCATCGGCGCGCTTCGGGTGCTGCCAGTTCGCTGGCACTCGTCTTACTTCGCGTCCCATACGTCACTCCTGCGCCTGCGGCAGAGAACGAGAACCATCGCACCCTCGGCGGAACGGCCAACGCCGGGCTTCACCTGGGCGGCGCGGCTACCAGCGCCAGCCGCTCCGTTGAAGGTGCGATCGTGCGTGCCCTCGTCGCTGCACCCGCTCGCGTCCGCCGGAATATCGGGGTCGGCCCGTACCGGCTGGCTCGGTTGCGTGGTGCGCGCCTGCCGCGGTGCCGGTGCCGTGAGGCTGCCGTGCGTCGCAGGTGGCTGGCGATCGGTGAGCACGGGCGGATTATGCACCGATGCACGAACGCCGTCAAGCGTTTTTGTGCACCAATGCAACGATCGGCGTGATACCGTCGGTGAACAGAAAAACACTACCTAGACAAAGGGGGGAGGGGCGCGATGCTTGCGATCGGAACAGGTGACGAACAACTCGCCGCGGATCTCGCGGCTGTAGCTGGGCGGCAGCGGGTGGTGGTGGCGTGGTCGGTGCCGTCGCTGCTGGCACACGTCAGCGACGACGGCCGGCGAAGGATCTGCGGCGCGGTGATCGACGTCCATCTCGGAGGCTCGCTCTACCGGGCGATCGAGACGGTGCCGCTGCTGCACCGGATGCGCCCCGGTTTGCCGACGGTGATCGTCAGCGACGCCGGGGAGGAGGAGCGGCTGGAGGCGATCCGATACGGGGCGCTAGTGGTGCTGCCGCGGTGGCTGATCGATCGCGCTCCCGACGTGATCGAGCGCGCTCGTCGGTGGCGAGGTCCGAGCCCGCTGCTGCACTAGGGATCTGCAACCCCTCGCCGATCCGCAGATCGGTCGGCGTATCGATCGGTCTGGTCGGCGCAGCCCGCGCGCGCTCCTGGGCGCACACCTCGACGCAGCGGCCCACCGCGACCGCTCGCACGTCGACGGGTAGCGCGGAGATCGCTTCGAGCACCCGCGCCGCGTCGTCGCCGACCGCCGCGCGAACATCGTGCGCCAGCGAGGCGAGGTAGCCGGCGTCGCGCTCCAGGCCGAACAGCCAGCCGAGCCCGATCTTGAGCTGCACTACGAGACGGATCGCCGTGTCGGTTTTCGCGATCTGTGGTGCGGCAGTGCTCGACGACAGGCGCCACCGGCTGACCGTCGAAGGGTGGACGCCGATCGCCTTGGCGACCTGCGAGAAGTTGCCCACCCGTTCGAGCGCCTCGGCGAGGCGCGTAGGGTGCGGGCGAACGACCATGCCCTTCGTAGTTTCGGTTGTCATTTCCTCACGATAGCGCGTTGCGTTGGTGCAACGGCGTGCATCGGTGCACGAAATCGCTTGACTGTCGGCGTGCATTGGCGCACAATTCGCCGCATGGATCTCCGATACGTGTTCCGCGCACGCGGCGTCGCAGAGGTGGCCAGCGCCGCCGGGGTTGACCGCTCGACGGCGTGGCGCTGGTCGCAGGGAACGCGGCCCGACTGGGAGCACGTCCGGCGGCTGCTCTGCAACGGCGTCGTCAGGTGGAGCGAGGTCAAGGCGGATCTCTCGCGCGTCGAGGGGGAGTAGATGCCGCCGCTTTTCGAGGTCGCCGCCCCGTTCGGCCCGTTCGTCATCGGTGATCAAGCCGTGGCGTACACCGCTGTCACGGGGACTGGCCTGCGACTGCCGGGGACGTGGGTCCTGTACGCGATGCCACCCGCGCCGTTGTCGCGCTACCTGCGCCCGCTCACCGACGAGGCGCGCGAGCTGCTGGCGGCGCTCGAAGCGGTCGACGAGGCGTTGATCGTCGCCTGACGTGACTGGTTGAACCATCGGGTATGTGCATACGCGCAACACCCGAGAACCTTCCGCGGCACTGCCGCGAAACGACAAAGGAGCACAACATGGCCCGCACCCCGAAGCTATTCACCGTGATCGTCTACCGTCCGTCGTCGGACGTCCAGAAACTCATCACACGGGAGGGAATCGACGCCGATGCCGTCGCCGCTCTCCTTGCCGAGCATGAGCGCGGAGAGTTCGCCGACGCTACGTTTCAACTCTTCGCCGGCCTCCCGTTGCGCGTCGAGGTCAAGCGTTCGCTGCTGATCGGCGAGCCCCGCAAGCGCGCCGCCAAGCACGCCCCCGAGGCCGCGCGCAAGCCGGGCCGGCCGCCGGGGAGTCGGAACAAGTCGAAGGTCGCCCCCGCGCCCGAGGCGACCGCCACCGCGAAGGGTGCCGCGTGAACTGGCGCAAGGGCAACCCACCCGAGTCGCCGGCGCGCGCGAATGAGTTGTACGGGCTCGTCGAGATCACGGGAATCGGTTCGCACGGGTGGCTCACTGCCCGTGCGGTCAGTGACCCGCGAGAGGAGCGCCAGATCCTTTCGCTGTGGCATTCCAGGCTCTCCCCGTTGACCGCCAGCGCCCGTGATGCGCTCGCCATCGCCAAACAGGCGGAGTACGGAGGTGTCGCGTGATCGCCGTCGAGGATCGCGTCCTCGACGTCCACTGCTCCGCGTGCGGTCGCTGGCACTCGCGGCCGGCCTGCCGTGATGTGGCGGCGGGCGTGCTCTCCGGCGACCATGCCGCCCTTGTGGCCGCGTTCGATCGGTTGGCCGCGGATGAGGAGCGCGTGATGCTCGACGGTGAGCTCACCCTCGATCTCACCCCTGCGGCTGGTGAGCGAGACCCGCGCGCCACCGACTCGCGGCGCGGTGGGGGCGAGTGATGCCGTCCGACTCGATCGACCGACTCCATCGCGCGCTGGATGATTGGCGGGCGCTGACGCAGTGGCAGCGAAACGACGCGATTGCGCTCCTGGAGATGGCGATTGACAGGACCGCCGAGTGCCCGGCGAGGGACGCCTATCGCACCTTCGTCCACCTCGCGCGGACGGCATCGCCGTGATCGCCCGTCTCCAGCTTCGCCTCGCCGTGGCCCGTGCGGAATCGCGCGTCCACCGGGTCGCCGACATGCCCCCGGCGAGAATCGAGGCGATCGGGCTCGTCGAGTGGAAGGCGCGACTGCACCGGGCTGCAACCGAGTTCGGCGTGTTGGGGTTGATGGCGTGCGGCATCGATTCACCGCTCGTTATGTGGACAGACGACGACGGCGCGGTGCGCTGGCTCGATCCTCCGCGGTGGGAGGTGACGCCGTGATCTCGTTCTTCGTCGCTGGTCAACCCAGCACCAAGGGCAGCGTGCGCGCCTTCGTTCGCGGGGGCCGCGCCATCATCACCAACGACGCCGGCGAGAAAGCGAAGTGCTGGGCGGCGAAGGTGAGCGACGCGGCCATCTCCGCGATGGGGAACGATCCGCTATTCGACGGGCCGGTGGTGGTCAATATCCAGTTCCACCTCCCCCGTCCGAAGTCGCACTTCCTGCGCGGCCAGCTCCGCGCGACCGCGCCGATCTTCGTCCCCACGAAGCCCGACGGGGACAAACTGCTGCGCTGCGCCTGGGACGCCCTCACCGGCGTCGTGTTCACCGACGACTCGCGGATCGTCGAGTGGTCTGGGTCAAAAGTGTACGCCGACGATGGCCGCACCGGGGCGGCGTTCGAGATCAGCGCGGCCGAGGTGGCGGCGCGCAAGGCGGCGAGGACGCGCCCGTGACCCCTGCCCAGGCCGAGCAAGTCGACCTCGCCGCGCGCGCCAAGGCCGGCGACCGGCTGGCGCTGGGCGCGCTCATCGCCTTGAATGATGGATACTGTCGCATGTCCGCGCGGCGGGTGGCGCGCGCGTTCGACCTGCTCGCCGACCTGGACGATCTGACACAAGAGGCGCGGCTCGGGATCGTCGCTGCGGTGGATGCGTTCGACGCATCACGCGGGTCAACGTTTATTTCGTGCGCGGCATACTGGATACGCCAGGCTGTATATCGCGCGGCGACGGCGGAATATAGCAGGTCAATCGTCAAGCCGTCGAAGTGGATTACCGCAAACAATGACCATCGCCGCCGGCTGCGCGACGACCCGAACGCCGACGCGCACACGCTGGCGGTGTCACGGATGGCGCGGGCGGCGAGCCTGGACGCGCCCGTGAGCACCACCGACCGTGGCGGCGATACGCTCGGCGACCGGCTGGCGTCGGATCGCCCGCTGCCCGATGCCGGCCTGATTGAGCTCGCCGAAGCGCGCGAGCGTCGCCAGCAGCGCGAGGCGGTGATCGAGGCGACCGGCCCTCGATACCGGGCAGCGGTAGCCGCGCGCCTCGACGGGCAGACATTCCAGGCGATCGGCGACGGGATCGGCGTCTCACGGGAGAGGGTGCGGCAGGTGTTCGAGCGCGCGGCGCAGGTCGCCAGAAAGACATCACGATGCCGTTGATCCTGTGCCCGGTCTGCAAGTGCGCGCTCGACGAGCTGGCGCGCGCGTGCGATGCGAAGGGCGTACTCGTCCATTGCCGCCGGGAGGTCGTGATCCCGTCGGTGATCCTCGACGCGCTGGCGATCTACCGCCCGCAGTTGCACGGGAGACCGTAATGTGTATGTGCGAAACAGCAGAATCCCCGTCGTGTATGTCGAGGTCGACGAGGCGCGCGCGAAAGGCGCACTGGTGCTGCGAGTGCCCACGCGCAATCAAGCCCGGCGACCGCTACGAATACACGTCCGGGGTTTGGGACGGCTATCCGCACTCGTTCAGGACATGCCGGAGGTGCGTGGTGCTGCGAGAAGTCCACCACAAGGTCGAGGGTTGCTCCCCGCCGTTCGAGTCGCTTCAGGAGACGATCCGCGAGTGCATGGCCGCGGAGCCCGCGTACCTCGCCGCATTCCGCGCTGCCCGTCGTGAACTCATGGCGAGGGCATCGTGAGCACGTACCCGCCATGCCCCTGGTGCCGCCCCGCCCGCCTCGCCACCGGGAATCTGGACGGCCTCGCAGCGTGCCCCGAGTGCGTCGATCGGGTTGTGAAGGTGCGCCGCAATGGTGCGCTCGCTGCCCTCGGGGTGCGCTTCGTCGAGCCGTCGGTATTGGAGCGGCGAGGTCACCGGTTGCCGAATCTCAACCCACCGCCCGACCCGGACCCGATCGGGGTCACGGCGGGGAAGCAGGAGGCGAAGTGAGCGCCAAGGGTCGCGGGTCCGAGGTCGTGCCGTCGGAGTTCTACCCGACCCCGGCGTGGTGCGTGCGGCGCATTCTTGAGGCGCTGCCGCTCCCAGGGGGTCGATGGTTGGAGCCGAGCGCGGGCGATGGCGCCATCATGCGCGCGGTCAACGAGGTACGCTCCGACGTGGAGTGGTGCGCCGTCGAGATCCGCGAGGAATGCCGCGCCGGCTTGCTCGCGATCACGCCGCTGGTCACCATCGCCGATTTCGTCCGCGCTCCCGAGTGCTTCGATCCGGGCTGCCGGGTCGCGATTCTCAACCCGCCATTTTCCCTTGCGCTGCCGTTCGTCGATCGGCTGCTGACGATGCGGTCCGTTGGGTGGATCGTCATGTTGCAGCGCACCAACTGGCTGGAGTCGGAAGGGCGCAACGCATTCTTGCGCCAGTTCACCCCGGATCTCTACGTGCTGCCGAATCGACCATCGTTCATCGGCGACGGCACCACGGACGCGACGAGCTACGCATGGTACGTGTGGAGCAGTCACCACGCGGGGCGAGACGGGAAATTGACGATCTTGCCGACGACGAGCGACGAAGAGCGCAACGCCGACCCGCGGCAACTTGGATTGTTCGCCGCCTCTGCGACTCCCGCCGCCGCCGAGCGCCAGCCGTCCCTGTTCGGAGCCACGCCATGACCACCTGCCCGATGCACTACCGCCAGTCCGACCAGCAGCGCAAGCCCGTCCCGGTTCCCGTCGAGGCTACGGAGCGCGTCGGAGGGCGCGAATACTGCGCAACGTGCGCAGCGTGGATGCGCGCGGTGCTCGGACAGAGCGCGCCGGGGGTGGGGGCGTGATCGCATACGCATCACGAACCGGCACGCGGCGCAATCTCGCAGTACTGCGCGGTGCTGGCTGGCGGCTGCTCGTGAGCGCGGCCGGTCAGTTGCGCCCTGAGGGGTTCCCCTACGCGCTGGATAACGGCGCGTGGTCGGCTTTCACGCAGGGGCGGCCGTTCGACGAGCCAGCGTTCATTCGCGCGCTCGTGAAGCTCGGCGCGGCGGCGGACTGGACTGTGATTCCCGACGTAGTGGCCGGCGGCCACGCTTCGCTCGATCTGTCGCTGCGGTGGATGCGTCGAGTGCTCGACGAGTCGCCGCGCGGGCTCATCGCAGTGCAGGACGGGATCGGCGTCGAGGACGTGCGCGGCTTCCTTGGCGATCGTGTTGGCATATTCGTCGGCGGTTCCACCGCATGGAAGTTGTCGACGCTGGCGCAGTGGGGGCAGCTCGGGCGCGAGACCGGCGCATGGTGCCATGTCGGCCGCGTCAATAGCGCCAAGCGGATCGCGCATTGTGCCGGAGTAGGAGCTACGTCGTTCGATGGCACCAGCGTTAGCCGCTTCGCCGTCACGCTCGCGCCGCTCGACAAGGCGCGGCGCCAACTCTCAATGATCGTGTGAGGTGTCCAGTGATGACCGTTTTTGCATCGTTTTCTTTTGAAGCAGCTCACCGACTTCCGAACGTGCCGAAGGGGCACAAGTGCGGGCGCTTGCACGGTCACAACTGGACCGTGGAGATCCATTGCGAGGGCGAACCCGACGAGCACACCGGATGGATCGTCGACTTCTACGAGATCCAGGACGCATGGGAGCGGCGCATCTATGCCGCACTCGATCATCGTTTGCTCAACGATGTCGACGGGCTGGAGAATCCCACGACGGAAACGATCGCCCGGTGGATTTGGGGGCAACTCTGCCGTGAGGTGCCTTCGCTGGCGCGCGTGGTCGTGCGAGAGACACCAGCCTTCGGCGCCACGTTCGATGGTCGGCGCGCATGATCCTCGCCGCCCTCACCTGGCTCGCGTCCGTGTGCGGCTACAGCGCCGGCCGCGCTGCCGCACGCCGCGACGACATGGAGTGCAACCTCCACCCGCTGCGCACCACGCAGGCTGGCCCGCACCGACTCGAAGCGATGCTGTGGTCGGGGCCAGCGCGCGAGATCGGCGTGCCCGTGAAGTGGACCACTCCGCGGTCGCCGTGGCCCTGGGTGGTGGTGTTTGCGGTGCTCGCTGCGGTGCTGGTGCTGATATGAGCACCGCGACCACGGCCATCGCAGCCGCCGCGCTCCTGGCTGCCCCCTACGGCGCTCCGATCGAGTTCGGCCCCCGCGGCTGCCCGTGGGGCGGCATCACCAACCGTCGCACCGCAGCTCGCCGGCGTCGCGATCGGCGGCGGGGAGGGAAGCGATGATCTCCCCCGCCGACAAGCCGCGCCTCAGCCGCCAGTGCGCCGCCATCCTCGCGCGATTGCAGCAGGGGCCGGCGACGAACGCGGAGCTGGGCAAGTACGCGCTCAATTACACCGCACGGATCTCCCAGTTGCGCGAGGACGGGCACGTTATCGATTGCGAAAAGTTCGGCGGTGGGCGTGCTATCTACACCCTCGCGGCACCTGCACCGAAGATCGAGCGGTCGATTGCCGGTGCTGTGCAGTTGGGGTTGCTGTGATTGCCGACGTGATCAGCGGCGGGAAGCGGTGGCATATCGAACAGGGCGAGGCGCTGGCGGTGCTTCGCTCGCTGCCCGATGCGTGCGTCGACGCGGTGGTGACCGATCCGCCGGCCGGGATCTCGTTCATGGGCAAGGATTGGGACGGCGCGAAGGGCGGCCGCGCTGCATGGGTCGCATGGCTCGCCGCCATCCTCGCCGAGTGCTACCGCGTCGCGAAGCCGGGCGCCCGTATCTTGTGCTGGTCCATCCCGCGCACGTCGCACTGGACCGGGTGCGCGATTGAGGATGCAGGGTGGTTGATCGAGAACGTGGTCACTCACCTTTTTGGGAGCGGCTTTCCAAAGGGCAAGTCGCAACTGAAACCCGCCGCCGAGTTTTGGTATCTCGCGCGCAAGCCGGGCGGGAAGGTGCAGCCGTTGCAGATTGACCGCTGCCGCGTCGCGACGAGAGAAGACCTCAACGGCGGCGCATACAGCGACGGCGGACGTGCTGCGACTCTTCCCGGTGATACGCGCGAAGGGGCAAGCCTCGGGATGCTGCGTCCAGGC
>OFRM01000709.1_pt1 | contig 13012 bp, 15 predicted proteins | sample 1543101 | NCBI WGS metagenome assembly OFRM01 (sample SAMN07774223, study PRJEB24372) | wastewater metagenome | isolation source: Exp Tend VB 0WW | collected 2016-02
CAACAGGACTTCATGTCCCAGCAGTGGAAGCCTCCCACTGGGCAGGTGCAGGGCGGACGCGGGCGCGAAGGCTCCAGCGGGTTCCTTCGCAAGAAGACGATTCCCGACTACCGAACCGGCATCATGCAAGGGCGCGAGCCCGTGTCGTGGCATCCGATCGAACTGCAGATGCGCTACCTCGAGAACGCATCGCGCTTCCTGACGATCAACGAGATGTTCGACAACGGGCGCAGGTCGCGCACGATCCGCTACTTCACGCCGGGAAAGGCTCCGCCCGACTGGGCACCACTGACCGGCCGTCTGGCCGAGAAAACGTCCGTTGTCGGCAACCGCAGCATCACGCGCGTCGCGCACGCCCCTGCGGCTTGGGCACGCGTCTACAATAATTTTGTGGGCCGCGGCTTCCAGGGTGACACCGGGCAGTTCATCGACGGCATCAATAAAATTACGAACGCCGAGAACAGTGTGAAGCTCAGTATGTCGGGCTACCACTTCCTCAACATGATGCACGAGTCGATGGTCAACGAAATGGCCAACTTGACGGGCTCGACGCGTGCAGCTCTGGGCAAGGCTGTGACCGGAGATTTCGCGGGTGCGGGACGGATGGTGAAGACCGGCGGCAAAGCTGCTGCACGCTACTTCGCCGCCCCGATCGAACCAGCATTGTCCGCCGCTTTCCCTAAAACTTTCGGCAACACGCTGAAGGGTGCCAAGGTTCTCAAGGAGTACCTGACGCCGAACTCGACGGACGCAAAGACCAACGAGATTGTCGAACTTCTGACCGCTGCCGGAGGCCGCGCTACTGGCCTCGAGCATGTGTACATGAACAATGCGCGTGGCAGCTTCGTTAAGGCCATCCGGCACGGCACACTAAAGACCGAGTTGGCCAACGATTGGCGCGACGCGAAAGGCTTGTCGGGACCGCCGAAGTTCATCATCAAGCAACTTGGCCGCACGCTCGAGACGATCTCTTATCCGCTGTTCAACAAGTACGTGCCGATGGCGAAGAATAGCGCGTTCTTCTCCACGATGGACCGCTGGCTGCAGGCCAATCCCACGGCGCCGCGCGATGTGCGCCTAGCTGCCGCTCGCCGTATCTGGGACACGATCGACAACCGCTTCGGCGAGGTTGTGCAGGACAACATCTTCTGGAAACAGGAGATGAAGCAGCTTGCCCGCATTTCGATGCTCTCGTACTCGTGGAACTTGGGCACCGGGCGAGAAATCGGAGGCGGCATCTACGATGCTGCGCGTATGACGGATCGCGCTTTGCGTGCCGGATACAAAGAAGGTGTCAAGAAGACGCTGCGGGGCGAAACCAAGGAGCCGGTCTGGACGCCGCGCATGGACTACATCATGGCGCTAGCCGTAACGACCGCTACGGTCAACGCCATCTTGCAGTACCTGTACACGGGTGAATATCCGCGCGATGTCGACGACATGGTGGCGCCGCGCACAGGCGGGACCAGCAGCATCGCTGGAAAGCGCGGAGGCTTGCGGCAGGTCCCCGAGCGGATCCGCCCGTTCGGATATATCAAGGACGTGCTTGGCTGGTGGGAAGATCCCGAGGAAGAAGCTTGGAACAAAGTGAATCCGTTCTGGCACACTATCGCGCAGAGCATCACAGGTCAGGACTGGCGCGGCGACCCGCTCATTTTTCATCAGCCCCATCCTGACAACCAGAACACGCGCACCGTCGGCAGCTTCTTCATGAATGTGGCCGAAGGGTTCGAGCCTATCGCCTTCGGGCAGATGCGCCAGATCGAGCCGGGCTCGCATCTAGGCTGGCCGGCGCGCTTGCTGGGCCTGAGCCCGGCTGGCATGAAGTACACCGATTCAAAGGGGTATCAGGCGTGGCAGACCAAAAAACAAAAGGACGCCGAGCGTCGCGCGATCCGTCATGACCGAATCGAACAACAGAAATACCGAGACCCCAGCAATTGACAGCCCGGCACGCGCCGCGTTGCGCCGGCGTGTGGAGGACGGCATCTACGCCGAGCCGCCGCCCACGTCGTTCACGGCTCTCACTCTACCCGACCCCGGCGACATAGCGACCCGCCCGTCCCCCCTGCTCGCCAGCGAGAAGCTGGAGAACCTGGTGCCGACGGCACTCGACGTGCTGGGCGACGCCATGTCGATCGAGCCGCGGAGCTTCGACAAGGAGTCGACCAACGAGATCGCGGCCTGGCGCGTGAAGGTCTCCGCGGCCGAGAAGGTGCTGGTGACGCAGACCAAGGTCGACGACACCCGCCTCCGTCACCGCACGAACGACACGCTTAAGGACGTGCTCGACAAGCTCAAGCTGAAGGAGCGCGACTTGCCGAAGGTGAAGATGTTGGATTTGACCGCGGAGTAGCGGCCTCCGACCACCGTGTCATGGCGTACCCTTTGCCCCAGGCTGTTTCGATCCGGTAGTCCGTCAGCAGCAGCTTCCGGCGGATCCGGCAGATCAGGACGTCGACTGTTTTGCGGGGCACGTACTCGCTCTTGCGGCCGGGGAACCCCTCCAGCAGCGCGTAAGCGTCGACGACCCTCCCCATCCGCTCGTACAGGGTGCGCACGAAATACCGCTCCATCGGCGTGAACGGGATGTCGGGGTGCCCCGGCAGATGCCAGGGCTTGTTGCGCGGGCTCTCGTACACCGACAGCGCCAGCTTCAACTCCTTCACCTGCTCGCGCAGGCTCTCGCACGTATCGCACATCAGGCCGACCCCTTCTTCACTTCAACAACCTTGGGCACGACGTCGAACGTCACCGCGCCGGTCATGGCCGGATGGGACGCGTCGATCATGACGGTGGGCAGGCGCCCGCTTATCATGTCCGTCCCCTCGCCGAGGGCCTTGTCGAGGCGGCTGTGCTTGAACACGCCGATGTCGATCAGCCGCTGCACGAAATACTTCCACGGCATATCGCGCTTCTGCACCCAGCGCTTCAGGGCCAGCTCGTCGATGTAGACGCGGCGGGGCTTGAGTTCGACCCGCACCATGAGGTGCCGCGTCGGCAGCTTGCGCACGATCGGGCGGATGTCCTTGGCCATGTGGTACTGGTCGTCCACCACCAGCGTGTCGGGCACATGCTCGTTGAGGAAGCTCGACAGCATCTGTTCCGGCCGCTCGTAGGTCTTGGCGAGCATCGGCGCCCGCATCGTCTGGCCGAGCGACATGACGCCGTCCTTGAACGTCGACACTCCGACGTCGGCTGCCTCTTTCGTTTGGTCGATGGCCCAGTCAAGGATCACGCCCACCGGCCATGGCACCAGCCCCAAGAGGTAGGCAATACGGTGCCCCATCGCGACGGCCGCAAGTGAGCGCGTCCAGAACCGGTGCTCGCTCGAGAAGTTATGCTTGTCGATCAGGTCTTGCTGTATCTGCCCTACTTTCTGCTTCACCTCCGGCAGCACGTCGGGGCGCACGAGGTAGCGCAGGAACACGTCGCCGGCGAGGCCGGAGTTTGACTTCATGTCGGCGATCAGGCGGTCACCGCGCTTCTTGTCGTCCTTGGTCAGGTTCAACTCGTCCGCGTCAAGCTCCAAGATGCGGAACGACATGGCGTCGGAGCCGCCGGTCGCGTTCACCGTGTCGCGCACCGAAGCGTTGGAGCCGGTGACTAGGAGTGTTTGCCATTGGGCAAGAACGTGCCGGATACCGCCGTCCCGTGTGCCCCGCATCTTGTCGCGACCGTCGGTGAAGAGCTGTATGAAATCACGCATCCTCTCCGGGTCACGTTGGTCGAGGTCGTCCATGATGCAGGGCAGGTTACCCAGCACACCGAACGTGATGGATCGTGTGTTGTACGTGTCGCCGTTGATGAGTTTGGTTCCGTGCTCGTCGCCCCATATCGAGGCGGCACCGAAAGCCCCTGTAGACTTACCGCGTCCTGAGGGTCCGACAAGACTAACAATGCCTCCCCCCTCACCAGAAGAAAGGAAACGAACGAAAGGAGCACCGAAGCCACAAAGCATAGCAAATGTGGATGCGGGCCTTGCGTGTCCGAATAGTCCCGCCACAGCGGTCTTCCAAGCGTCAAGCGACCCTCCCTCTTTCGGCCCGATCAAGTTCGAACGGTAGTGCAGCTCGTCGGAGCCTGGCACTTCGGTGATCGTGCCGTCGGGCCGGTACAGACGGCAGCCCGCCAGGAACGCCGTGTCATTCTCTTTCCAGCCTGACTGTTCGTACATACGGGCTAACTTCTGGGTTTCGATGTAGTCGTTGTGGGCAGCTCGGAGCCACTGCTTAAAGCCGTCCCAGTGGTCGACGACGAGCCCGACTCCAGCAAGCTCCGCAGCCCCTGTAGGTCCCGCAAGCTTGGCGGCCGGCAGTTCGACTTTTTGCCAGCCTTCGGAGGGGACGTTGTATTTGATGACGTAGGTGACGGCACGGTCTTTTATTTCCCCTTTGGCGACCGAGACGAGCTCGACGTCGTTCTTGCAGATTTGGATGCGGCGCGTACCGCCCTTTTTGTCTTCGTGGATGAAGGCAAGTCCGCGCCCCCCGTCACTGGTGGAGAAGCCTTCTGGGAGAGCAAGCTTTCGATCAAGGTCCCCGGCTTCGCCGAGAACAGCAGCGCTTCTGCTTCCTGCGATAACGCCCACATCTGCAGTTCGCGCATGCTCAGCGACATCAGCCGGATGTCCACGGCCAAGTTGTACTGGTGTAGTAATGCGGCCAGAGAACGGGCACCCGTTGCAACCTTCTGGATTAATTCCAGCAAAGTGGGCGCAGGTGACTGGTGCGCCAATGGCGGCGGAACGATCGTACTTGTCTTGCGTTTCCTGCTCATCGTACCGCTCATCCCCTTGTGACCACTCATGCGCAATCTCCTCTCCGTCCTGACAATGGGCGAGTACGCCCATCATCGCCTTCCATACAGGCTCACTTACCCGGCCTTTTGTGCGCCGACATTCTCCCATCTGGGGGCACCCGTCGGCGACGCGGTCGGCGTCCGCAAGGTCGCGGCCGTAGATTGCTGCAGCTCGAGCAGCGACACTTCCATGTCGTCCAGGCGGTACTCGACCCGCACGAGGTGCCAGACCAGCACCACCAACGCTAGGAACAGCGCTGCGTCCGAGCAAACAATCAAAGCGACTAAGCTCATAGGGGCCTCTCAGTGGTCCGAGAACGACGGGAACTTTCCCGCCGCGCTTGTAGTTGTGCGTACCTGGAGTCCGCAGTATCGAAGCGATATCCGCGGTCCTTACAGGGTCGGCTGCGAATCCCTTTTCGACGCAGAGGGCCTTCAGCCCTTGCGCGTACCTAAGCCACGTTTCTGGCTCGAGGTCTTGTTCGAGGAACCAGTAGGCGTGCAGTCCGGTTCCAGAAAAAAGGCACAGTGGTTCAGGAAGTTTCGCAGCCCGAGTGAATTCTGCAAGCGCGGCGACACCTGAAATATTGTCCACAAATGCCTTGCCGTCGCCCGCATCCACGTCGAGCCATAGTGCTCTTCCAGCAAACGCATTACGTGCTTCGCGGCTGCCGCTGGATCGGAAGGTAGCGCAAGCGTGATAAGTGTCCCATCCTCTGGCGTCTCCGGCTGCAAGCGCGGTCCACAAGCTGGCATCGTCTTCAAAGAACGCCTGCTGAACTTTTTTGTCTTTGATCCAGACGCCACAGCGGTAGCCCTCACGAGGCAGTAGGAGGTTGAGAAACGATAGCGTCGGCGAGGAGTTTTCGGACACGCGCCTTACGCTCTTTCTGGCGTAGTTGCGGGTTCAGCGGCGCCCGAGCGAACGTGCGCTCGAGCAACTTCAGTCTGGCTTCCATCAATTTGAGATAGTAGCCCTGCGGTGTTCCGCCTTGCAGCCACGAGTGCACCGTTGAGTAAGGGCGTTCGAACCAGACCATCAGGTCGCGAGCGGTCAACTTGCCGTGTTCCTTGGCGGCAAGCAACCGCTCGCTGAAGGGCTCGACGCGTTTCATGTGGGGAGCTTGAACGCGTCGTTAACGGCCTGCAAAAGCGCCGCGTCAGCCTTCGGCGGGTCCTGCACGATGCCGAAATTTTGTTGCGGCGGTGCGACCGTTTGTTGCGCGACGGGCTGTGGCGCCGGCGCAGGCTGTGCCTGTTGAAGGAAACTGGGTGCCCCAGCCGATGGCGGTACGGCCAACGCCGGCTGGGGCTGGGCCACAGGCTGTGGGGACGCCTGCGGGTAGGAGTGGACGGGTGTCTGGGCCTGCTGAACCGGAGCGGCCTCAGCGGCCCTCGGACGGCCTCTGCTGCGCTTGGGCTGTTCGGCTTGAACTGGCCCGCCGCTCCCCACCGGTAGCGTAGTCGGTGTCTGCATGGGAGCGGCGGGAGCGGGGGCGCTAAGCCCCGCACCGGGCGGTTGAACCTGCGGAGCAGGCTGTTGCGTGATCTGGGCAACTGCCGGAGCCGCGGCGATTTGCCCACGGTACGGCACGTCGTTCCGGCCGACGATCATGTCGAGCTTGATCTGGTCCTGGGCTGCCGCCTCGATCTGGGCGGCGATCGCTTCGTTGATGAACTCGACCGGGGTGAACTTGAGGACACCCTGCGACTCGAACTCGATCTCGGTGACGACGTCCGTGATGTCGGCGTTGCGCGGCCCGAGGGATTGCTGGGCGATCATGGCCATGCAGCCGCGCAGGTTCTTGAGAGAGGCCGGCGGGATCTGGAACTGGTAGACCATCGGGTCACCGGGAATGATGACAGCCAGCTTCTTCTTGTCGTTGCAAGCCTTCACCTGCTTACCCTGCGCGTTGATCTTCGACCCCCACGCGTTCCACTGGCACACGTTGCACTGCAGGGCCTGCGGCTTCGCCGCCTGGGACGAGGGCGCCGTGCCGTTGTCCGAGAAGCACGTCGGCGGCGAGTTGTCGCCAACCGAGTCGTAGTCGCCTTCGAAGAAGACCTTCGACGTCTCCTGGTTGGCGTCGATGATGACGCAGCGCAGCGACGACGACACGTACTGCCGCCCGTCCTGCCCCGTGATCGTCACCTGGCGCGAGTTGCCTGCGGCGTCGAACAGAGTGAAGCGGTTACCGGCGATCGACACCCGAGGAGGCTGGGCACCGACGATGCCCTGCATCGCGGCTTGCGCGACGTTGCGCACGGATGTGCGGGCGAGAAGGAAGGCGGGGACTGATTGGGTCATTGGTTAAGCCTTTCTGAATTTCACGTCGATGATCTGTGTCACGTCCACACCGGGCGGCGGGACGCCTTCATGTTCTTTGGCCCACTCGATCGCCGCGTCCTTGTCGACGTCGGCGCTGAGCAAATTCCACGCGCGGTTCTCGATCACGAACCCTTTGAACGCGTCCTTATCCGCCACGCGGTACTTGGTGAGCGTCGACTTGAAGGCCGTGCCGAACTCGGTGCGCACGGAGTCGGCCCCGCGCTCGAGCAGGCGCTTGTGCATGACGCCCTCGATCGAGTCGAGGGCCTTGTCGTAGGGCTCCAGCGACTCCTCGTACGCCTTCTTCATCGCGGCCTTCTTGTCGCGGAGCTTGATGTACTGCTCGACGAGCGCGGCGTCTGTTGGTTCAGTCATTGAACGCTCTCGTTTGCCTTTTTGAGCCACGCCTCGATCTGCTCTGCCTGTGTGAACAGTTCGCCCAGAGTGGGCCGCGTGTTGCGGTCGCGCGTCATCAGAACAGTATTTGTCGCTTGCGCAAACGACTCAAGCCGAATGCGTTCGGCCCGGCTCAATTTATCTTCCGGCATTCCCCTTACTCCTCAACCATCTTCAAAACCACACCCTGCAGACTCTCGTTCGCTTCCAGCCGGCGGTATATCTCGCGCTCGATCGGCGACGCCGACAGCTGCACGACGGTCGTCTTGTGCTTCTGTCCCGGCCGGTTGATGCGCGCGTTCGCCTGCAAGTAAAGCTCCGTCTTGTCCGTCGGTATGTACCAGACCACGGTTGTGGCCTCGGTCAGTGTCAGTCCGTGCGCCATCGTTTGAGGGTCGGCCAGGAGGACGCGTGGCGCTGCGTCCTCCTGAAAAGCACGGAAGATTTCCGAGCGGTCCTTCATCGCCACTTGCCCGTTGACGACGACGGCTCCGTACTCCGACAGTTCTGACTGTAACATAGTCAGAACTCCAGTCAAGCCCGCAAAGACAATTATTTTGTGTGTCGACTGGTCAAGCACTTCGCGCAGTACCGCGAGACGCGGGGCCGGGTTGAGGTTGATCTCGGGGCGCACTTTGCCGTCGACTGTGCCGTACACCACGCCGGCCGCGATCTGGATGAGCTTCATCCTTAGCACGCCCTCGTTCGCCGCGGTGACTTCCTTGTTCTTCACCTTGATCGAAAGCTCGCGCTTGAGCTCCTTGTACGCAGCGTTCTGCTCGGGGCTCAACTCGGCCTCGCGCGCTTGCACGGTGCACGGCGGAAGATCGACGCAGTCCTCGATCGCGAAGCGGACGGAGGGCTGGAGCAGGTTGCGCACCGTCTCGCTCGCACCCTGCTTCGGGACGAACTTGAAGGGCGACACCTGCATCATCACGGAGTCGCGGTAAGCTCCAAAACTTTGACCCCGTGCGCCGTTAACGAGCTTCGCAAGGCCGTAAGCGTCTTCGGGGCCGTTAGGAGTAGGCGTCCCTGTGAGCATCCATAGATAATCGCGTGGTTGTAGAAGTGCTCGCGCGACTCGATGTCGTTTGGTATTGGCTGCTCGGTACGCGCTTGCCTCGTCAACGACGGCAATTCGGATGTCGCTCCGTAGCTGAAGTGCGGCAGCGAGTCCGGTAAACTTAGCATGGCGATCTGAACCGGCACCCACTCCCAAGCCGTCGTGGTTGATGATGTAAAAGTCCGCGTCACGGGACAGGGCGTCCAGACGTTGCTGAGCAGTCCCATGAAGAATTTGGACAGTTCGGCGCCCGAGGAAAGATTGGAAGATTGCATCCGACCACACCTTGCGAAGAGTTGAGAGGGGCGCAGCGATCAGCGCGCGGCACGTGCCCGGCGCGTACTGCTGCATGACGTAGTCCGCCGCCCAGAGAGCCGCGTTGGTCTTCCCCGTGCCCATGTCCGACAGAACAAAGGCCCGAGGGTTGCAGGCGAGGAAGTTTGCCGTGACGCGTTGCGCGTGGAAAGGCTTGAAGCGCCCCGGCCAGTCGTAGTCACGCATTGGCTCGATGACAGGCAGCTCGAGCCGGCGGAGAGCTTGCAAATTGAGGAGGCTTGCAGGGACCACCACCCTCCCGTCAGGGATGCGCCGCGCGTCCGGGCACACCGCGGAGATGCGCAGTGGGTCGGGCACGCTGTAGACGAGCGCATTGGCCTCGGGGAGGTGCCACATCACTCAGGCGACACCCGGCCTGGCACTCGGTCGCGATCTTTAAGCAGCGAGCCCCGGTCAAAGACAAAGTTGTTGGTTGCCCACAACCTCAATTCTTCGACGCTGCAAACCACAACGGTGCGGCCCCCCGCGTGCCAAATCTCGTCGAGGCAGCGCTTCTGACGTTCGGTCAGCTTGCCACCTTCAGGGCGCTTGTATTCAATGCCTGCAAACACGCCGGCCATACAGACAAGATCGTCCACCGTCGCAGCCCCGTACCCCATCTGCACAGGACTGAACACGTACGCGCCGATCGACTTGAGGTAGGCGCGGCATTCCTTCTTTACTTTCGCTTCTGGGCCGAGTGCCATTAGGCTGCACCCCCGCCATTGTCCACTGCGAGCGAAGGTTTGAAGGGGACGATCTTGCCGGTCGGCGGCGCATCGACGACGTGCATGGCCGTCCCCAAGATGCACTCGAGCGGGATCCAGTTGTTCTCGTTGATGAAGCCCCCGGCGCCCCGTACCTGCTGTGCGAAGAGGCCCATGTTGAACTCAGGCATGACGGGCAGATCGAGGAAGCCCGCACCCCAGCGCAGCCAGATGCGGATGACTGTTTGCTTTACCGGAGGCTTCGGTGCCTCTGCAACGGGCTGGCCCATTGCCCTGTTGCACGCGTCGGTGTGCGGCTGCCCTTCTTCGACAAAACAGTAGCTGCAGTGCATGTCTTCCCCTTTAACTTCGGTTGTATTCGCACTTCTTAACCGGACACCAACCGCAAAGCGGATTAGGGTTGGCATCCCACTCTTTATCCTTCGGAAGCATGTCCACCGTGCGAGCGGTCGCCTTGATGGAGCCGAACGTGCCGGCGAAATTACTGAGGTCGTGGATCTTGCCGACCTTGTTCTCCTGCAGCCACACATACGCCCCGACGATCTTGGTGAGGCCGGGGTATTTGCATTTTGCCAGCAGGCCGAATACTTCAAGCTCGAACGGGTCCTCTCGCTTCTTGCCGGTCTTCCAGTCGAGCACCATGCCGATCGTGTCGGCGTAGAGGAACACGTCGAGGCGGCCCTTCAGCCACACGTCCTTGTCCCACCCTCCGGCCGGCGAGCCGTCCGCCGTGATCGCCAGCTGCTGCTCGGTCTGGACCTTCTTGTCCTTACCCGCGAGCTTCACCGACGCGACGAGCGGCGTGTACTGCACCATGTTGCCCGGCAACTCGGCCCCGTTGACGGCCGCGTCGAGTGCCTTGTGCACGTCGATACCCCAGGTTTGCGCCTGCGACTTCGGTTCCTTCGGAAGGTCCTTGGCAAAATACTTGTGCCAAGCCTTCCGAGGACAATTTTCGAAATCGTTCAGGAACGAGTAGCTATAGACGAAGCTCACTTCGCCCCCAGCGGCTGAATCATCGGGGCGTTCTGATTCCAGATGCGCTCACACCACTCGCGGTACAGGTTCATGGCCGAGTCGATGCCGATCTGCATGTGCTCGACGTTACCCGACTTGGCCACGGTGAGCCCTGCCAGGGCGATGACCAGGGCCTCGGCGCCGACGTCGTGGCTGACGCCTTGGATCTGGAACGACTGCATGACCGCGCCGGCGATCTGCGGGGCTTTGGAGAGGTTCATAGCGGTACGTCCTTCAGTCTCTTCTTCCGCGCCGATTTCTTAATTACGCCGTTCGCCGCCTTGATCGCCGTGGCGTCATCGGCGCCGCGGGCCTTCTCGCTGTTGGCGATGGCCGCCCATTGCTTTTTAGCTTTGGGGCTTGTCGCCTTTTTGGTCTTCTTCGTTGCGTCTTTTGCTTGCCAGGGCATTTCGCGCTTTCCTTTCACGGTAGTTACGTGCAGTTGTCGCGTGACTACATTGGATGCAAACACGCCAACCTTTAGCTGCGGTACTCGGATAAATGTTGCCGGAAGACAATTCGTGGCCGTTAGTGCAATGAGTTTTGCGCTTGTTTGCGGCAACGAAATTCGCCCCCCGAAAAGTATTTTCCTTTTTTGTCACCGGCTCCATGTGTGCTGGGTTCACGCAGCAGCGCACACGACATTTGTGGTCAATGTGCAGTCCGGGTGGAATAGGCCCGACTAATTTTTCGTAGACGTGCCGGTGCGCCAAAACAGACTTTTTGTTAACGCTCCAGTGACCGTACCCTAAGTGTAGGCGCCCTTCCCACAGCCAGCAGCCGCTGTTTGGGTCCCGAAAGACGCGGTTGTTAAGCTGGTCTTCAAAAGGTATTTTGCGGGCTAAATTCATCCGTAGCGTTCCGAAAGTTCACCCTCAGCGTCAAGCGGTATGGACGGCAACCACGAGGGCGGCCGGCGCATCTGCTCGAGCAACCACTGAAGAGTCGGCTCGGCATATTGATCGTCTGGAACCAGCCAGACAAGCTTGTCGTGTTCACGATTTACGAGGTGGAGGGTCGGGGCCTCCCGCAGGATCCGGGCGCACGTCCCGAAGGTCGCGCAGCGGGCCAGATGCTGGATGGCGTTCTCCACAAGTTTACCACCGTACAGATGCACGCGCCCGCGCCGAGTGTCGTAGCGCCAGCCCTTCTTGCGGCCGAAGGTCGGGTGGTCCGTCTCTTCGAACTGCAGGTTCGGGTAGTGCATCACGAGGCCCGTGGGGCCGGTCATGCGGCCCGTCTCCACGGTGAACAGATCGTTGCACCAGCGCACGGGCTTCTCGGTGCCGGCGAGGGCGGATATTACTCGGCCAGCTTCGCCCCAGAGTTCGACGACGTTCCGGTGTGATTCGCGGTAAACGTCTCGGGCTTTTACCCCCTCTTCGGGTGAGAGATGAACAGGAGGTCCGTAGGTCCCACGCTTCGCAGTCGCGACAATGGTATTACCCCCTGCGCCGTAACCGCATGAAAGCTCCAATTGTTTTCCAACTCCGCGTCTGGGTTGGTCGGCCTTAGTGACAGGGAAGCCGTAGAACCGAGTAGCGAGGTCCGAATAGATGTCTCTCTTTGCACGGAACGCCTCCACGATATCGGCCTGGCCTGCCACGTAGTTGAGCACCCGGCACTCGATCTGGGATGCGTCTGGGTTGGCGATCAGGTAGCCCTTCGGGGCGCAGATGCCTTGCTTGAGCGTGGGCTTGGGCGAGCCGTCTTCGTTGTATTTCGTACGAGGGAGATTTTGCCAGTTGCACTTATCTCCACCTCCATCACGCTTAGTGTGCGCTGCGGCGTGGGCGATGTAGACCGCCATCTCACCTCTAGCAGCCATTGACGCAAAGCGTCCCGCTCTCGTTTCGTTAAGGGTTGATTTGACGTCAAGTCGAGCTTCAGCGAGTAGCGATACTGTTTCGTCGGCATGGTCTAGGAGCCCTTTCATGAACTCGTCGGTCTTGGCGATCGCGGGGATCTCGCCGTTGGTGCCACGCTTCATCTCGACGTCGATGCCAAGCCCCTCGAGGAGGGTGCAGAACTTGTCGGCCGACTGAAGGTCCGCCGCGGTGACGCCGAGCTCGGCGAGCGCCTCCTGCTTGCGCATGGCCTCGTCGTGCTGGAATTTTTGGAGATAGGCGACGTCGCCCACGAGCTTCGGCTCGGTGAACATCTTCACCGTGGCGTCGATCAGCAGCAACTCTTCTGCCGGCACGAGGGGCTGCAGCCGGTTGAAAATCTCCCACGTCAAATTGCAGTCGTGCACCGCGCCGGCGCCCAGCATGTCGCGTGTCTGCTGGTCGAGGTTACACCAGCGGCGCCCCTTGAAGGCTTCATACGGCACGGTCTTCTCGGAGAGGCCGAAGTGCTGCGCTA
>OFRM01000711.1_pt1 | contig 13000 bp, 13 predicted proteins | sample 1543101 | NCBI WGS metagenome assembly OFRM01 (sample SAMN07774223, study PRJEB24372) | wastewater metagenome | isolation source: Exp Tend VB 0WW | collected 2016-02
TTCGCTAAGTTAATCTCAAATAAATCTTCCTTTCAGGATAAGGTATTAAAAGCCGTTGAAATCTTATCTTCCCCTGTTGTTTCTACTTTAGGTCCCGATGGAGTACCTATTCTTTTAGAGAAAGATGATGGTACCGTTGTCTCGACTAAGGACGGTGTTACAGTTGCATCGATGGTTTACGTTAAAGATCCTGAAATCAATGCAATTATTACTGCCATCAAAGAAGCTGCTTTTAAAACAAATGTTTTAGCTGGCGATGGAACTACTACAGCTATTGTTTTGACTCAGGCTTTGATTAAGGAAAGTCAACCATATCTAAAAACAAATGCTATAACCCCCCAAAAATTAGCAGATAGTTTAATTAAAATCTGTGAAGAAATTAAGGAAAATTTAATTAAATTAGCTATCCCTATTAATTCACAACTTGAGAAGATACGAAACGTAGCATATATTTCTTGCAATGGAGATAAAGAAGTCAGCGATGTTGTAGCTAAAGCTATTGATACGGTAGGTTCAGATGGAGTTATTACCCTTGAAGATTCGTTGAGTGATGAGACTACTTTTAAATTAGAAGAAGGATTTGCTATTAAACGCGGCTATGGTCATTTAGGTCCATGGGCGGAACGTATTTTAGTTAATCGAAAAGATTTAAACCAAGTCATTTTTGAAAAGCCATTGGTTCTTATTTATGATGGTTATTTAGAAAATGTAAAAGATCTTTTTAATAGTGTAAATAAAATTACTTGTAATGGCCAAAGAGATGTAAGTCTTGTTATATTTGCTCATGATTTTAGCGACCAGATAAAACAATTCGTGGCGGTTAATGCGGCTAATGGGTTATTACGCATCCTTCCGGTAAAAATTCCCAAGCTAGGGGCTAAACATTCTCAAAGTATGGTCTTAGAAGATATTGCCATCCTTACTAATGGAACAATGATTATCCCTGGATCTAATACCTTAAACGATGTTGAGAATGAGAAGTCTCCATTTTTAGGTACGGTAGGGAAGATTGTTTCTTCTAGAAAGGAAACTATTTTATATCATGGCGCTGGAAAGCCTGAATTAATCAAAGATCGAGTAGAATGGTTACGACAACAAATTAAAGAAGCCCCGAATGAATGGGAAAAAGATATTCTTAGGGAGCGATTAGGTAGGCTTGTTGGTGGAATTGTTGTTATTGGGGTTGGTGGATATACTCAATTAGAAGTCAAAGAGAAGAAGGATCGTATTGAGGACGCATTAAATGCCACTAGGGCGGCTTTAGAGGAAGGCATAGTGGCTGGTGGTGGGTCAGCCTTATTAAAGGCGTTTTTGGATCTTTCAGAGCCTACAGAGTCCCAATATATCCCCTATAGTATCCTTAAAAAAGTTGTCCAATATCCTTTGCGTCAAATTATTGACAATGGAGGGTTTCAATCGGCTGATGTAGTTTTGGATGCTGTTGCTAGAAATTTGGAAAGCGGGCTTCCTTATACGGGATACGATGCAAGAGCTAGAAAGATTGTTTCTGATTTAGTCAGTGAAGGGGTTATTGATCCATTGAAAGTTGTAAAGACGGCTCTTGATAACGCCGTTTCAATAGCATGTACTTTATTGCGTGGTGGTGGATCTATTGTATTTTCTGAAAATAAGAAAAATGATGATGCAATGTCATTTGATAATAATGAAGAGGTTGAATAAATAAAAATGGATAAATTTAGTGACGTTATTTGGTCTGAAAGATATTCTCATCACGGCGAACAAAATTGGGCTGATTCAGCAAAACGAATTGCTTCCTTCGTTGCTAATGGCGAAATTGAACAAAATAGAGAATTATATTGCCAAAAATTCTTTGAAATAATTGAATCAAAAGATTTTATTCCTGGTGGACGTATATTAGCTAATGCAGGTCGCCCACGCGGACAACTTTTGAATTGCTTTGTAATACCCCTAGAAGATTCCAGGGAGTCAATCGGCCAGATGCTTAAGGAGTATTTGATTATTTCCGGTACTGGCGGCGGCGTAGGAATTTCATTTTCAAAACTCAGACCTAAAGGCGCTTCAATTGTAACTAATGGAGGTCAATCTTCAGGTCCCATTTCTTTCATGGATTGTATTGATACTGTAGCTAGCACCATTAAAACTGGTGGCCAACGTCGTGCAGCTACAATGATTAGTTTATCTGTTTATCATCCTGATATTGAAGATTTTATTGCTCATAAAATTGATTTAAATAAATTAACTAATGCTAATGTCTCTATTGAAGCTGATCAAAAATTCTTTGATGCAGTTCGCCATAATAAAACAATAGATCTTCATTGGAATGGTAGAGTATTTAAGACAATCGAAGCTTTGAAGTTATGGGAAAAATTAGTAGAGAATGCCAATAAATCGGGCGAGCCTGGAGTATTAAATATTGGTTACGCTCGTAAGATGAGTAATGCTTACTATTTTGATGATCTTTTGACTACTAATCCATGTGGTGAACAATTTCTTCCGGCATATGGATGCTGCTGCTTAGGTTCTATAAATTTATCCAATATGGTTAAGGATAATGAATTTCAATGGGATAAATTTGAGGAAGTAATTAATCTATCAGTGCGTTTTCTAGATGATGTTTTATCGGTAAATACATATCCATTAGAAAATATTCAAAAACAATCTATGAAGGAAAGACGTATAGGATTAGGACTTACTGGATTACATCACGTAATGCTTCGCCTTGGCATTAAGTATTCAACTAAGGCTGGAGTTGAATTTACTGAAATGATTTATGAATTCTTAAGGAATAAGTCTTATTTTGCATCTTCAGAATTAGCTAAAGAAAAAGGATCATTTCCAGCTTTTGATTTAGAGAAATATCTTAGTTCGGGATTCGTAAAAACTTTACCGACTAAGATTAGAAATTTTATTCGTAAGAACGGTATGAGAAATGTATGCGTTAATACACAAGCGCCTGTAGGCACTACTAGTATTATTGCTGAAACTAGTAGCGGTATTGAGCCTATTTTTTCTCCGATGTATAAGCGGCGCTTTAATTCAAATGATGGACAAAAAGAAGAAATTTTAATTGATCCATTATTGAACGAATTTATATTGGCTGAAAAATCTGTGAAACATTTTGAAGGTGCCTATGATATAGCTCCAGAAAAACATTTCAATATTCAAGAAGCTGCACAAAGATATATCGATAGTGCTGTTTCAAAAACAATTAATTTACCCGAAGATTATACTTTTGAGCAACTAAGTAAGATTTGGCTTAAATATTGTGACGAATTAAAGGGAGCTACACTATATCGAACAGGCTCAAGAGGAAAGGAACCTCTATCTCCTGTAGAATTAGATCCTAAGTTAGCGAAAGAATTAACTCAAGCTGATAAAGTTGAAACAACTGATACTTGTAAAAACGGAGTATGCGACTTATAATTTATGCAAAATGACAATCAAGAAGAAAAGCTACCGCTAGACGCAGTATTGCAATATCACATATTGAAGATGCTATCTACTAGCGATAGATTTGCAAATAAGGCTCTTTATTATTTAGAAGAACGTTATTTTGAAAATTCAATTTTAGGTTGGTTTTATAAAACAATACGTGAGTTTTATGATAAATTCAAAAAACCTCCCGAACTTCATACATTAAAAAATGAAATATTAAAATTCCCTCAATCTGATCGATCTAAATATGATCGGGCTTATGAACGTATTGAAACATCTAAATATCCTGATGAAGACTATTTACTTCAAGAATTAACGGGCTGGCTACGGCGTCGTGAGTTTATTCTTCTCCATAAAGAGATGGCGGAATTATATAACAAGCGTCAACATGATTCAGCTTATGATGTAACTAGCGAAGCTATCTTAAGACTTAAGGGTATTGATTTAACTAAAGATACCACAGTAGACTTTTTTAAAATCGAAGATGTTATCGAACGTGCTTCAAAGAGTTCAGAGAATCGCATCCCCATTGGAATACCAGAGATTGATAGGGCATTATTGGGTGGATTGCCACGACAAACTCTTACTACTGTATTAGGATCAACCAATTCTGGTAAGTCTATTCAATTGATTAATATGGCTTACAATGCTATCTTAGCCAATAAGAAGGTTCTTCATGTTTATCATGAAGGGGCTGATGATCAAATGGCCTTGAGATTTTTGTCTCGTTTTACTGGTATTCCGTATATGTGTTTCTTCAATGGATTAAAATCAATGACCGAACAAGAGATGGATGCCATAGCTACTGCAAAACGTATTATGTCGGAAAGATTGATCTTAAAGCCTTGGCAAGAATTTGGTCTTTGTGTTGAAGATGTTATATCTTATTTTCGACAATTAAAGAGCGATTTTGATTATGATATGGTTGTCGATGATTATGCACAATTATTATTTACTCGCCATCATCAAGATGAAATTCGACATAATCAAGCGAATGTTTATCGAGCATTAAATCAAACCGCCGCTCAATTAAATGTAGCTGTTGTAACAGCCGCACAAGGCAACAGGATGTCCCATAAAGACGCAGAGGCTGGCGGTAGGCTCATCGGTTTGACGGATATTGCTGAATGCTTTGAAATTTGTCGGGTTTCGGAATGCGTTCTTACGTTGACTCGATCTAATGAAGATCAAGTAAATAATAGAGTTAAGATTTTGTTAGCCAAACAACGTGATGGTGCCGTTAATGTAGCTGTAGATTGTAATACAGATCTTCATAGGCTTATTATGTATGATAGGAAGCTTGGTATTAAGTCGTTAAGATTGAATGAAGATCGTGAAGTAATGACCGAAAAAGAAGAGGCGCAATCTGAATTGCAGTTAGCGAATGTCTGATTTTAGACAAAAACTTCTTATCTTTCCTATAGAGAAATACTTAGAAGATCACGGTATTTCATATGAAGAAAAGACTAAATATTTTTTGATGGATTGCCCGTCTTGTGGAAAGACGGAAAAATTCATTGTCAATAAAGAATCAAAATATTTTACTTGTTTCGTATGTCCTTTTAGAGGTGGGCTTCAAAATCTAATAGCTCTTTTAGACGATATTACTACTCATAGTGCCTGTAAATTAATAGCAAATAGTGTAATTTATACCAAAACAGACGATCTTGATAGTGATTTAAATAAACATAATGAATTATCATTAGAACAAAAAATCAACAAACTAATTCCTGAAATAGATCTTCCATATTTTTTTGAAAAAATTAATTTAAAAGAAAGCACTTCGGTATCTAGATATTTAATGGGTCGTTCTTTTACTCAAGAGCTAATTGATTTATATGGAATATTATATTCTCCTACTACGCAGCGCGTTATATTTCCTATTGAAGATCATTTATCAAGATTAGTTGGCTGGCAAGCAAGAGATATTACTGATGAAAATGATATAAAGATTTTAACTAGTCCAACAGGTCTTCTAAAAACATTATTATTATACAATTTTAATAATGTTATCGATGAAGAGTTTATAACGATAACAGAAGGACCCATTGACGCCATCAAGGCGTTTCATATGAATGGCGTATGCACCTTTGGTAAACAAATTAGTAGATCACAATTGGAATTGATTTCGTTAAATAAGAGATTGAAAACGATTTATCTTTGTTTAGACATTGATGCTCATGCAGAAACGGCTAAATTAGCCGCTGAGTTGTCGGGTATTTATAAAGTAAAGATTGTGAATAATTTTGGAACTAAAAATGATATCGGCGCGTGTACCTTAGATGAAGCTGATTATTATATAAATAGTGCCATTGATTATTGTGAGTATGAAAATAAGTTGGTTAGTTTATGAGGAGATTGAATTAAGTGTCGAAACAATTAGAAGTGTATGTCTTAACATATTCAAGTGGTCCAACGCTTGTTGTAGATAGGGAAGAAATTCAGGGTATTGATTTGGATATCCATATTGGAGATTCTTTAAAGATAGAAAAAGTTTTGATGTCAGAGGAAGAATTTGAAAAACTCCAAGAATATTGAAAATCAAAAACCATTAGTTATTGAGAGTGATATATGAAAGCTGTATTAGAAATTGCATTAGGTTATTTAAAGAAATATTGGTTGTATTTAGTTTTAGTATTGGCTGTATTTGGGGCATGGTATTTTTTTAAGACTAAATATTATAATCAGGGATACGATGAATGTAAGTCGCAAATTCAAAGTGAAGTATTAAAAGAAGAAACAAAGCGTGATGTAGAATATATTGAAATAAAAGAAAAGAACGATACTGAGAAAAAGAAGATTTTTAATAACATTAAGCAAAAGCCAATAGACGATAAACGCGATAGTTGTTTACTTAGTGGACGTCCTTTTAAGACGGAGTGTTTATGAAAAAAATACTTTTAATTTTAAGTCTTTTGTTTTTCATTGGATGTAAGGAAGAAGTAAAGTTTAAGCCATTAGAATGTTATGCCTTACCTGAACCAGAGATTTTAAGTGTTGAAGTTGTTAATGGAGTAATTTCCGGTAAGTCAAAAGATAACGCAACTATTAATTGGATCAATGTTTGGGCTTATGTAGATGAACTAAAAAAACATTGTGGAATTAAAGATTATAAAGATATGGCACAACAATTAGGTGTTCCTGAACGTTATGTAAAAGCATTTTTGTCTCAAGGTCTAAAATATAAACCAGCAACTATAGAATTTGGAGAAAGTAATGGAGTCTCTTTTTGATGATTTAACTCATCCTGATATTGAAGCGATGGTGGAAGATTGCAATGAAGTAATGACGTGCAATGATTCACCCTTCGATGATGTAGAAAATGAATTTATTGAAGCATTGACTATACAATTTTACCGTAGTGAGGAAGAATTAACTGAATCGCAAATATCTCAATTAAAATTAATTTGGGATAAAATCTAAGAGGAAAATATGGAAAATACAAATAACGAAAATGAAGTTCAAGTGAAACAATTAGATAAAACATCAACAAAGCTATTGTCTATTTTAGAACAGACTCCCGCCGGAGTTCAAGCTAAAGATTTAGCTAAGACATTAGAAATGAAGTATGGAACCGTTTTAGCTGCGCTAAAACGCCTCAAGAAGGCTCATTTAGCTAATGACGATACTTTAGCGAAAGTAGAAGGTAAGCGTGGTCGTGTCTCTCGCGTTTGGCTACCTCAAGCTAACGTTGAAACAAGGGTGGTAGCGCAACCGTATTAGTAAATGAAGATATTACAGTTTTTAAAAAGTATCGTAAGAATAGGCGGTTATTTTCTTCTACTTGTAAGATTTAACGTTGTAACAAATATTATTTTTATTTCATTACTTTTAGCTGCTGAGATTATTTGGTTATTAGTTGAACTTCGAATAAGAAAATATGGTGGAGATATGTCAGTTAGTTTTCATAAGGGCGTTTCATTTGTAAAAAGCGCCGTAAGAATAGTTGGATGTGGTTTAGTCTTAGGCGGCTTTAGTTTTAAAGTAGGTTTTGCCGTATTGTTATTTGCAGAACTACTAGGATTCGTGGAGGAGTTCGATGAAAAATAAATTAATTAAAAGCGTCTATCTCGCGGGCACAATGGCTGGTTTGAAAGATTTAGGCGCTGGCTGGCGCTCTGCTTTAAAACCTAAATTATTACGATTGGGTATTGAATCTTTTTCTCCTCCTGAGAATGAATCTTTTATCGTTGATAAGTATCATTGTAATCCTTTTGATTTAAATACGAATTGGCAAAAATATAGCGATAAGCTTCGTAAGGCTATATTTACCGATATTATTAAGTTAGATCTAGAATTTATCCGAGATAAGGCGGATGCGATTGTTTGTTATTATACAAAGCCAAGCGTTGGTACTGTATCCGAATTAACATGGGCTCATATGTTAGGAATTCCTAATTACGTAGTAAATGGGAGTGGCGAGCGATTACCAGGATGGGTATTAGCTTGTGTAACGAAGGAATTTAAAACCTTTGAATCGTTGAATCGTTTTTTAAGGAAGGTCAATAATGTCGGGCAAAGAAATAAGAAACGGGAAACCGAAACTAAGTCTAATACCCTTCGATGCGTTAGTTGAAGTAGCCAAAGCCTTTGAAGACGGAATAAACAAGGGCTATCTACCTAATGATTGGCGCGGAGTAAAGCCCTTATCTGTACACCAAGATGCACTAGAACGCCATGCTTTTGCGATAAATGATGGTCAAATAATCGATCCTGATAGTCAATTATTACATTGGAGCAAGGTAGCTTGTAATGCTCTTATTTTGATTCATAATTATTTAAAATATCCAGAATTAAACGATTTATATAAAGGTGAAAATGAATCTCCAATATCAAACTAAGATTGTATCATTAACTAAATCCTTAATTGAGAATCCAGAAACAAATCAATCTCTCACTCCTGAAGAATTCATTATTTATACTGCTAGGGTAAGTAATCCAGCGAATCAATTAAATATTGAAACGTCTCCTAAGTTAATTAAATATCTAATTCAGAATAAGCATTGGAGTCCTTTTGAGATGGTTAATATGGGTGTTGAGGTAGTAACTAGTCGTGGTATTGCCCAACAGATTTTGCGTCATAGATCATTTTCATTTCAAGAATTTAGTCAACGATATGCTACAGCATTAGAATGTCTTACTTACGAGGCGAGGGCTCAAGATCCAAAAAATAGACAAAATTCTATATCTTCTATTTCTGAAGATGATCAAGAATGGTTCAAGTTAGCTCAAGAAAAAGTATGGAAGACTGCTAATCATTTATATAAAGAAGCATTGTCTAAAGGAATAGCTAAAGAATGTGCTAGATTCCTGTTACCACTTAATACAAAAACAGTAATGTATATTCAAGGGAATATACGATCTTGGGTTCATTATTTCTTAGTTCGATGTGATAAATCTACTCAATTAGAACATAGAGAAATAGCCCAAAGTATTTTTGAAGAATTCAAAAAGATTTATCCTATTATTGGCGAAGAAGTAGAAAGATTATTAGATCAAAAGACAGTCAAACCGAGTCCATTAAGTGAAGAAGAAAAGCGCGAGACTAGTGTTTAACGGTTAGCATACGTGTCTTCCAAACATGGGGTACGAGTTCGAATCTCGTGTCTCGCTTATTTTTATGACATATTCAAGTTTACATACTCATGATCATTTTAGCTTAGACGGTGTTGGTACTACTAAGCAATGGGTTATTGGTGCCAAGAAAAAAGGTCTTCATGGCTTGGCAATAACGAATCATGGAGGTTGTGAAAATCTTTTAGAACTATATACTATTGGAAAAAAAGAAAAATTCAATACGATGATGGGTTGTGAGTTTTATTTAATTAAAGAATTAGGCGAAAAAGATTATTATCACTTAACAGTCGTAGCTTATAATTTTCAAGGTTATCAAAATCTTTGTAGGCTTTCTACTTTAGCTACTCAACGTAATGCTGAAGCTAGTCCATTTAATCAATTTTATCGTAAGCCTCGTATTACTTTAAATCAATTCTTTGAACATAAAGAAGGGTTGATAGTTTGTTCAGGTTGTTTAGCAGGACCTATTAATAAAGAATTTCTTTTAGGTAATGAGGGATTAGCTGAAGATTATATAAAAGAATTCCATAAACAGTTAGGAGACAATTATTTTATTGAAGTTCAGCCGTCATATGTCGTTGACGATGGTGTTCCTAAACAAGAATTAGCTAATAAAAATTTACTTAAATTAGCTAAGAAATACGATATTCCCTTAGTTATAACTCCAGATGCGCATATGATTAATGAGGCTGATGTAGTATTGCAAAAAATTAAGACCAATACCAATGCTGGAAAAAAAGGTTGGGAATTCTCTGAAACCTATCATTTATATAGTCCAGATGAATTACTTGAAAAAGTTAAAAAAGATCATCCATATCTTGAGAAGTATTTAGAAGAATGTTGCAAGAATACTAATTTGATTATGGATAAGGGCCAATTTGAGATGCCGGAATTTAAGCCTCTATTGCCCAATTTTGATATAACTACTCACCCACTATATGCCCCTGATGCCTTAACTGATAGAAAATTATTGATCAAAATACTCTTCGATAATGGGCGTATTGATTTTGATGATTCAAATCAAGTAGACCGTTTAAAATATGAAATGGATACTCTATTCGATAATGGTAGGGTTAATTTCATGTCATATTTTCTCTTGCTTGAAGACGTTATCCGCTGGGCTAAGGAAAATAAAATAGTAGTAGGTCCAGGACGAGGTAGTGCTAGTGGTAGTCTATTATCTTATGGTCTTGGAATAACTCAAGTTGATCCAATTAAATTCGATCTTTCCTTTGAAAGATTTATCAATAAAGGTCGTATTGTTACTGGTTCATTGCCGGACGTTGATTTAGATTTTTCAGACAATAAGGCTATCAAGGATTATGTAAAACGTAAATATGGTAAAGATAATGTAGCTTCATTGGGGGTTTATCAAACCCTTAAAAGTAAAGGGGCTATCAAGGATGTTCTAAAGTTTTTAAGGCCAGAGATGTCTTTTGAGGAAGTAAATTATCTCACAAGCCCATTGCCTACAAGCCCACAAGGGGAAGATGAATTAACATTCTTTCATGAAAATCTAGAAAAGTTCCCTACGTTGATGGATTTTATGACTGAAAATAAAGATGTTTATACTTCAGTCATTCAAATCTTAGGACAAGCAAGGCAAAAGGGCATTCATCCTTGTGCTTATGCTATTTCTCCGGTTCCTTTGAATGATATTATTCCATTGTGGGACGATAACGGTGAATGGGTAACACAATATTCTATGGAGTGGTGTGAAAAGGCTGGTATTGTAAAATTTGATTTTCTCAAATTAGATACTTTGATGGATATTTCTTATGCTATTCAATTGATTGAAAAAAATCATGGAATAGAAATTGATGCCTATAATTTGCCTTTAGATGATAAAAAGACTCTCCAGGCTTTTTCGATAGCCGATACTGAGACTGTTTTTCAATTTCATACCTATATTCCGCAAAAGTTACTTAAAGAAATGCGTGCAGATAGTATTTATGACTTAGCCGCTATTACTTCATTAGGACGTCCTGGACCAATGGATGTTGGTATGGATAAGACATATGTAAAACGTAAGATTGGTGAAGAAGAAGTAGAATATTTGCATGATTCATTACATGCAGTGTTAGAAAAAACATACGGTATTTTAGTTTATCAGGAACAAGTCACTGAATCAGTTCAAAAATTAGGTGGTTTTTCTCTTGAAGAAGCCGATGACATTCGTCGTGCTATGGGTAAGAAAAAACCTGAATTACTTAAATCTTATAAAGATAGGTTTACTGATTACGCTGTTAAAAATTTTGATGATATAGATGAAAAAAGAGCCAATAGTATTTGGGAAAAGATTGAATCATTTTCTAGATATGGATTTAATAAATCCCACGCCATTGCATACGCTCTTATCGGATATATTTGTCAGTTTTTAAAGGTACATTATCCATTAGAATGGTTTTGTTCAGTTATTACAAATGCCAGTAAGGACAAACGTAAGGATATGTTTCATTTGGTGGAAGACAAAATAGCCCTACCTGATGTGAATACCACAAAAGAAGATTTTTATATTGAGAATGATAAAATCATATCCTCTATTTCTATGGTTGAAGGTGTTGGTGCTACCTCTATTAAAGAAATCTTATCAAAACAACCTTTTATGTCATTTGAAGATTTTTATACTCGAATTAATAAAAGAGTGGTTCGTAAAGATATCTTTTATGCTTTGATTTTATCAGGTTGTTTTGATTCATTTGGTAAATCTAGAAATGAATTATTGGGTGATTATTTTGAACTAAAAGTAGGTAAGAGAGAAATTTTAGAAACTAAGTTAGCTAATCTAAATGAAATGGATCAAAAACGATATTTTTATCATTATCTTTCTATTGGAAATATTGATTACGCAGAAATTTATGCCGATAAAATCGATGATGTTATTAACTCTTTTGAGTATGTTTTAGAAAAAGCTGCTCATCATAAAGAAGTTTGTGTTGTAGGTCGTATTGAAAAAATTACTCCCAAAGTTACTAAAAAAGGCGATGCATTCGCTTTTGTAACAATCGTAAATAAAGGTAAAAATTTAAAGACTATTTTTTGGCCTGAAACGTATAAATTGATTAAGGATGATGAGAAATTAGATAAAGATGCAATCGTTAAAATAAATGGTTCAGTAAATATTTGGAACGATATGATTAGTGTGGTTTCGGATAGTTTTGAATTCTTGGAGTAGAGAATGGATATTAATCAAATACAGATAGTCGTGGCATTTTGTGGACCTAGTGGTTCTGGTAAAGATACAGCGGTTGATTATTTAGTTAAAGAAGGAATTTTTCGAAAGAAAATAGCCTTTGCGGATTATTTAAAACAGTTGTGTTCTAGAATAACTAAAATACCCAAAGAATATTTTTACGAAAAAAAGAATGAAAAGCTTCCTAATCCGTTTCAATTAAGTGAACAAAATATTCGTTTCATTGCTACTCAAGTTCGAAATGCTATTCCACTAGATGTATTGGGGTATGACAAATTTAAGCCTGGTAAGGTTCAAGTTCAAAAATACACAGGCCATGTAATGAATACTCCTCGTGAAATACTTCAATATGTAGGTACTGAAGTTATGAAGGGTTTTTATGGACCAGTTCATGCCTATTTGACCTGTCAGTCTTTGGCTGGCCAAGGCGGAGTATTTGCTATTTCAGATTTACGATTCGTTGATGAAGTAGAAACTTGTAATAAATTCTATAAATTCTTCTATCCTATTAGAATTGTAGGAAGAAATGAATCAAAAGATGATTCGTTGCATCGTTCGGAAGTGGAATACAAATCTATTAAAGTATTCCAAGAAGTTAAGAATACTGGAAAGTTAGAAGATTTCTATTCCAATATAACTAAAGCATTAACTAGTGTAAAAAAAGATATTTCAGAACGTATGTCTAAAATGACAGAAGAAGAATTCGAGCAAATTAAGGTAAAAGAATTTGTAAGTGGTAGGGCGGTGTTTGTTTCTCGTGATCAAATTCCAGATAGACCAGTAGTAGGTTTCGATGACTAGTATAGATAATTT
>OFRM01000713.1_pt1 | contig 12980 bp, 22 predicted proteins | sample 1543101 | NCBI WGS metagenome assembly OFRM01 (sample SAMN07774223, study PRJEB24372) | wastewater metagenome | isolation source: Exp Tend VB 0WW | collected 2016-02
CGCTCTTCCGATCTTTTTCTTTTTGGTCATGTTATCTGTCTTAAATATTGGCAACTAAAACTACCATACAATTTGAATCCATTGAAAAAAACGGATCAAATTGTCGGACGTTATCCTCAAAAACTAATTTTTTTTAGAGCCATTCCGTTCCTTTTGGAGTTATCTAATATTTGTCAATGCATCCACAAGGGCATCCACTCAATAATCATCTTCCTATTAGCTTTGCCATCTTCGCAATTCGTATTTTGAATTTTCAAATCCATCAAACCAACAGCACCACCATCTTTACATTGCATATCGTTCAAAAAATTATTTTCAGAGTTTAACAATAGTTAAACTCGCTTTCGTGCTTCCAATACCAATCGTATATTCCGTATGTCTCAACCCACCATCTTTGGGCAAATCCACGCTTCTCCCAATCCTCACCACAATCCCTTACATCAATATTTTTATCTGAAATAAAACTTTCAAAATCCGAAATTCTCATCTCCTTCCACAAAAATGAAAACCCTAACCCTAAGTATTCTTTATGTGGCATTCCCCGTCCATGTTGCCAATTCTCTTTCATTTTGTCAACTACGTCAAAATTGTATTTAAGCGATACCATCATGCAGTAGTAGTGCATATACCCTTTTAGTTTTTGCCACTCATCAAGGCGTTTTACTTTTTCTACCCACGAAGGATATTTTATACCATTTGTCAACGATATACTTTGATGGTTGGTATTATCTTGAAATTTCATTTAGTCTTTGTGTTATTTTAATAATCTTGGTCGAGGTTCAAATAAGGTGAATTTGTTAGTGAAGAAGTCATGGTCGGCTTTCCATTTTGCTATAAACTGCTTTTCCTTTTTCTTAGTCAGACCTTTCCTCTTTAGGAATATTACAGTATTGCAATGGTCGCCTATATGTACGCTCTTGTATTCGATTTCATTAAATACTGTTACCTCATAAACTTTATTTCTTGGCATGGGTTAGTTGGTTAGTAACCATTCAAAAATTATATTCTGCACATTGACTGCTTCATCTCTTGTGGCGAATGATTCGGTGAAATCTTCGTTACGTCCATTAAGTCTTATACATACACACCATATTTTTTCATCGTCGTCCAAATAACGATCTACACCAACAACATCTTTTTTCAGGTGCATATTTTTAAAGTCATACTTTCTATCAACCATCATTCCTAAATCTTCATCCATCTTATTCACTATAAGATTTAATTCATGTATGATTGATTTTTCTGTCAATATTATGCGAGAATATCCATCAAGTATTTTTAAGGTACTTGAATCAACGTTTTCTATGTTAATCGTAACTATTGTTTCCATGTTTTTTGTTTTAAAAATGAACCCTCAATAGACTCTTTTCCGTCATGATATTAGGCAGTACGGTTTATGCACCTTTGGGCGTTAACAAATTGGAGCCGATTTCGCTGTGTCAGATGCAGTGCTGCTCTACTCACCACCATCGCGTTATCAGCTTCCCAAATTAGCAAAGATTCTTTTCTCGACATGAGGGTTCTTTGTGCCGCTTTTCTACTGCCACTCCTAAATATTTTTTTGTCAATATGTTATATTCAATTATCAATTTTAAAAAGGACACATAGCCGTTACTTAAAAATTGGCTTCCATCCCACCACAGTTCTGAAATCAGCAGTTAATCCTTCACATTCTATCATCCATCCACCATCCCAATATGGCTCACAAAGAACTACATCACTTGTCCATTTACCTACTTTATTCTGTTTTCGTACTGCCTTAAATGGATACCATGTAGGATAAGCAAGTGCCTGATTCCCTTCTGCATCAATCACCTCTACCAATTCATCAGGTGGAGTGTCTTCCAACCCACGCCAATCAGTAGGTAATAAGCTGTTAGCGTTATTGCTTTCGTCTTTCATTTGTTTGTTATTGTATATTTTGTGGTTTAAGGGTTAACGTATCTTAAATACCAATCCGGCTGATCTCTATGAAGGTCAATAACTAATCCCTCTATGTAAAGTTCTCTGATTGTCTTGTTAAGTAGTACTATTAGTTGATCTTCCTTATCATTTAATACAATAGCATTACTTACCACCGCACACGTATTAATTATTGTTGAGTGATGCAGCACTCCATCGTTTGTCACAATCATCCCTATTTCTTGAAGTGATAGTTTTGTTAGCCATCGCGTGACAAAAATAAGAACATAACGTGGGTATAAGTTACCCCGCAACCTTCTCCTTACCATAATGTCACTTGCTAATATATTGCACGACTTACATACCGTTATCAGTATCCTGTTGAACCGCTCCCTATCATCTTCTTCGATAAATTCCTCCGCATCATCCCTCTTGTCTTTTTCCTTCATCCTCGCTATCCTTTGTAGGTTGGCTATGATCTTTTCGGTAGTCAGAATCTCTCTTAGCCCATCGTTATGCATTTCTTCCATCACTTCCCTTTGCATATTTGCATAATGCTGTATCTGCCTTTCTTGTAGTATCCTTCCAGCCGCCTCTTCTAACTCTTCTATCGTGAATTTATTAGGTTGGAATTTTGTGTCGAGTTCCTGTGCTGTTATCATAAGTAAAGTTATAGGTTGACTTTTTAAAAATTTTGTAAAGGTATATGTTAGCGGTAATGTATGACCAGCACATCAATATCGCTTTCATCCTCATCAAATTCAAAATGACCAAATGGTATTTCTGATACAAATTGGAAATGTCTTGATTTTGTAAACTTTTGAGCACTTTTAGGAATTTCAATCCCTAAACACTTTTTTATTTTTAAGGAATTTCCATTATCTATTAATGAAAACCATTCGCATTCATCAAACCATTTTGAATTTGAATACAATGCTCTATATCTATCAGTTTGACCACAAGTAATATGAACACTACCGCTAACATTGGGTTTTGCAAAAGCAGGGCTTGACGTTGTTATTTCATCCATTGTAATTCTATTTAGCTTTTAGTTATTAATCCGAACATTTGTTTTTCAAAGCCCCGCCTTCGCAAAGCCCTATCGTTGACAAAATCAGTCGTTATCAATTATATCATTGTCTGTATTTTTAGATTGTCGGTACACCAAATTTACTACCCAAAAAATCAAGAAGAAACACATACCTAAAGCTACCCCTGAATAAAATTGATTATCGGTGGTAATTGAAATGCCACAAAAAATCAGCATGATACTCGATAAGGATAGCAGTAGGTGTATGTTTTTCATGGTTCGTCTATTTGGATTATGCAAATGTAACGTGATGTTTTCAACAATAAAATACCATTGTAATAGGATTCCTTACTAAAATGGAAGATCGTCATCATCAATCACATCAAAATCTTGTTCTTCATTTTCTTTGGTTGGATACGTCGTTTCGTGCGAAACGCCCATTTCTTCATGCACTTCTTTCTCCGTCACCACCATTATTTTACTAACTTGTTCAACAAGGAACTTCTGCTCTCTAATCTTGAAGATTTTGTAGTCGTCGTCGTCCATGTCTTTTTCTGCTACCGGCTTACCGTGACTATCCCCATCTTTGTAATAGTAGTCAATTTTATTGTTAGGAGTCTTGGTGGCGGGTTGGTAAAAGTTTAGTCCTGTGATCCTTTGTGGGTTGCCTTTTAGGTCTTTCTTTACCTTGTCCTCGAAAGAATATGGCACTATCATAACGTCCTGGTTGAGGTTTACATTTGGTACTTTCATAGCAAAATGCCAGAAATACTTGCTCTCAACAGGTATTTGTACATGAATCATATCAACAATATCGTTAATCGTTACCACTAATTGCTTACCGAATTGAGATTCCTCAATCCTGATGTCTGTGATTCTTCCGGTGATGTCGTCATACAGAGTTTCCCATACGTCCATCGCTTTCTTTTCGGAATAACGTTTAACTGCTCCTTGTGTTGTGGAGTCTGCTTTTGTTGCGAATTTACCTTGAATGATTCCTACATAGGTTCTTTTTTCAAAGTTTCTTGTGTTTAGTCCCATTTTGTTGTCTGTTTTTGGTTAAAATTTATTATTATTTTTTACTATTATCGTTACTTAGCCCCTAAAATGGAACATCTTCTGTTATTTTAGGTTGTGTAATGTCAATATGTTTACCTTCAAATGAAACCGGATCAAATTCGTTAATTTCAGCCATAAACCTGTATCTTACTGTTCCAAGTCTTGAATTTCTATTTTTCTTGATACTCTCTTCCATAATTCCCTTTAATGAGTTTCCCTGTTCGTCTTGCAGTATTCCATAATATTCTGGTCTGTAAAGTATTGATATTACGTCAGCATCTTGCTCTATGTCGCCTGATGATTTAAGGTCACTAAGTTCTGGTCTTTTCTCTGTTCTTGCTTCTGGGCTTCTATTTATTTGTGCAAGTGTGACTATCGGTATATTTAATTCCATAGCAAGTTCCTTTATCCCCTGTGATATTTTCCCAACCTCTTCATGCGTTGAGGTCTTAAACGGATTCTGATGCCTGATAAGTGTCAAATAATCAATATACAAAATATCAAGGTTTCCATGTGATTTCCATTTCCTTGCCGTTGCTTTTATATCGCTAACATTTACTCCACTTGTATCATGGATAAGAATGTTGTAATCTTTAAGTATCTCACTTGATGTGTACAACTTATCAATATCTGAAAGACTCAACCCTCTACTTCTAAATAATGCGCTATCTACCCTCGCCATGTTTGAAAGAATTTTTTTGATAAGTGTTGATGCCTTCATTTCAAGTGAAATAATACCAACCTTCTTATTTTCAGTCAATGCCACATTCATCACTTCTTTCAACATCCTCGATGTCTTACCCATAGATGTGCGGGCTGCAATTATAGCCGATTCGCCTTTTATCCTTCCGCCAACAAGTTCATCGAAGTCTTTAAACCCTGTTAGGATAGGTAATACCTTTCCGTTCATTTCATCCATTATCTCATTGATAGTTACTTCAACTTGTTCCTTGAAATCTGTTTCTTTCATTGAAACTACCTGATTCTTTATAGAGTCAAGTTTCAAAACAGCTTCATCGAAAGTAGAAAATTCATCATGTTTAAGATCAGTACAAATGTCAAATAGATTCATTGAATAAGTTGCAAGTGTTCTCCTGATATAATACTGAAACAGTATCATAGTGTGCGTTTCTATGTTAGCTGTTGATGCTATATTCATTGTCAGCGAAACAATGGTATATGCACCACCTACCTTTTCAAGTTCTTCTGTCTTTCGTAGTTCCGCCGTTACCGTTAATGTGTCTATTGGTAATGATTCAGAAGCAAGATTAAGTATTGCTTTGTAAATGATTCTATGTTCTTCAAAGTAAAATGTGTTAACGTCTTTTAAAAACCTACGCACCTTATCAATAGCGTCTTTATCAAAAAGAATTGCTCCAAGTACCGCTTGTTCCGTTTCTTTTGAATAAGGCATCTGTCGTTCTGAAACGAATTTTTCAAAACCTAACCTATCTTCCATTGATTTTTCTCTTTGTTTTCTTTTCTTTGGTTCACTCATAAGAACTTTTTTTTAGTGTTGTGAAAAAAATTGGGACGGTATTATTCAGGAAACTTAGGGAAGATGTTTTTGCACTTTCTTTTTGTAAGGGGTTTGATAAGTGAATCATATCCGGTCTCCTTTTGAAAATGATACCTTTATTATACCCTTCACATATAGAAAATACATACCTTTTTATGCTCCACCTTTGGAAGTGCTGGTACTCTTGCCATGTGCAGTTTGTTTTTACCACTTCCATCTTCTGTGAGAAGCTTTCAAGCAACTGCAAGTCAGCCATGTATTGCTTTTCCCTGTGTCCTGTTGATCTACTTCTATAAAATGTATCAGCAATATTATCTACACTCATCTGAACTTTGCGTGGCTTACGAACCATAATTTGATTTCGGATACCTTTTGACAGTTTCCTTATTCCTGAATATTGTATGTCCAATGCCTTGCAAGCTGTTGCGTATCTTATTTGCTCATACTTCTGTTGAAGTACAATAAACCTAAGTTGTGTTCTTAGGTGTGCCTTTGTTTTAAAATTAGTTAGTGGAATAATTAAACTGAAACAAAACCTACTATCAATAGTATAAAGACGTTTCTGTAAAACCCTTGTAGATCGAAGTGTAAATCCATTACCTCTAATTATAGCCCAATCGAGTTCTATAAAACGTCTTAAATACTTTACGAAAGTTGGTCTTGTGATATTTAGTTTAGGGTTAACCTTCATTGAATGAAAATGCCCACTTCTGTAAATACGCTTAAACAGTAAAAACATAGACAGTTCATCCAATAATTCATCTTCGCAAGCTGCGATAACCATGTTCGCAGGAACCTTAATAATATTTGTGTCGAATGATTTTTTTATCATAAAAATAAGAAAGCCGAATCAGAGATGCGACCTCCTTTTCGGCTTTCAAATTCAGTTGTTGCTGCTGCCACAACTTTATCTTACTTGCTTCTGGTCGCATCAGAAGTGATGTGTTTTACTTTAAAAGTATGTGAGTGGTTTGTGTGTTTTTCATTTGTTATTCGCTCATTAGGTGCAAAGATAACATCTATACTAATAACTTGTACCATGTACTGAAAAATAATTATTCTACCTCATAATCCAGTAGAAATTCTTTAGCAATATCCTTAGAGGATAGGTCTATCCCTTCAATATCATCTTTCCAAAGCATTGTGTGGCTCATGGAGTAGTTTTGTCTTAGGTAATTCCCAAAGTCAGATAGCAGTTGTTCTATTTCTTCTTTTTTCTTCTGCTTTACTAATTCTTCCATCGGTGTCATTGATGATTATTTGTTTTGGTTAAGGTTCTAAATTCCGGCAGCAACTACAATAAACTGCCACATTATAGTTCAATGTAATTTCGGAGTTTGTTTACGTGGTCTGAAATATTCATGATGTTATTGTTTGATTATCAATGATTTACGTATATGTGCGTACATATACTATGTTATGTGCAATATTTTTTTTCAATTTTTTTTCCTCCCCTCAAATGATTTAATGAAACAATGATTGCTGAACATTATCGTAAGCAGTTCTTTCGTTGCTCCATATTGCCTCTGTTGTTTTGTGTATTGAACCTGACATCTTTTTGATTGGAAGAAACGGCAACCAACTTGCTTTTGTATTTTCGCAAACTATAACTTGTCCGTTTCTGCTTTTACACCATTCGCCAAGTTTATCAAAGTTCAGGTTCTTACTGCTTTCTTTGTAATGTTCGCCACCAAATTGATACGGAGGGTCAATGAACCAAGTCGCTTCTACATTCTCAATATCTTCATAAGTGCCTAACTGAATTTTCCAATGGCGAATTTTAAATAAGGTTTTTGATATGCGTTTCAAATCTCTTTCAACATTTACTCCTTCAAAACTGCTCACATTCATTCGTGGGCTTTCAAGTCCGTTGCATACCAAAAAACCTAAAAAATTCTGTTCCACTTCTGAAAGATATTGATGGTCTTTAATGCTTTCACCTCTTTTCAATCTTGGTAGTTTCAAAATATCGCTTTCACTTGCCTGTTGTAAGTATTGCCAAACATCAATCAGCACTTTGTATTTATCAACTATCATTACTTGTTTCTCAAAGTGTTTAAGCGAATATTTTGCACAACCAGCAAACGGCTCAATCAGCGTATCAAATTTTGGTCTTGGATAGCAGTCCACCATTTTACTTTTACTTCCGTAATAACTCCACATAATTTAATGATTTAATGATTGCCCCCGCACAAAAAAATTGAAAAAAAATACTGACACATAACAAGGTATTAAAAGAAATTTTTTGCCTATAAACATTGTGCCTTGAAACGAACATTTGAGCAAGGCAAAAAACTTCTTTAATACCCGAACCGTTAGCAGCAATAGCCGTGCTTCGTAGCAAGTGCATCGGTAACTTGAACGAAAAAAATGAATTAAAAATTTTCCCCACGCTCTTCAAATTTTACAAATTTGTGAAAAGGTTTGAATACTTACCATATCCGTTTTCTTTATCTCTTTTATCACACATTAGTTCCGTTAATCGGGTTACTGCAATATCATAATACTTTTTATCAAGTTCTATTCCCTGACATTCTCTCCCAGTTTCCAAACAAGCTACTGCGGTGCTTCCACTTCCAATACAGTTATCTAAAACCTTGTCGCCTTTTTTGGTGTATGTTTCGATAAGGTATTTTAGCAATTCAACAGGTTTCTGTGTTGGGTGCATTCTGTTGGAATTATTACAGTCGCCAACTTGTGAACCAAATTTAAGTATTGAATAAGGGTATCTCATTGTTGGGTCATAGTCTTTATCGCTTTTTGCTATTATCATGCTTTTTCTTTCATTCAAAACTGCTTCTGATAAACTGCTTCCGTTATTTATTGGTCGTATGTTTTTACCTTCTGCCTTTCTCATTTGCGGATAGTATTTCATATTCCTTTTACTACCATTAGCCGTTACGCCTTTGCTAAATATAAGTATAGTTTCGTGTTGTTTTAGTGGCTTTAATTTAGCAGATACGAACCCGCCTGGTTTTATCTTATCCCATATCAATTCATACTTAAATAAATCTCTGCCAGCGTTTATTAGGTCAGTTGTAAAGGGTTGCGAACCAAACAATACTATTGCTCCATCATCAGTAATTAGTTGCTTGTATTTTTCAAACAATATTTTCAAGTCAATTACTTTATCCCATTTACATTCGGTTGTGCCGTATGGTAAGTCGCAAAGTATCATTTCAAACTTATGGTTATCTTCAATCATTAAATCCATCACTTCTAAGCAGTCCCCATTGTAGATATTTGTGCCATACATTCCACAAAAAACGGTATAATCAAGCCACATTTTTTTCATCCGAACCATTGTTTAGATTTTACTAATAATTCCATTCTGTTTACATCAAACCTAATTTTCCCCTTTTCAAGTAGTTCTGTTTGTTTGTCTGTAAGTAGTTCTATAAAATCTTCCTCCCATATTTTACATAGTGGTCGGTTGTTATCATAATACACTTCAAGCATAGTGTTTGCTGGGTCTGCATTTAATCTTTGAATTTCTACTTTCATATTAATATTTTTAAAATCCCTCCCTCAAAATTTTTAATTCATTTTTTTGTGCTTCGTATCAAGTTCAGTGGAAGCTACTGCTGCTAACATGGTGTTTGCGTCATGCGGCAGAAACATTTGTGCTAACCCGAAACATTCTCCATGCCGCACGAACGCAAACACCCGTCCGTTAGCGGTCAGTTTGCCTACATCTTTCACACCACATAATTCTTGATGGAGTTTCCCAATCCCATACCAGCATATCTGATTTATTACACCTATGGCAAACCGCCACTTCGCTACTCTTTAATTTAATTGGATTGGCTTCGTTTCCGCTAACATGCACCTTAGATGAAATTTTTAAAACTTCGATTGCCTTTTCTAATTCCGCAATATGCTTCTTATCACTCTTGAATGCGCGTATTGCTTCCTTATCATCATAATAGCCCTTGTAGTAATGTTTATCGGAAGCATATTGCTCTTTCCAGTCTTTCAGTTCTTTTTTCAGTATCTTGATTGAGTATTTCATAAGTTTTCGTTTTAAAAACTTCACTAAGCTGCCGAACCGTTATGGGCAATACGGCAACACCCTAATAATTTAGGGGGATGACAACCTACTGCTCTTTCATCAGGTATTTGTTATTGATAACTTTGAAACTCATATTATCATCCACACAACGCCATACTAACCCTTCAACATCAACAGACGGATTAAGCAAATCTTTTATTTCGCTTTCCTTCAATATTTCAGGTAGTGTATGGTTTAAAACTGTTTCCTTGTAAAGTGGGCAATGTGGTATATTATTTTTCAGGCACACTTCTAAAAATTCCTTTTGGTTTAATCTTTTACCATTCACATAAATATTGAATAGTCGTATTTGCTCACGTTGCAAATTGTGGTGGTTGCCGTTAAATTTACCAATTGCTTCACCCTGCACAATAATATCATTAGTTCCAAATTGCTTTACCAGCTTTAATATTTCATACCTAAATTCAGTATCAGTAAAAACCCTGTGCCAATCGTTCTTTTTGTCGTGTAATTCAAATCTTCTACTGCAAATCCTAAACTTACTTTTGCCGAAAACTTTTGAATGAATTATAGTAATACTGCTTCCATTAAGTTTGTAACTAACTACAAATAGTTTACCAGCGTATTGGATCAATACCTGTGGCATATTCTGTATTCTTTCTTCATCGGTAATTGATACCAAATGTTTAGGAAATGGTGAACGGCTCAACCTTTGCAGCTTTGGAAATGCTTTATAAAGGAAATTGTACTTAAATAGATAAATCCATTTCTTGTACCATTTCTTTGGCATTCTTGGCTTTTCATAGCGTTCATGGTTATTATCAGGCTTCTCATATTTTTTAACGCCAATAACCTCTGTAACATCATTACCTTCTTTCCATTTGCCAGCAGGTAAAGGAACAATCAAACCTTGTGAAATTTGCTTACGAAGTTTTATAGTTCGCACCCTAAATTTCCTTTCTCTTAAAAATTCGTATTCAGGTAATTCAGGTACAACAGTATCAATTTGTATGTAAGTACACAAATCACCTACTTTATATTCGCCTTTTTTAACTACAATTTCCCATCCTAAAACAGTTGCAGTTTCTATCATATCTGCACCGTCTATTGGTGTAAGTTTTACTACTTTTTGAACACTTGCTAAATTCATTTTTTTTATAATTTAAAGTTTACTATTGATGTACTGCCCATAACAATGTGTTTTGCAAAATGTGGGCAGACGTACATATCCTAATCATTTTTTCTTTATTCAGCTTTGGTAGGTTTGCGAACATTAGTAATTCTATTTCCCACACTTCGCAAAGCACCAACGTTAGCGGAAACCGCCCGTGCTTCGTAGATAGTGTTGTGCTTAATCATCTTTTTTGAATAAATTATTTTTGCCAACGCTCAATGATTAAATGAGATTTTTTTCTACCCACTGTTCAAGGTTTATTTTTTCGCCAACTTCATCTACAATCATTTTCTCTAATAATTTTCTGACTTCTTTTCGTGTATAGATTGCTTGTTTCCATCCGTTGCGAGGCACTACGCCAACTTGAAACTCTTCCGCTTTGCCTTCTTCACCAGCAATATTAAATCGTGAGTTTTTGCCGTAATCAACTATGCACTTAAAAAAATCACTGCTTACATCGTGCTTATGTTTCATTGTAAGTCCGTCTTTGTTTGGGATTGTTGCAACAATTTGTTTCCCGATTGCGGTTACTGCTAACCTGATGTTTTCTAATTCTACTTTTGCCATTTGTTTATGATTTAATGATTAAAATTTCCAACGCTCAAAAAATAATTTATTCAAAAAGGTTTCGTGCTTCGTAGCAACAGCAGTGATGCGGCAGCAGGTAACATAGGGTTAAAAGAAATTTGCCCTTGCTTCGTATCAACTGTGGTGCTTAATTTGAACATTTGTGCTTCGTATTTAATTTTGTGGAAGGCAAACTTCTTTAACCCTCCGAACGCTATGCCCCATTTTGCTTTGCCACCCTCTCCAATACACTCAAATCATCATCATTATAAATATCTCGCAGTAAAAACCCTTTTGATTCTGGATTTTTTTTGTCTGCAAATTCTGTTATCCCCAAATTGAATAACGCTTGTGTAAATCTGATTGAAGGATTTTTTTCTAAATACTGCTCAATCAATGTCAGTAATGTTTTTGCATTTTCGTTCATCTTAAAGTTATTTGCCAACACACACAACGAGAGCATAGGACGTTATGTGTCATGATATATTAAACACTTGTTTGATTAGGTACTTTGCTTCATCTGTAAGTTTGTATGCCACTATATCCATAGGTAATGAAGCTGGTATGTATTTTTCGGTGAATAGTTTCCGGTTTAGCAGCGATTCAAATTCCCTACGTACCATCCTAAAAGAATCATTACACTCCGTACCTACCATAGTAGCATCGTAAAACACACCGTAAAAAATATCTCCATCAGAATCGGAAAACTTACAGATATAAGAACCATCAACAGTAAGCCATCGTAACACGCTCTTTTGAAAACTCCCTAAGTTTTTTATGTTCATTTGATTTGAATCTTTCTTTTGCAAGTGCTTTTTCTTCACTTCCTCTAAGGATAGTCTTTTTGTCATGTTGCTTATTTTAAAATGTTAAACCGATTGAAGTACTCGATCTCATGTACGCTTATTTTTATGTCCTCTGGTTTGTAAACTTTTTCAGGAAATAGAAATTCGATTAACCCTCTTATTTTCTTTTTCATGTCGCAAATTTAAGTTCTGTTTCTCGATTTAAACTTACAAAATAGTTACTGTTCCTTACTACACACTTCAAAATATAATCGAATACCTACGATTCATTTACTTTTCAGAACTACTTTGTGATAACTTTAAACTCACTTGAAATTGATCGAGGTAATTTTCTATCGTCATAAGCTATTGATATTTAAGCACCATACGTTTATCCAATCGTTAGCGGCAATACTGCGACATCGCTTCGTAGAAAGTTTTTGCCATTAACTCAAATTCAGGCAAATCAATATCCTTGCTGACATCCATATCAATCCTATCACCACATAGCAGCATACATTGATACATTACACTAATTCTATTAGCCATTGGGTCACGGTCTGCATACTTTCTAAAATCATAAAACAGCAATCCTATTTGGTAAATTTTATCTTCACCATTTTTAAAAGTTTTCCAGTAACAGAAATCTTCGTTTTTATGATTTTGATTAAACTTTCTATAACCCAATTCTTTTAAGTTGGCTTCATATTCTGACAACCAACTATCCCAATCCGTACTGCCGCTAACATTGTGTTGCTGCAATAGCGGCTTGACGTTCTTAATTTCAAATGCACTCATATATTTATGCTTTAGATTGTTATTTCAACTTTTGTATTTCAAATGCCGCTACTGACAGCAACACTCGAACCGTTATGCACAATTGCCGTCCTCCGAATTAAGTTCAGTGCTAACTTGAATGAAAAAAAAGAAAA
>OFRM01000714.1_pt1 | contig 12957 bp, 29 predicted proteins | sample 1543101 | NCBI WGS metagenome assembly OFRM01 (sample SAMN07774223, study PRJEB24372) | wastewater metagenome | isolation source: Exp Tend VB 0WW | collected 2016-02
GTATAGGACAACTATTATTTGCATGGTAGGTTCTTTATTAGTCTTATTATAGATTTTAATTACTTATTTAGTCAACAAAATAAGCACGGTAACTACAGGTAAGACCAGACTCACTGTCGCTATGATTACTCTGTATTCTCTCATATAACTTTTCTTTCGTGTAGCTCGTCTAGGTACTCGACTATCGCTGTCAGTGAGTCATTTCCGTACCATACCTTGAAACTACCTCCTGAAGTGATATTTTTTCGTATCTCACTTATTCTCGTGCTGGGCTTTTTAGATGGTTCCTCCTCGTCAAACTTATGCACCACTCCATCAGTCGCTCCTAGCCTTGTTAGTTCTTCTGCTTGTTCCTTCGTTCCTACTAGGTATTTCTTTCTCCAAGGGTCTAGTTTACTCCCTTCCTTGTTACTCTCTTGTTGGGGCTTATAACATGGCATATCTGAACTTTTCTGGTGCAATAATCCAGGCTCATCACTACCACAACATGTGAACTCCTCCCCTTCTGTGAGAGGCTGAGTCGAACTGGTGGGAGTTAAGTATCCATCACCTATTTTCAGGGTTACAGCATCTATAAGTGAACTTAGGGCTCTCAGGGTGTCTTCACCGTAAAACTTACCCTCAAAGATGTAGTCTCCGTAACTCGTCTTTTCTATTTCCCAGATTCCTTTTTTCATAGTCTCTTCTTTTTCTTGTGGTTCCTTATCCTTATTATCTTCTATCTTTTGAAACTCTATTGCTGCTTGAATGAGGAACTTCAAGTCTGCTACCGAACTTGGTGGTAACTTGTTTCTTTTTGAGAATTCTTCTACTTCTTTGAGGATTACTTCATTCATTACTTTGTATTAAGATTTATCTTTCAACCGAACTTTCTTATTTCTACATTTCCTTTCTTCATAGCTTTTTAGTTAAGAGTGATTAGTAAAGGGATAGAGCATCTTCAATTATTTCGAGTCTTTCCAATTTCCGCCTATGGTTATCCTTTATAGTTTTTGAAAATGGCCCTCGTAAACACTTCTTATGCCAAGCGATATTCATCTCTATTTTCTTCTCTAAAGCATTGAAAACCCCTTCTTCTAGCCTCGATAGTTGGATTTCCTTCATAGTCATTACTTTGTATTAATCATCGTTAAATTCGTCTTTTATTTCTTCTAGTTTTTCTTGGGTATAAGTCTCACCGTCCATAGCACCCTTAAGTCCAAGAGTGGCTACGTCTTTTACTACTGCTACTGGCAATGTTGCCAATTCTACTAGTCCGCTGAAAAATCCCATAAAATTGTATTTAGTTACTTTGTATTAAGATTAGTGCATTTTAGAGCCAGCTTCCCATACTTCTTGGTCTCTACTTTTTTCGCCATCCTCATACCCCCTCTTATACTCACTCTCCAGAGCCTTTATTGCGTCTGTATTGTAGAGATGGATTGCTTTAACGAGTTCGTCAGCTTCTTTTCTCTCACTCTCTCCGTGTTGTTGGAGGGCTTGTTCAATCCATTTGTAGATAGCTATGGGGTCTAACTCACATTTGTTCACTCCGTCTTCGCCAGGGTAGTCAGTAGTCAAGAATCCTCCTTTAGCGAAAGACTCGTTTGCTTTTTCTCTGAACTCATTTAAGAGCTTTGTTTGTATGGACATAGATTTATTTTTTAATATCACATGGCTCACCACACTCCAAACAGATATAGTAGTTAGTCTTTCCTCGTAACTGGTTTCCTTTGAGGTTTGGGTATCGTATAGACAGGTGGTCTTGCGCCTTTGCATTACAGCATTTTGACTGTTCCTCCTCTACCTTTTTAGCTATTGTCATAGGGCTTGATACATTATCTCGCTTTTTAGTTTAATCGTTACTTTCCTACAAGACTTACACTTCCATACATTCCAATATATGAGGCTTTGAGTTACTGATAGGTAGTCTAGTGACTGATTATCAGAGAGCCTAATCCAGTTATGGGAGCAAAATAGTCTTTTGAAGAATTGCTTCATAAGATTTCTTCTTTAGCTATTTGTGACATAGGGTTATTTTGGAAAGAAAATCTTATTGAAGTTAGCTGATACTCTAAGCCAAGGATATACTCTTTCATCTCTAGCTGGTCTTAATAAAACATCGATTGCAATATCTAACAGCTCATCGTGTCTTCCTGCGACTGCCCCAGATTCATCAGAGTTATCTCTTTCGTGAAGTATTGTTAATGCCTTGTAAATCTTGTTAAGTGTTTGATTTTCGATTTCTACTAATTGTCGTTCTGTTAAAATTTTCATACGCTCTATATTTATCGGGTTAGTAAAATCCTTTTAACTATTTCTTCTACCACATTGACGACGACTCCGTTTCCACATAGCTTGTACCGTTGAGTGTCACTTACTCCTTCAGTCCATCCATCAGGGAGTCCCATCAATCTTTCACATTCAGTTGGGGTTAGGCGACGGATTTTCACACCGTCATATATGCCGTGTCTGTCTTGAGTGTTCAGTGTAAAGCTCGGCTCTCCGTTTTCTTTGAACCTTCTGCCATTCTGCCGTTTCTCTAGGCGGTCAGGTGTAAGTACTGCTGCTACAAATGGTTGCCTGTTGCCGCCTTGCATCGTATTTAGTGTCGGACTTAACCCTGAATCTCCATAAACTTTATCGTTTGAATGAGTTGGCTTATTTAGCTGTACCACTCCTGGTCTTGCCTGCTTGCTTCCCAAGCCTTTCATATACATCGTGTCTAGAGTCGGTGCCTTATTTACGCCTTTGATTCCTGTGACCGCACTAATGGTTGATAGCCCCTCGACAGTAGTTTCTGTGTTGTCTCCTGCGATAGGAAATACTTGGGGTCTACTTGTTCCTCTAAGATGTCCGACAATGAACACTCTTTCCCTATTCTGTGGGACTCCGAAGTGTTTAGCGTTAAGCACTTGCCATTGGAGGTCATACCCAATTTCATCAAGCGTGGAGATGATGGTTGAGAAAGTCTTTCCGTTGTCGTGACTAAGAAGCCCTTTAACATTTTCAAGGAGGAGTAGTCGAGGTCGCTTTGCTCGCAGTATTCTCGCAATGTCAAAGAAGAGTGTCCCTCTGGTATCATCAAATCCTTTTCGTTTTCCAGCGATTGAAAAAGCCTGGCAAGGGAATCCTCCGACAAAGAGGTCGAAATCTGGGAGTTCTTCTGCGTTGATTTTAGTAAGGTCTCCATAGTTTTTGTGTTCTGGGAAATGTTTAGAGTAGGTTTCGATGGCGTATTTGTTGATTTCAGAGTAACCAACACAGGTGGCTCCTTGTACATTGAGGCCGTCAGAGCCGGTGATATTTCCTTCATCTTGTAGTCTCTCATTTTCGGATTGACTATGTAGTGATTCATAAGCTCTTTTTATTCCTAATGAAAAACCTCCGTAACCTGCAAATGCGTCAAAATATCTCATAACTTTATAAGCCCATTAAGGATAAGGTGAGATGTTAGGTGGTTTTGTATCATAGGGGCTTCTTACTTTGTATTAGAGCTTTGACTTCAGGTAGAGCTGGCCTCTGTGTTACTCCGCCATCGTGAGAAGAGATTATTACCAATGCGTCTCCTCCATCCTTACCGTATCTTTCCTGAAATTCCAATTCAAGGCTTTCAAGGAGTTGTTGTTGGGAGTGTTTCACTGCATCTTCGAGTGATTCAGAAAGAAAGTCTCTTACCTCTTTCATTAAATCTTCAAATGGTTTTGCAAAATAAGAGTTTGCTACCATGCTCGGTATACTGAACTTCTTATCAAACGCTTCCAGTTGTTTAGCTTTTATGGTCATAGTGTTACTTTAGTTTGAGTATCTGTCTTAGGTCTTGTAAGTGACGTTCGGTTCCTTCTAGTTTTCCTTCTACGAACCTTCCTTCGCTCGGCTTATAGTCTTTATGGATAGCGTCTACAAGTGCTTGAAAATCCTCATCGGTAAGCCTTAATGTTGGTTCTAGGTTTGCAACTCCTTCAGGTATTATCTCCACCCTGTCGCTGTAAAGAATTTCCATTCCTTGAGGTGTTTCTCTCCCTACAAAAAGTTTTTTTCCTCTAACAAAGTCGTCACTTGAAATTGCTACTTTTGATTTGTACATACTCTAAGTGTTTAGTGATTGAGTTACTTATGATGTACCTGTGGAGGGCATCAGGTTTGATTAGCTCTTACCTAGGAAGCATCACTAAATATATTCCCGATAACCCCCATAGATACACCATTACTAGATGGATGTTTGGGGAAGACTTGAGCTTAAATACTTTCTCAATGTCCTGTGGATTTCACTGACTACCACAGTCCGCCAGTGGTGCTAGACTCCCCCAGACACCCACCTAGTTGTTTTTGTTAATCTGCTCCCTGACAAGCACAATAGAACTCGTCATATTTTTCATTTGGCTTTTCCTCAAAGAACCATAACTTCCCAGATGAAGGCCTCTCACATTGGCAGATTCCTCCTTCTTTGCATACAGGACAACAGTTAGAGTTGAACATTCCAACCTTTACCGCCCTACCATAATTACTACACCTTGCTTTTCTCTCTTCCATATTATTACTTAGAGTGGTTTAGGTGTTTAGCTATCTCTTCAACATACTTCAATAGCTGGAAAATATCTTTATTCATTGCAATAATTTTATTCGCAACAACTCGGCTATCCATATAGGTTTGACCAGCGAATACGTTGTTATTGTCTTCTATGAAGTCTTCTTTCCATTTTGATATGTTTTCTAGGAGAGTATCCTTTTCTAGTTCTGGGTTCATACTTCAATGAGTTATTTACCTTTTTGATTTAGCGAGGATTTCAAAGACTTTGTTTGAGAAGTTCCAGTATGAGCCTTCGAGAGTTCCGTTCCAGTAGTCTCTGGCTATGTTTTCGAGATCAGGGTGATTAGTGAAGTGAAACTCTTTTCTTTTTCCTTCGCCCGTGAGACTAGACATGTGATGCCCTGCTAATTCTAGGCAAGCGGCGACTTGAACTGATGAAGTAGTGTACTCTGGGCTTTGCTGTTCGTTAGGGTGTTTCTGCATGGCGTGGACTATACTTTCTACGTTTATTTCGCTTGGTTTCTTTCCTATCTTAGGTGTGTCTATGAAGTTTTGTTCTTTCGCCTTAGCTTTCCAGTTCTTGAGAGTTAGGAGGACTATTCCGAGTTCTTTGCAGATTTCTTGAGGGTCATCTCCTCTAGCCCAGCGCTCCAGCGCTTTTTGTTTGGTTTCTTTTGATTGGTGGCTCATATTTTTAGTATTGGTTATGTGATTCTTCGCTTGCTCTTCTTATCGAAGATTTTATATTAGACATCAGCTTTTCTAGGGTCTTGAGCGTTTGCTTGGTTCTGGTGTGGTCTTGCCCTTCTTGACTTATTTTCCACTGACTTTCGATACTTTTTACCGTTGGTTTTTCATCGCCCATTTCTTTTACTTGATAGAAAACTGCTTCTTGGTGTTCCAGTCTGATGAATTGCTCCGAGAAATATGAGTACCAGCCTGATAGGTCTATGTTTATCTCATCTAGGAGTCCAGGGTTTCCCTTAGCCCTTTGGATTTTAGCTCCTATCTTTTGTAGATCAAGTGTTTCCATATTTTTCTATCATTTCTTTTAGCTCTTGTACTGACCAAGACTTCATCTCTTTTTTTCTTTCCATGAGAGCGTCTAGTTTCTCTTCGCCGATTTCTTTGAGGAGTCTGTGGGCATACTCTGTGTAGTTACCGTTTTTGAAGACGTTACACCCTGGGCACTGTACTCTGCAATTACTCTCGTCCCACCTTGTCGCCATGTGACCTCTTGAGATGTAATGTCCGCATTGGAGATCCTTGTAATGAGTAAACTTTCCGCAGGTATAACAGGTAGCCATCCCAAAGTCGTTTGCGTAGCTTTTCCGTAGCCATTCACTAAACACCTTATCCAGCTTTTTGACGTACCAACCCTTTAGTCTTGGTTTTGGCTTCTTCTTCATTATCTTTGAGCACCATTAGGTTTCCAATCATTTAGGGCGATGTATGGTTTCCCTTCTTTACTTCGTAGGATGTCCAGTTTTACATAGCCTTTTTCATCTGGTTGCTGTTCTTGTAGCCAAGTCATGAATTGATTTGAGTTTACTGAGAGTTTACCGAGAATGAAGTCTTTGTCGCTTTCGTAGAAGTATATCCCTTGTGCAAATTCTTTCATATTAGTTTATGTCATCAACAGTTATAGTTGGTATTCCATCTGGGTTATCCCACTTACTAGGGGTGTTATCTAGCTCGTCACTGATTCTCTTATCATCTTCTGTTAGAGGTTTTGGAGGGCAGTGCTTACTGTACACTCCTGAACAGTATCCTCCGTTTCCGTTCTTTCGCATTGTGAGTGGCTTTCCACAGTCTGGGCATGTATTGGTACCAGTTGGGACTGTAGCTGTGTTAGAGGTGGCTTTTTTTGCGTCCTGTGCGGTCTGGGCATCATCATCTTCGCCATCTACTATGATATTAAAGATTGCGGTTAGATTGTAGCGTCTCCAATAGGTCACTTCACTACCGATTTCCTGTGGCTTGCTAGATTGAGATACAAAAGGGATAAATGAGTGCAATTCTCCGTGCTCGTGGTGAGCAGTCGTAAGTACACCTTCAAGTGTTATCTCATTGGTGATAAAAAATCCGTTAGATTCCAGCACCTTCCCTACTTTCTCCCATACCTGTGGAAGTGAGGCATATTTGTAGTTGAAGCCTTTTGAGTCTTTTCCTACTATAGGGAGTTCTTTCTGTACTTTGAGGAGTACGGCTAGGAGTTCTTTTTTCATAGTTTTATGCTTTATGGATTGGGTACTTTGCTATTGGTAAGAGGTTGTTTATTTTCCTTTCTGGCGATTTCTTTTGAGGCTTAAAACTTATAGGAAATTCTTTTGTGAAAAGATTATTCCCGTAGTACGACTCCCTGATTCTTTCTCTTTTATGTTCCATTTCGTCTAGCAGAGAGTCAATGTTCATAAAAATGCTAAATGCTTATTAGTCTTAAACGTCCACCATCTCTTCCAGCCTCCTTCGTCTTTGATTTGTTTGGCTACTTTTAGGTTGTGTTCTACTTCCATCAGTTCTTCTGGGCAGTCTTGGCCGAGAGTGTTTATCTGCATGAGGCCACAATCAACTGACCATGCCTTCCCTTGATCGCCAGCCTTACAAGCTTGACTGATTCCGTTATAGCGACAGTTATATCCCTTCGCTTTTGGATTGAGTCTTGATTCTGCTTTGGCTATGGCGACTGCTACTTCTTTGTCTTCTGGAAATGTTTCTTTGATGAGATTGACACTGTGGGAGTCTGCCTCCAAGCGAGTAGACTCCTCCTGTGCCTTGGGTTTAATTGCCACCCCTCCGCCAGATAAATTATCCTCAGCCATTTCAGGCTTACTTTCCTCTATCGTGTCGCATGAGACACAGCCCCTTTGCTCAAATACTATCTGGTTCTCTAGAGTTGGGAGAAGGTAATGCCAGTTTACAGCACTGGCTCCTGCTATTACTCCTAAAATCCAGATTCCTAGAATGATTGCTTGTTTTTTAAGTACGTCTTTTAGTGTTTGTTTTTTCATAGTTATTGGCTTTCGCCAGACTATCACCCATTGTCTTTATTATTTTTTAGGCTCTCCTGTAAGGCTGAAAGAGAATACTCCCAATCCTTCACGCTTTGTTTCTATTTCGTACCCCATGTCTCGTAGATCTTTAATGCGAGCTGAGTAGCGAAAGGCTATCTGGTTAAGTTCGTAGTTTTTGACGCTTTTCTTTGACTGTAACTTCTTGAGAATTTTTTGTGTTTGGTTCATATGTGTCGTGTTTCGTTTTTTTCTGCGAGTACGCCTTCCCAATAAGAGTCGTTTTCGTCTACATGGTGGCAAGTAGGTTCTCCGCCACACTTCTGACACTCTGTCTCGTCTTGAGGTATCATGTCTGGCCTTGGGTCGTTTAGGTAGTCGCTAGATCGGATTACCTTGATAGCTTCTCTGTGGGTCATTTCCCTAAAGGCCTTTACTGTCCCGACAAAACTTCTTACTGCTATTTCCATACTCTTTTTTTATTTACTTATAGAAACACTTGTGGCTTACCAGTTACCGCTATGCGAGTTTCCCAGTATGCTTTAGGTTTGAGGCTCTGGCTTTATATAGATTTGTGGCCTGTCTCATTCCTAAATCTATTCTACACCCAAATGAATTAAAAGTCAAGCGTTTGATAGGTTTAGCTTTCCTTAGGCTCTTTTGGCGTAAAACGTGCCTTAGAAACTTCCTTCATTCTCTCTGAAATTTGCTTCTTAGTCATTCCCTTAAAGCGTACTTGTGCTGACTTCTTTCCGAGTGCTACTGCTCCTTCGTTTTTCATATCTTTCATTTATGGTTATGTCTTATCTTATCATCAAGCGTTCGTAAGGTCAATATCACTTTCTACTTCATTTCCCCATGCGTCCCAGCCTTCTGTTTTTTCTCTAGCGAAGAGTTCTATTCTTGGAAGGTCTCCGACTAGGGCTAGTATTCTCTCTCTTGTCTCTGGCGGTTTTTCGCTATGTTGTTTCCGTTCCGCTATAATCATTTTTCTGATATTTTTTGATATTCTCGGTACAGACCCCTTATGAGCCAACAAACAAAGCTCTATACCCCCCCCCGTAGTCCACGCGCCCATAAAGCAAACGTGTTTACCTGTCGATGTCATTTTCAACCATTCAAACGCAACTGTGCTGTATTTAAATCCCCACGCCTTTATTACCTCAAATGATTTCTCTAAGTGTGGATATGTGACCCATAGGAACAAAAGACAGTTCTTATCAGATAATTCTTTTATAGGAAGATTACAGATGTCTTGATGTTTCATTGTTGGATAGTGATCGTTCAGTTCTTTTCCTTCTGAAGAAGAATTCAACTTTCTCCCCCCATAATCCCAAGGTGGATCAGCATAGATTATCTGGTATTTTTTCATACTTTCTTGTTAGATTTATTTAGACTTAACTAGCATATCCATTCCATCCTTCCAGGCTTTGTCTATAGTCGCTTGATGTTCTATTTGTACTTTCCTTCTCTCATGTTTTCCAGAGTCAAGCATTTCCCCGTTTATAGGAGTTTGGTCTATAAATTTCTGATTAGCCAGGCAAGCCAACAGGTGTTCAAAGTAGTCTCGGCCTATTGTTATTTTCCTCATACTTTCTTGTTATGTTGTTTATAATTTAGGTGTTATTTCATCAAGAAGTTCTCCTATTTCATCTCTGATAGCCTTTATTCTTTCCCTAGACTTCTGCATTTTTATTACCTTTTGCGCCAGAGAAAGACATTGAGAGAAGAGGAGTCCAGAAATGAAGTCTTTGGCGTGTTTGTTGAAAGTGTAGACCTCACCGTTACCCATTTCTATACCGATACAGGGTTCTTTGAGTAAGTCCTCATAAACCTCGTCCCACTTTTCTTTCCATCTGTCTCCTGCCAGAAAGCTCTTAGCTAACTCGTATTCATCTATCTCTTTTTTGTTCATACCTATTTAGCTTGTGGATTATGTTTTCTCTTTGCGTTCTTCTTAGCATTTTCAATACCTCTCCGCATTATCTCTAGTTTTCGTTCATCAAATGGAAGTTTTTCTACTTTTTCCTCTAGGATTTTGCTTATGTGTTTCATACGTTTGGCATTTCAATTATTAGTCCAGTGTCTTGTTCTCGTTCGATTTCGATGGCTCCGATTCTTCCGTGCCGGTGTTTGCTGATTACTAACTGCATGGGGACGTTTTCTTTGGTGCGATACTTTAGGAGTAAGTCGGTTTCTTTGAGAGTGTTCCGTAGATAGAGGAATAAGTCAGAGGCCGCCCGGACTCCTCCCGATCCTTTAGCGTTTACATTAAGCATTGAGGTATTTTTAGAGTCTTCGTTTGAGATTTGCGAGATGAGGATAGTCGAGACATCAAGCGAAAGTGTGAGGTTTTGCAAGTCGTGGACAGCGTTTGTTATGAGGTCATATTCACTCTTAGCTCGTGAGTCAGCTATGTTTTGCAGGTAGTCAATCACAAAGACTTTTCCTCCTCTTAGACTTTCTTCTTTCATGGACTGTGTCAGGTCTTGGATGTCATTTTTTTTGTCGTATATTTTAAGTTTCCATTTTTTAGATTTTTCTCTTGCTTCTTTGAAAGTCTCATAATCTTGGTTATTGATTCCTGCTCGTTTGAGATTCCAAATAGAGATTCCTGATTCCATTGAGATAAGTTTGGCGTAGATTTCTGAACGAGACATTTCTAGTGAGTAAAAAACCACTGATACATCTTGGTCGAGTAATGCTTTTACCATGTTTAGGGCGAAAGTTGTTTTACCTGTCGAGGTGTAGGCGGCAACAGTCCAAAGGTGATGCTCTTGGAGTCCGTCGGTCATTTTGTCTAGCTCGTAATATCCTGTCGAGAGTCCAACAATACTCTTCCCGTCTGCGTGGGCGTTTACGAATTTTTCTTGTACGTCTTCAAATTCCTTGATAGCTTGCTCCACTGAAGGCTCTTCTGTTTTTACTGTATTAACGGTAGTGAGGTCTTTGATGAGGTCAGCTACTAACTCACGAGTAACTGGTTTGTCAAAGACTTTTTTTAATACCTCTTCCGATCGCCGTGTAGCATAGTCTTCTTCGGCTTTTAAGATATACGACTCTATGCTTGACTCATTGATGATTGAACCATTCATCATCACTACAAGGTCGTGACTACTCACTGGGATTTTGAACTTTTCTAAAGTGTCGCAAATCTGTACTAAGTCAAAGTGTACCGTGTTAGCGATTGAGGACAACTGATTAAACCGCTCTTCGGAGAACTTTCCTTTCAAGCGTAAAACAGGTGAGGGATTCTGTACTCTCAGGGCGTAGCCGATAATGGCTGATTCGTATTCGGTCATCGTATTGCTTTTAGTGCGTTGAATATCTCATCATCGCTGTTTTTTATCTTTCTTTTGCTGTTTTGGAATTTCTCTACCACCTTCACGCTCATAGCCACTTCTGGGGAATAATCACAAAACTCTCCTGCTCCGTCGAACCACCAGTCAATCAGGGGTCTAATCTCATCTCCTAGGACTTCCCGATTCTTAATAAAAAGTTTGCGAGCTACCTTATTTCTCTCGTCACTTTCGACTTTGAAGAATTGCATACCGTGCATCTCATAGCCCTTAGATTTGAAGTAATCTATATCTAGGAGGGCTTTTGTAGTTTCGACCTGTTTCATACTTCGGCGAGGGACGGCGGGCGGAAGTCCTTTTTCTTTTCTCCTTGCATTCAGAAAGTGAGTCTTTGTCTTACGGACAGGCGAAGGAAGTGAAACTTCCAAGCCTTCTTTAGTATTAGAATTAAGATTAGAATTAAGATTAAGATGCGCATAGGTATCTATACCGTATGTATACCCTATCGAAATGGCGTATTCAAGCACTTCTTTTGGTATATCTGATAATTCGTTAGAAATACCGATTTTTATCTTTGGTGACTCAAAATTCTGGTTTTTCACAAAATTCTTCAAAATAACCCATTCTTGAAAATAGTAGACCTTTGGTGCGAGTGTCCGAAACATAACAGGAAGAGTCTCGCGATCAATTCCAGTTTCTCTTGAAATAACCGTAAGAGGTATTTGGTATATCCCAGATACATTTGTTTTTTCATTGGTCATTAGGTATAGAAAAAGGTATCTATCCAGTGGATTAAGCTGGTCAACCACAAACCCATCACTCCAAAACTTTGTATTTATTAGCCTTTGTTTTGCCATAGTGTTTACAGATAAATAAAAAAGACACGTTCTGTGTCCTATACCGTGCCGTAGCTAAGGGGGGAATTTCCCCATTGACGACGGCATAGAACACAAAATATGTCTTATTAACATTCCCTAACGGTAGCTACACCGTATTTCTTTATCTATTCTAGCAGTTCTGAAAAATCTGTCAAGCCCTAAAGACTATTAGCCATTTTAGAAACTTCCATAAAGCGGTTTCCTATATCTGCTTTTGGCTCTAGTTCCTTAATTCTGGCGTTATCTGCTAGTGACTGAGCTTTTAAATCTTCAATTTCTTGCTTGTATACATCACAGTTTTCACTTGGTGGAGTTGGTACGTTTTGAAGGTCAAGAGCTTTTTTAATGAGGCGATCTAGTTCTCCTGAATTAAGATTGTCTCCAAAATCAAAGCCTAGTTTAGCGAGGTCTTTCTTTTGGTCTTTTGTGAGTTCCATAGTGTTTTCGTTAGTGATTAGAGAATCGATTATTGATTTATCTGTAGCAGGGCAATTAGGCTTTAATGCATATATCTCATAATGGCCTATTATATGCTCCCTGTCGTTTGGAATGTCGTTTCTGGTACATATATCAGCTATTAGTGCTTTGAGCGTTTCTAGGTGCGTTTTTGAAGCTTTAGAGAGGTCGTAGCCTTCGTTCTCTATCGAAATACTGTAAATGTTAGGATTTCCTCCTTTTTCTTTGACTATTTTAGAAGTTGGATAGTAAACTCTTCCATTTGCCCAGGCGGTGTCTTTCTCTTGAACGTATTGGTGAATTTCACCATTCGTGCCTACTCCGTAGTGAGAAGAAACGTCAGAAGCAGGATTAGCAAACCAAGCGTCAGTGCCTTTAAGAGTCCCAGCCATGATGTGAATAACTATAAGAACAGGCTTTTGACCAGCTCTACCAGTAGTGAAGTTAGGACTACCTTTCCAAGTTATCATACTTTTTTGAAACCTATTTTACTTTCAGCCACTAGTGGGTTCTCTTTCTTCCAGTCATCGTCAATCCAAGCGTCAAGAACAGGCGCATGTTTTTCTTTACGGATAGCGTCTTTTATGTCTTTAGCCATGACGTACTTTCTAACAATGTACTGCTTATCCTTCATACTCCAGAGGTGTTTTAAGTGTATTAGAAATGACTCGATTCACCTGTTGACCACATTTTTTTATTCTACAGAATCCCTGTCCGTCTGATCCGAGATGATGAGTGCATTTTGTAAAAGTAGGAACGTGGCACTTCTCACACTGATAGTCAGTGATTGTTTCGTGGTGGCA
>OFRM01000715.1_pt1 | contig 12948 bp, 22 predicted proteins | sample 1543101 | NCBI WGS metagenome assembly OFRM01 (sample SAMN07774223, study PRJEB24372) | wastewater metagenome | isolation source: Exp Tend VB 0WW | collected 2016-02
CGCCTACGACGCCTACGCCGCCCACGCCGCCGCCGACGCCGCCGACGCCGCCGACGCCGCCCGGCGTCAGGCCAACATCCAGATGTGCGGGATTATCCGTGCGCACGTCGGTATGGATGGGATCGAGAGCGCGCTATGAGCCGATGGGAACGACCGGCCACACGGATGTCGGGTCGCCACGACCCGACGCCCGAGCGGGCACGAAGCTTTCAGCAGCGCGTCATTGCCGCCGATGTCGCGGCGCAGCGCCCGACCGACTTGCGCTTGCAAAAGCTCGCAGCGCACGTTTTGAACACGGAGAGAGCGGCACATGACAGATCCCGCAACCGCCGCGACGCTGAAAGAGCTATGGCGGCTCCTTGGCGAGCGCAAGGCACCGAACGGTACGCCGCCGGAAGACTTTGGGCCATACCGCGAGATGATTGAAAGCCTGCGGCTTGCTTACACGAGCACCGCCGAATCAAATGCCGTGTTCGCCACGCTTAAGCCCGAGCTAATCAAAGATCCGACCGAGGACGTGATTCGCTCGTGGGGTGATTGGTCACGCAATTATCCCGACCTTGCCGCGCTGTATCAGCAGAGTGTCACGACGCACCCTGAGCACCAGCCCGATGCAACCGATCTTCGCTGGCTCGCTGCACAGCTTGAGGCGTTGCCGCCGAATAAAGACGGCGTGGAACTGCGTAACCTGCTGAAGCCAACGCTTGATCAGATTATCAAGATCTCTGATGACGTGGCGGTCGTTGCGTGCCTTGAGTCAATGCGCGTGTTCTTTAAGTGGAAGCGCGATACATTCACCGCGTATCGCGATCTGGTGATGCGCGCCCGCCGCCGTAAGGCGGCTGAGCAACGGGCCGATGACGCCGACGTACCCGCCGAAGCGGATGAGATGGGCGAAACCGTGCCGCCGCCGATCTTTCTGTCACCCGCACTTGCGATCCATGACGGCGCGGTGTATGTCTCGCAGAAGATGGCGTTCAAAGTCACCACGCATAAGCCGCGTAAGCAGGCAGTCACCACGACGGTGTGGAAGCCGGTGATCATCACGTCCGATCGGCGGCGCATTATTCCCCAGCGCCCGCCGGATGGGGCCGATCCTGATTCAGTCTGGTGGCTTGACGAAGGGCAACGGCTTGCGTTGGCCGGCGGCTTTATGGATGCGCCCGATCGGCGTTGGTCGTATGACGGGATCGTGGGCTTCCTGAATGGCGCAGATACCCGCCCAAAGCCACACGAAGTCTACGATGCGCTCATGGCGTCGCTGAAGCGCTACGTGTACCACGCCGACGAATACAGCTATACCGTTGACGTGCTGTGGGCACTTGGCACGTATTTCTACCGGCTTTGGAATGCTTATCCCTACCTTGCATTGCATGGCGAGCGCGGCGCGGGCAAGACAACCCTGCTGACTTGGCTGCATGCGGTGTGCTTCAATGCTGAGTTCATGGTGAACACCAGCGAGGCGAGCTTGTATCGCTCCATTCAGGCCAAAGCGCCGACACTGTTAATTGATGAGCAAGAAGGCTTGAATAGCTCAAAAGCGGCCAAGGAAACCAAAGCCGACCTGATGGGTATTCTCAAGTCAGGCTATAAGACCGGCGCAAAGGTCGCACGGCAGCGGATTGATCGGCCTGAGATCACGGAGTATTTCGACGTGTACAGCCCGAAAGCGCTCGCCGCGATCGAACTGTTCGAGGATGTGTTAGAGAACCGCGCCATTCTCACCTTCATGACATCCAAGCCGCGCACGGTACAAACCGACGATGACGGCGCGATTGTGCGGCGCGACAAGGAAGAGTTTCAGCCACTCCGCGATCAGCTCTATGCGCTGCTGATGTATGAAACAACGACCTTACAGCGCATCTCCGACCGTGTAAAGTTCGAGGCCCACAACCGTTTTCGTGAGCTGTTCTATCCGCTCTATGCGATTGCGGCGTTTGTCGATGCCAGTCGGGGCGATGGGCGGCGCGTGCTTGATGTGCTTGATCAGGCCGCCGACGCCAAAGCCCGCGTGCGGGTTGAGCGCGATCAGCTCACGCCTGAAGCCACGCTCCGCGAAGCACTGCGCGTGCTCTGCGCAACGGCGAATGATGATCCGCTCGACATGGATCGCGGCACGTACCGCAATGATGGCATGGTGTTGGTTGATACCGTGCAAATCAAGGCCACGTTTGAATCGCTGTTTTCCAGCCGTGACCAATCGTTTTTTAACGACACCTGGCTGGGTAAGCAAGTGATGAAGATCGAAGGGATCACGCCGGCCATGCCACGCCGCCGGCATCGGGAGTTCAAAGAGCGCAACTTTGACACCTACGAAGATACCACGATCAGGAAGTTCGTGACGTGCTACATCCTGAACCCGACGTATTTTTCTGAATGAACAGGGTTACAGGGTGTGAACAGGGTTCAAACAACCCTGTTCAACGCGATACCGCATCAGGACGCGCCAGATCAGGGTCGTGAACAGGGTTACAGGGTTATTCGGGGGTGGGGCTATGATCAGGGTTCACACATTATTTCCTAATAGGCGGCGTAGATTTCCACCACCGTGGAAAAATTGTGTGAAATGTGTTTTTGGCACCCCCTCTCACAACCCTGTAACCCTGTTCAAATCGGCCATTTTCGCACGCTCGATCGCGTCCCAATGCCGTAAAACCCGTGAACAGGGTTGGTGTCAACCCTGTTCACACCCTGTTCAAACCGGCTCTTTTCGGCCAACCCTGTTCACAACCCTGTTCACAACCCTGTTCAACGGAGATTGCCATGATCGATGACACCGTTATTGATACCCTGTTCAGTCCACAAAAACCCGACACGCTCCGCATCATCTGCAAAGCCTGTCAGATGCGCCGCAGCGTCCCGACCGAATGGCCCGCACTGCTGTGCCAGGAGTGCATCGCCAACCTCGACACGACGGCGGCAACCGTCGCCGCGTGCATTGACGCGCTGTGCAATCGCCTTGACGCCGCCCGCGACGCCTGGGCCGCCACACTCGCCACAAGCCCCGCAGCCGACCGCTGGCCGCGCGTGCAGGCCGCAATGGGCAAGCCGGGCTTCGCCGCTGCCTGGGCCAAGCGCAAGGCCGAAGGCGGGCCATTCGCCGCGCTACAAACCGCGTGGGAAGCGCACGAGGCGGAGTGCAACCAGATTCAAGCCGAGCTGAACCGCTACGATGCGGCAGTCACGGAGATCAACCGCGCCGTGCTGGACTTGCCGCTGGCAGCGACGGAACGGCGGGCGGCATGAGTACATACGAAGAAGAGTACCGCCGCACACGCGAAGCCTACGTCAAGCCAGCGCGGGCGCGCAAAGGGCCAACGCCGGAAGCGAAGCTTGCCAGCAAGATTGACGCCTATCTGAAGAAGCTCACGCCGCGCCCGATTGTCACCCGCGCCAACGCCGGCTCGTGGAGTGACGACGCCGGCCGCGTCATCATGGGCGCAAAGGCCGGCACATCGGACAAGATCTGCTTGTTCCCCGGCGGCGTGTGGATTGAGACCAAGGCAACGACCGACCAAAGCGAGCCGCAGCAACGCTTTCAAGCGCGCGTTGAAGCGCTGGGCGGGCTGTATGTATTGGCGCGTAGTGTTGCCGATGTGCGCGCCGCGCTCGTGGGCCGTTTTGGTGAGACGGAGGTACGGCGATGGGAGACACGGTAGCCCTACTCTGGACAGCCCGCCGCGCCCGCGCCGCCGCGTGGCTCCAACGCCCCGCGCCGAAAGGCGGCCGCTGCTGGGCAAGCGGGTATTGGCTGCGGACGCCGCGCCCGGCGCTGCGGCTGCACAGGATGAGACGACGGGGGACGCGATGAGTGTAGTTGACCGCGCCCGCCGCCACGGCTACGGCCTGCGCCGCGTGTCGCTGGAGGCGCTAGGGCAGGCGTGGGACGGCTGGGAGGTCGAAGGCATCACGCCGCCGGCCGCGTTCATCAGCGACGCGGGGCTGCTGGCGTGGCTTGACACGTTGGATCGTGGCAGGCCGGTGGAAGTCGCCGCGCCGAAACAGCTGGAAATGGAGTGGGCAGCATGAAAGAGCGAATAGTGAAGCCGTGCCCGAAATGCGGACAGCCACTTGAGATCAAGAAAAATCGAGAAACCGGGCATGAGTTTTTCGGGTGTTCGGCGTGGCGTGAAACCGGCTGCGCACATACTGAGCCGCTACCTGAAACAATTAAGCTTCGCCGTCAAGGCGTGCAAGACATGTTCGGAGATGAACTATGACCCGCCTGCCCGCCACGCATCCCGCCGTGCGCAGTGTGACACGCAGCGAAAGCGACCTGGAGGCGGCGTTTATCGCGGAGCTTCGCCGCATCGCCCCGCACGTGCCGCCGCCCGAACGCGAATATATTTTTGCAGCCCCACGGCGATGGCGATTCGACTTCGCATGGCCCGCGCGCCGGGTGGCAGTCGAGGCGGAAGGCGGCGTCTGGAGTGGCGGTCGGCACGTGCGGCCGGAAGGCTTTGAACGCGACGTGGAAAAATATAACTGTGCGACGGCGGAAGGCTGGCGCGTGCTGCGCTGCACACGCAAGATGCTTGACGCCGATCCCGCCGCCTTTATTGGACTCTTACTTGACGTGATGGAGGCACCCGAATGAGCGAAGAGATCGCCGAAGCCGCCGGGCTGATCGAGGAGATCGCGCGCTTGCGCGCCGACAATTTGGATACAATACTTCTTGCCGTGCCATCATTACACCTTCTGTACTTTCTCGCTTACCATCAGTTCAGCGAAATCCTCATCGGTTAGCGCGCAATCGTAGACGGTAATCATTACTTCAACGGTATTAGCGCTGCTATTAGCGCTACCGTGCGTTACACGCAATCCAATGTGCTTGTACCAGTGGTTTACAACGTCAACGCTATCTTCGATTACAAGCCCGTACCCGCTTCGTGTGCGACCATCATCATAGTGTGCGCCTTGCGCCTTCATCCATGCGTTGACTTCCTGAACCATCGAATAGCGAACGTTGCCGTAAAACCGATATACCGTATGCTCACTGCTTTTGTCGTATTCGCTGGCCTTGCTAATCATCCAGTTCAGCGGCTTGCATTCGGTGGTAATCATCGGCGTTCGCTTTCTTGTGTTCGCTTCGTATGTGAGCATTATAGCATAACTGTACGAACTGTCAAGTAGTCTATGGCCTACTATTGACACCAATTTACAGCTCGTACAGTATTGACAGATCGTACACGTGTATGCTATACTCTCGGTGTACAGTTCTTACAGTATCGATTGGGGGTGATGCCTGGTGATAGAGGATGATACGAAGCGCTACACAATGCGCGTGAAAGAGGTTGCGGCGCGGCTTACGTGCTCGCGGCAAACCGTGCACGATCTGGCCGATTCTGGAGAGCTGCATTTTCAAACGAAAAAGCGAGGCCAGCAGAATTGGAAGTATTTCGACCCGGCCGAAGTCGAGCAGATCGCGCACGCGCGCGGCGTTGAAACGCCTGAGGTATTAAGCGGGGCGACCACCGTTTAGCAGCGCCCCGCCCACGCCCTACGCTGTCAGCTCGCAGGCAACCAGCGCGGGGCAAGGAAGTATAGCATGCCAACGCAGCCGCCTGCGCACGCGGGCAACATACAAGCGCTAGGGGAAGCCAAATGACTGACCCACTGACCGCCACCGAACTCGCCACGCTTGCTGCGCACGGCTACGCGCCGGCCGGCGACGGCACGTTCGAGGATGGCACGCCGTTTGCGCGCTTTCGCAAAGACGACCGCGTATCGACGTATACGTGTGGCTTTTGGCGGGAACTGATCGCCGAACTGGTGGCGGTCTACGACCTTGAAGCTGTCTACGATGAGGAGATCGCGCCGCTCGTGATGAAGATCGTTGCGATCTGTATGCGCGTCAATATGCCGGTTGTGGTGTCGTGCGGCTACAAACACGACACGACGGGCTATCAACTCTGTTCAACGATGTTCGGCCCCGCCGGGCGCATTCCGACGACGTATCAGAAGATCGCCGACCTGCTGGAAAAGTAGGAACCATGATCACCGTCGCCAACGTTCGCACCACAACGGCCGGCGTGTACATTGGCCGCCGAATGCCAGGCCGCAACGGTTCGCCGCTTGGCAACCCGTATACGCTCACGCCCCGCACCGCGCGCGCCGCTGTCATTGCTGAGTATGAGGCGTGGCTAGATGTGCAGCTCAGTAGCGGCACGCGAGTCCGGCGTGCGTTCGATCAGCTTGTCGAGGCGGCGCGACACGGCGATCTCGTGCTGTTGTGCTGGTGCGCGCCGCTGGAATGCCACGGCGATGTTATCCGCCGTCGTATCGAGGATGTTCTGAGTTTTGAAAACTAGGCCGGGCGCACCACTACGCGACACCCGGCCCAATCGAGGCCCAACAGCCTCAGAAGGAATTGTAGCACATGAGCAACACGTACAACGACCGCCGCGAAGCCGCCCGCCGCGAGCTGCGCACCGAAGAAGCCCCGGCCCGTACCGTCAACGTGATCGGATGGGCACTCACCCTGATCGCCGTGGTCTGTGCGATTGGCGCATTCGCGCTGATCATCCGTAACGAGCTAGGCCGTAGCCCGACACTCACGATCTCCACTGCGCAGCCTGCCGCCCGCCCGGTGGTTGTGCAGCCCGTGACGATCAACCCCGACGCGCCCGCGCAGGCCCAGCCCACGGCGCGCCCGGTTGCCGCTCCGCCGGCCCAAGCGCAGCCCGCCCCGGCTGCCGTGCAAGTTGCGCCGCAGTTCTCGCCTGTCGACCTTGGCGACGTGCCGGCCCCGCCTGCGCAAACGTCACTTAGCCCCGAACAATACGCGGCCTCGCAGGCGAGTGAGGAGCAAACATTCCTCAACAACGCCAACGCGGGCTTGACGCCAGCCCAGCGCGCCGTGGCCGAGTACAACGCCTGCGTGCAAGCCGGCGGCTGTGGGGTGGTGCGCTAGTGGCGCGCATCGCCGCCGCGCTCGTGGCGCTGGCGCTGGGGACGCTGTGGCTGCGCCCCGCCCCGCAGCTCGTGGCGGATGCCGCGCCGCTGGTGCAGCCGATCGACGCACGTGAGCGCTTCGCCCGCGACCTGCTCTCGGGGTTGGGCAATACCAGCCCCACGCCGGACACGGTGCGTATGATCGTCAACTGGACACTTGCCGAGGACGCGGGCAACGGCGCGTTGGCGCGCAATAACCCGCTCAACACGACGCAAGGCGGCTATAACGAAACACACGCGATCAATGATGACGGCGTGCGGGGCTATGCGACCTATGCCGACGGCCTCGCCGCCACGCTCCAAACGCTGTCCTACGGCTACTACGTGGATATTGTCGCCGCGCTGCGTGCCAACGATCCCGACGCCGCCACGCGGGCGCTGTGGGCATCGCCGTGGGCCGCGAGTCACTATGGGTATGGGGCCGCATGGCCGAAGGGGGAATAATATGGGCGTATTATCTGCGCGCTACGTGCGCAAGCCTCGAAAAGAGTATGTGTGTGATTGGTGCGACCGCTATATCAACGGGCCGTACATCCGGCTGTATGGATCTGCTGAGAGCGAGGAGCCGTGGACGTTGCGCTTTCATCCGACCGGGAATTGCCGCCCGAGCGCGCATGATCCGAAAATTGCAGACGCTTTGAGAGCGGCGGATGAGGCCCAACCATGCTCTACTTAGGCTGGCAAGACGATAACCCCAAGACAACCCCCGCCCGCCGCATCGCCGACGCCTGCGCGGCCTACGCCCGGCGCTTTGGCACCCCGCCGACTGTGGCGCTGGTGAACGAGGCGCAGATCTGCGAGGTCGAGGGGTTGACGGTGCGGTCGGAGGGGTATATTCGCAAGGATATTGTATGGGTAGGAGAAAACCAATGAGCAACCTTATCTGCTGGGGACATAACCCCGGCCAACGCTACGTCAAAGATACGTTAACCATCGGCGGGGCGCGCAAGGATCTGCGCCCGTACCCGGCGATCATTGCGCCGTGGGCCGCGTCGGATGATACCGGGCTGTCACGCAAAGTGAAGGACTTGACCGCAACGCTTGGCGACAAGCACTACATCGGCGGCGCGGCTGCTGAGCGCTTGCCGATGGGCAACCGGCAAATGGCGAATGGTCGGCTTGAGGCCAATAGCCCGGTGTACCAGGCGTTCGCGCAGATGAGCGCGCAGCACGCCGGCTTGAAGAACAAGCCGCAGATGCTTATTGCCACCGCGCTACCCGTGGCATGGCGCGACGCCAACGCCGAAGAACAGATCAAAGCGCATCTACGTGCCGGGCTGCATGGCCTCGTGACGATCAAAGACATCTATGTTCAGTCCGAGCCGAACGCGGTTATTGGCTACGAGATGCTTGATGACGCTGGGCAGATCCGCGCCGATCAGGCTGCGCTTGCTAAGGGCTTGGTATGTGTCGGCGATATTGGCGGCGCAACGCTCAACCGCAGTGTGGTAGATGGCCTGCGGGCACTTGCAGGGGAGGCGGCAAGCCCGCTGCTGGGCAGTCGGCAGGTTGTTCGGGCGCTCATGCAGCAGAGCGGCGGGCAATACGTTGACGCCGAACGCCGACTTGAGGCGGTAGTAGCAGGCAACACAACCGACCCGGCGGCGGCGGCGCTGCTGGCGCAATACCGCGAGGTGGTGATCGGCGAATTGCAACAGGCATGGTCAAGCTACAAGCCCGTGGCGTATTTGTTCGCTGGTGGTACGGCGCATTGGCTTGCCGACGATCTCAAGCGCGCATTCAAGGGCGCGCGGATTGTCGCCAACCCGCAACAGGCCATCGCGATCGGGCTATGGCGCTACGCCCGCCGCAAGGCGCTGCGAGGCGCGTGATGCGGCGCATTACGATCAGCCTGGCAGCCAAAAACCAGGACGCCGAAACGGTACGGCAGGCGTTGGAGCAAGCGCCGTACTGGCAGCGCAGCCGCGAACTAATCCGTTGGGCCGCCGCGTACCTGAACGGCGAAACACTACGGCAGGCAACGGCGCGGCCGGATGGGCTAGACGAAGCCGAGATCGATGCGCTTTTGGATGACTTCTAAGAATGTCATACTTTTACTGGCAGTAGCATAGACTTTGTATGACATTTGCTATTTTAGCGCATCAGGACGCCAAAAACGTGCTATAATTAAAGACGCGGGAATGTGCTGTTCATCCCCGCGCCTCATCCATAACGAGCTGTGAAAGGAGCCTCGCTATGTCATTCCAGTATAACGATATGCTCAACCGCCCGCCCGCCGACGAACGCCCGCGCCACGCGCCGGGGGCGCGTGGCGAGCCGGTGCGACAGGCCGCGCCGCGCACCGCCACAAGTCGCTTGGTCGGCGTGTTCGCTATACTGATCGGTACGCCACTTTGGTTCGAGGCGGCACGGTTCACCCGCGACGGCTGGATACTTGGTATCAACTGGTTCGCGGCCCGGCTCAGTATCCCGCTGCGCGTGCCGCCGCTCGACTGGCGTATTGCGCTGGCGCTGGCGCTGGCGCTAGGCGTTGCCTACTCGCGGATCGAAAGCCAGCCGCCGATCCGCCCGCCGAAAGACTGGCGCAAGAATATGTTTCGCTTTAACCTTTGGACGGTCAACCGCACATGGCAGGTCTGGGCGGTATGGCTGTTCCTGATTGTGACGGACATCGCCACAACCTATGTTGGCGCGCGGGCGCGGGGTGGCGATTCGAACGAGCTGCAAATCTTGCGCGACATGGCAGCAACCGGCGCGGCGCTTGCGACCTATGCTATACTGTTGACGTTCGCACCCGACGGCTTGATCCGCTACGGCTGGCATACGTTGACAAAACACTAGGAGGCTCGGCATGGGCGATTTTGGATTGCGCGATCTGTTGACGATCGTGGGGTCGTTGCTACTGTTCGGCGTGGCGATCGTCGCCGTCATGGCACTGATCGCCGCGTGGCCGACGATCGCGCAGTTCGCCCATGCCGCCCGCCGTCGCTACCTGGTGATCACGTGGCCTGACTTTGTGGCGCGCGTGGCCGACGATGATATGTCAACTTCGGCGGGTGTTCCCGCGATCGAACAAAACGACGGTTCCCGGCGTTCCGCTGCCGTGGAACACGATCGGGAACAGCCCGGAACAGCGCCAGTGTTCCGCCGTTCCGAGGGGATCGCGTGGCTGGAACAGATGAGCGATGACGAGTTGCTTGACATATTGGCGATGCTTGAAACCGTCAACGGCGATGAGCGATTTAGCGATAGCCGCATTGCCAAGTTCATTGGCGGGCGGATCGAGGATCGGATCGCACAGGTGCGCGATACCCGCGAGAAGGATGCGCCCGCCCCGATCCCGCCCCGCGCGATCCCACTTCGCCCGCGCACCGGCGACGATCGGGTGCTCGTGCTCGACTAGCCCCACACGCCCGCCCGCAGCCCGACAACGCCTCGCTACGACAGCGGGGCGTTTGTCGGCGGAAGTGAGCGAGACGTACCGCCAGACGATCTCGGGCGAGCTGGCCAGGGCGCTCGACGCGCGGCGCGGCCTGCTGAGCCGGCAGGAGTACACGACGCTGGTTTCGTGCATGCTGCCCTACGAGCCCCGCGACACCCACCCTGGCACCGTCCGCGCCAGGATCGGCGCATTCTCACCTGGCGCACGGAACACCACCGCCACCAGGCGGCCGTCAGGCTGGGGACAGAGATTGCCTTGTCCGCCGACGTGCTGCCAGGCGATGCTGATCGCGCCAGTCCAGTCCTGCTTATAGACGATGTACTGATACAGCGCCCCGAGCTTCGTCTGGACGCCCCAGAACTGATTGCCGGCGGCGTCGACGTAATAGCTTGGCTGCACGCCGCCCTGGTTCACCCCGCCGATTGATTGCCCAGGAAACTCGGCCATTCAGAACCTCCTACAGAACATACAGCGCCGGCGACAGGTACAGGTTGCCCGGCGCGCCGGTTTTGACGATCTGGAGATACGCGATTGGGAAGCTCGCGGCACTCCAGCGCGCCGCCGCAAACGTGGTCAGCGCGAGCGGCTGCCACTGCGCGGCCGCGAGCGCGCTCGTATCCACGCTGCCTTGCGCCACCCCGAACGCGCCGGAGATGTAGAGCGTGATTGTCCAAAAGTTCGCGCCGTCATTCGCCGCGCAGTACACGCTCATCGCCAGGCGCGCCGGCGTGCAGTCGCGCCAGATTGGTGCCAGGAACGGGTTGCCATTCGCGGCGAATGGTGAGATCAGCCCGTCGTGCGGATTGAGCGGCAGCAAGGTCATGGCCTTTTCGCCGACCTCGGTTTGGCCGACGCGGCGCTGTTGCGTTTTGATCGCGCCCAGCAGCACCCGATCCTGGCTCATACCACACTCCGCAGTCCCACAAAGGGCGTTCGCTTGCCACCGCGCCAGGTCTCGCGCACCGATTCGATCCGCATCGTAAAGGTTTGCCCCGGCAGCGCGGCCGACTGCGCCGCCACAATATCGCCCAGGTCGACGTCGATCCCCCGAATACACACATCGGTCTCCCGCAGGGTGCCGGTCAGCACGGTTGTTGGCCGCGCGATCCACAGCGCGGCGTCGGCTTCATCGGCCAGCGTTGCGTCGGTGTCCACATTACCCATATCGACAAAGCGCTCGATCCGCCCAAACGGGGACGCGGCCATGCGGCTGGTGTCAAGCGCGGTCTGAATCTTCCGATCGGCCTTTTCACCCGATCCGCCCGCAATCGTGACCGTCGCCTCGTCGGCATAGTCGATGGTGAGCTCGTCGTCCTCAAGCGTACCTCGGGCAGCGGCCAGCATCAGTGAGTCGCGCCGGTCGATCCCGCGCGCAACGGCGTACGTGCGCAGCACCAGCCCGCCCGATCCGGTGCCGACAATGTCGAAGGTGAGATAGGTTCCGGCCATGGTCGACGCCTGGCACAGCTCGGCCGCGACCTCAAGCAGCACCCGCCGGGCAGCGGCTTTGGCGACACTCGCCCCCAGCCCCGGGCTGCTGCTGATCGTCAGATACGCCGACACATCGGCCAGCGTGTCGGCCCCGTCGCGATCCGCACTCACAATCCCCGTGCCCAGTTGCTCGCGCGCAAACGCCAGCAGCTGCGTGTCGGCCGGCGCGGCCGCCTTGTCGGCATAGACCGAGCCGGCGGGGTAGGCAATCAGGCGCCGACTCATGATGCTTTTCGCCTGATAGGCGGTCACCGCAATCATCCCGGCTTTGTAGCGGAACGTGCGCATCAGATACACCGCGTCGTTATCCTGGTAGGGCGGTGCGCCGTCGATCGATCGCCACGGTTCGAGCCGCCAGTCGGGGCCGAGGTAGGGCGCGACGACGGGCGGCAGCTCCAGCTCGGCCACGCCCACCGCGTCGGGCATCGCCACGATCGTATAGTCGCAGGCGTGATACTGCGCAAACGTCGTCCGGTAGGTTCCGGTCGGGTCGTACACTCGCCATGTCAGGCGCACGCTCATAGCGCGTCCAGGTGCGCGAATGCGCGCCGCCAGCGGATAACCGCCGTCATACTTGCGTCCGCCGCAAAGCACGAGATCACATTCGGCCCGGGCTGCAAAAAGAAATCTGCTTCCTGACTGCCAGACAAAATGGTGTGCATCACGTCGCCTTGGAAGCTGGAGACAAAGCTGAGCTGGCGCGGATCGAGGGTCAGCACGGCGGTCTCGCCGGCGTTCAAGGTGAGATTGAAGTACAGGGCCCGGCCCGTGGTCACATTCACCAGCTGGTACAGGCGCGCGGCGCCACTGGTCGGCCCGCCGAACACGACCGTTGGGTAGGAGCGCCCCGCGCCCGGGCCGATCGGCACTGTGTTGATGACCGTGGTGGTGGCGGCGGTGGTGGCCGCGCCGCTCGTGTCGTAGCCGAGTGCGACCGAGCCGTCGCGGAACGCGCGGATGGCGTAGATGTTGGGCGTCCCCGGCAGATCGACATCCGCGCCGACCAGGGCCGATCCGTTCCAGTAGCCAAACCGATCGGGCAAGGTGACCCCGTTCGCGGTCACAAAGTTGCCGGACACGTAGAAGCCGCGCCCAAGCGT
>OFRM01000718.1_pt1 | contig 12930 bp, 15 predicted proteins | sample 1543101 | NCBI WGS metagenome assembly OFRM01 (sample SAMN07774223, study PRJEB24372) | wastewater metagenome | isolation source: Exp Tend VB 0WW | collected 2016-02
CCCGCGCACCGCTGGCAGGGCAGCAAGGCGCGGGTGTGGCGGCAGATCTTGGGGCATGAGGCCCTACAACGCCCCGGCGGCGGGCGCTGGCGTCGCTGGATAGAACCCTTCTACGGCTGCGGCGTGATGGCGCAAGCGGCGATCTCACTGGGCCTCGCCGACGAGTACAGGCTGGCCGACCTGTGCGCGCCGCTGGTGATCGCGCACCGCGCGCTGGCCCTGGCGCCCGCGGCGCTCCTGGCGCGGCTGGCGCTCCTCGCGCCGAAGCCCGGCGCTGGTCCCGCGGAGGCGGAGCGCGCCTACCGCACGGCGGCGGGATGGATGAAGCACCACTGCCGCCAGCTCCGCGTAGCCCGCGGCGCGCTGCCGGTGGACCTGGCCGTCGCCGCGCGCTTTCTTCTGCTCCTCGGTAGCAACTTCAATGGCTTGTGGCGCGTGAACGGCGACGGCGAGTACAACGTCCCGATCGGTAGGCGCAGCGCCAGCGCGCCGCCGCTCGTCTACAGCCTCGTGGCGGCCCGGCCCGGTCTGCTGGCCCAGAGCGCCGCGCTCACGCAGCCGGGCGTGTCGCTGGTGTGCGCCGACATGCTGATGACGGTAGAGGCGGCTGGCGCTGGCGACGTGGTGTACGCTGATCCACCCTACTGCGGCACGCACAGCGCCTACACCGCGGGCAAGTTCCCGCTCGTGCTGCACGCCGAGCTGTCGATGGCGCTGCGTCGGGCCGCCGCGCGCGGCGCCGTGGTGCTCCTCAGCAACAGCGCCTTGCCGCAGACCCTGGAGATCTATCACCGCCCCGGTGATGACGTGCGCGCCGTCCTTGCGCGCCGGAGCGGGGGGCGCACCGCCGCTAGTCGGGGCGTGGTCCGCGAGCTGCTGATCCACATGAGGGGCTGAGCGCCGGTCGCCGGAGCGGGGGCGCCGACGCCAACGCGCGCCGCGCTACCTTGACGCCATGGCGATGAACACGCTTCAGACCTTCCCGGCCAGCTACAACGGGCGCCAGCTTCAGGCGTCGGATCTGTCGCTCGCCATCGCGGGCGTCTACTTCCCGTGGGTGTCGGAGCTGGAGTACAGCGACACCTGCGAGGTGCAGGAGGCGCGCGGCCTGAGCCCGTACAGCATGGGCACCACCACGGGCGAGTACAAGGCCAACGGCTCGCTCTCGGTACACCTCGCGTACCGCAAGGCGTTCCTGGAGATCATCGCCGGTCAGGCCGGGCAGGTCCCCGCCGCCGAGGGCCTGGGCAAGCAGGGGCGGTCCTTCATGGATATCTCCTTCGCCCTCAAGTGCCAGTACCAGTTCCGCGCGCTGCCCGGTGCGCCGGAGTTCCCGATCATCACCGATCAGGTGCTGGGCTGCCGCATCACCGGCGGCGGCGTGACCATCAGCGCGGGCAATGGCGTCCTCGTCGAGAAGTTCCCGCTGTACGTCGGCCTCATCATCCGCGACGGCTTCATCCCGGTCGCCGGTCTCCTGCTGTAATACTGGCGGCGAGCGCCGCCCACGCGTCCCCGCCCTCGCGAATCCCTTGCACCAACAGCCCGCGTTGCGTTATCCTTCACCCAGGAGGGTGCTTTGTCTGATACATCCGTCTCCCCTGAGACTTCGCCGGACGACGCCGAGGCGGCGCTGCGGGCGCTGAATGACCAGGAGATCGCGCGCCAGATCCGGCGGCTGCGCGTCGAGCAGGACCGCCGCAAGCCGGTGAAGCGCGTGCCGCCGGATTGGGCGGGCGTCCACGACACGAAGCACAGCACGCTCTGCCTGGCCGCCGCCGTCGCGGGCTGGGACCACGCGGGCTACGATCTGGAGGAGATCACCGAGGACGAGTACCTCGCGGCGATCGATCGCGCGGTGGACGTGCTGTCGAAGATCACCGCCAAGTACGCCGCGGAGGGCAAGGTCGTCAAGGTGCTGACGCCCACCGAGGACTTCATGCACGCCGTCATCGTCACGCTGCCGACGAAGATCGAGCTGCGCGCCGACGTGGCGCGCATGACGGCGCAGGCTGAGGCGGGCAACCAGTACGGCTTCCGCGACGAGATCGCCAAGATGTTCGCCTCGCGCATGGTGTGGCCGCTGCAGGCCAGCCCGGAGGCGGTGCGCCTCATGGACGAGCTGCCCGCCCTCTTCGACCAGCAGTACCCCAAGAGCTACCGCGCCATGATCGGGCTGGATCAGGGGGCGATCCGCCGCAAGGGGTAGAACTCTACGAGCGGGCCGCGTGGTCACAGGAGCTGGAGGCAGCCCAGGAGCGGGCGAGGCAGGCGCCGCCCACCGCACCCCCCGACAAGAGGTCGGGCGAGGCCAGAGCGACGCGCGTAGAGCTGTACTACGAGGTGCTGCAGGCCGACGCCGAGGCCGACGAGGACACGCACGCGAAGCGCTACGCGCTCGCCTGCCTCATCGACGACGCCTACCTGCACCTGCGCTACCTCGCGCGCAACGTCGGCGCCGAGGTCTCCGACGGCATGGCCGACATCGCCGAGGCCGCAGGCTTCGTCAAGCGCAACGGTCGCCCCGCCGCCGACCTGATCCCCTTCAGCAAGCCGCAGTAGCTTCCGCTAGATCCCCGCCAGCTTTACGCTGGAGTCGGGGCGCAGCGCCACGCGCAGGTCTTCCGTGCGATCATAGGCGAGCGTGAGGAGCCTCAGCGCGTCCTCACGCGTGGCGTCGATGCCTTGGATCCCCATGCAGGGGGCGGAGCTGGAGTCGTCGGTGATAGCCGTGACCGACACTTTGGTTGCGGGGTCGCGGATGGTCATCACTGCCCGCCCAGCGCAGCCCCACAGCAGGAGGTCAAGTCCACTGATGTTGGCTTCGTGGCCGCGCTCCCGCGTCGCGTGCCAGTAGTCTTTCAGCCAGCGGAACCACACTCCGCGTTCGAACATCTTGACCGACGCTTGGATGTCAACGCCCGCGGCGTGAATCTTGCGGTAATCGTCTGCGAAATTCGCCTTCTCTCGCACGCGGCGTCCGATCTCGACGCGCTGCTGCGCGCGGTCCGCTCCGCGCAGCCACTCGACCCACCCGCCGTCGGCGCCGCCGGTCTGGTATCCCACGTCGTTCATATAGAGCGCGGCAGCCATCTGGCCCTTTGCCGACAGGACGCCCGTCTTGCGGTATTCTGCCATGCGCTCGTCATGGTCGCAGTCGAGGCACACGGTCTCCACCAGCGCGGCTGGTTGATCCCCCTCTTGTTTGTAGCGCTCGCTCCACCCGCGTTCGCAGTTTTGCTTGCAGCGGTCGCATGTTTTACCATTTGTAGGCTGCTGGACCTGATCCATAGACTCTCCTCGGTTGGTTGCCCGCTGAGTTGAATCTAGGCGATCGCTGATAACCTGTCAACGATATTTAAGGCGATCGATCGGCTTAGGGACGGTGGGGGCTAACCTCCGCGCTTCGCCCACCAACGGGCGATCGCGTCGTCATAGCAGCGCTTGAACAGGTCGCGGTAGAGGGGCGGCAGCGCGGCGCCGGGCACCTGCGGGCGTGGTGCCATCTTGCTTGTGCCCTTCTGGAGGAAGGTCGCGTAGGCGGTGCTGTTGGTGATCTCGATGCTGTAGCCGACGGAGCCGGTGCGGACCACGCGCACGCTGTACCCGCGCCGGAGCTTGCCGGAGCGGATCATTGTCGGCGAGTGGCCATCCTTCGGCGGGCGCCAGGCGGTGCCCATGGGGTCGCTGCCGCTCGCGAAGCCCTGGTCAATCAGCTTCAGGATGCCCTGGGAGATGGCTTCGGCGGCCTCTTGCTGCACGTAGCGCGGCGCCTCACGAAGCATCGTCGCCATGCGGCGTAGAGGCTGGCCCGACGGCTCTTTCAGCTTGAATCCCACGCCAAAGGGTACCCTGAGCGCATGCGCGAGGAGTCAAGCCGTGGCTGAGTATGTCTGGGGCGTCAAGATGGAGGACGACATCTCAGCGACGGCGCTCGCTAGCGCGAACTCCATCGAAGACCTTGACGATGATGTGAAGTCCCTCGCACAAACGTTCCGGGTCAGCCAGGCGGCGACGCGCGCTCTGTCGGTGAACCTGGATCAGGCGCGGGGCCTCTTCAAGAGCGCTGGCGGCAACGTGAGCCTCTTCAAGGCGGCGCTGAAGGACGCGGGCGTATCAGCGCTCGACTCAACGATCCTCGTCGGCAAGATGTCGCGAGAGCTGCAGAACGAGCGCCGGGCGCTTCTCGGCGTCACCGCGGAAGAGGACGCGCACACGAAGGCGCTGCGCAACGCCGCCGAGGCGCGCAAGGCGCAACTGGCGCTCATCCGGCAACAGGCGAAGGAGGAGAAGGCTCGCGCGAAGGCGCAGGAGAAGGCGCAGAAGGAGAGCGAGCGCCGCGACAAGATGGGCGTGCTAGAGCGCATGGGCATCACGCCGCACAACATCTGGGTCGCCAGCCACGGGCTCAACGTCATCAGCAAGACGATCGGCGCTGTGGGTACTGTCGGCGGCTCTATCAAGAGCGTCGTCGGTGGCATCGCTGGCAAGGCGATGGAGGTAGGCCAGGGCCTCTTTGAGTCCGTCGTGGACGCGGCGCAGTTCCGCCAGAACGCGCTGACGGGCCTAGAGTACATGCTAGGCTCGCGCAAAGAGGCGGAAGATATGTTCGCCTATGCGCAGAAATACGCGCAGGAGACGCCGCTCGACACCGACAAGGTGCTCACCGGCATGAAGTCCTTGATCACCCAGGGCTTCAGCGGCGACGAGGCGAAGCTGCTGTACAAGGTGGTCGCGGACCAGCAGTCCAAGTACATGGACGACGAGTCCATGCAGGACAAGGTGATCGCGGCGTTCTCTCGCGTCCAGGGTCGCGGCAAGGCGACCGGCGAGGATCTAGAGTCGTTCCGCGTCGCTGGCTTTCGCGCCGAGGGCATCGTCGGCGAGCTGCTGAAGAATGAGGGCTTGTCGCCGCTGTGGAAAAAGATCAAGCGGCAGGGGATGGATGGCGGGAAGTCGTCTTTCGTGTCGCAGGACAAGGCGACGCAAGAGGAGATCCTGAAGGAAGTCCAGGCCGCCATGGGCGAGGGCCGCGTCGGCAAGTACACGCTGATGAACGCGGCGATCGCCTCATTGGAGGACGGGCACTCCGACATCGGCGAGTTCGCCAAGACGGCGGGCAAGGGCTCCCTGACCGGCACCATCAGCAACGTCAAGGCCCTCTGGGGCGACATGCTCAAGAGCGTGAACATCCAGGACTGGCCCGGTATCAAGTCGCTGCAACAGTTCCTGGCGCGCGTCGTGGACCTGTTCTCCCAGGGCAGCCCCGCGGCGACGAAGCTCCTCGGCATCGTCAGCAACGTGTTCGGCGCGATGACCGGCGGCCTGTCCAGCATCGAGAACAAAGACATCATGGGCTTCCTGGACAACCTGGAGACCTTCGCGAAGCGCGTCGTGGGGTTCATCAAAGAGGCGTGGGGCTGGGTAGACCAGCTCCTACACATGGAGTCCGGCAGCGTCGCAGACAGCGCCATCGACGCGATCGTGATGGTTGGCAAGTACCTCGGCGCCGCGCTGTGGGAAGGCTTCAAGGCGGGCGGCTCCCTGCTGGAGGACCGCAAGAACAAAAAGCAGGTGCTTACCGACTCGCAATATTTCAGCGTCGCCAGCTCGACGGGCCTGGACGAGGGCGCGCTGAAGAAGACTTTCCCGTCGGACTACCGCGCCTACGTCGCCGCGGGCAACACGGTTCCTGACGCTGGCGTCCTCGGTAATCAGGAGATGGCGACCTACAACGCTGTCAGCGAGTGGGCGCGTAAGGCCGATGCCGAGAAGACCCAGAACGAGATGACCTTCAACACCATCTTCCCGCCGGTGCGAGAGCGCCTGGCGTCGGAAATGAACCTGCTCGGCGAGAGCGCCGCCAACAGCGTCAAGAACGGCTGGCAGATGGCGTTGGAGCAGCACTCGCCCTCGCGCGTCCTCACGGGCCTTGGGCGTCAGGCTGGCGAGTCGCTGGTAGACGGTCTCAACACCGGCATGGGCGGATCCCCCGACAAAGCCGGGCCCGGTAGCGGCGGGCGCTTGTCCGTCGGCGAGATCAACATCAACGTCGCTCTCATGGCTGGCGACCCCGACGCGCTTCGTCAGGCCATCCGTGAGCCGTTGACGGCGGAGATCACGGATCTGTTTGAACGGCTGAGCCGCGAGGCGTAAGACCGCGCGCAGGAGCCCTTAGGATCCGCGCCGCCGCTTCGCAGGCCCGCTGGGCCTAGCGAGCCGCCAACGCGCCTCCCAGCGCAGCGCAGAGGCCCTGGCGCGGGTGCTGGGTAGGAAGGCCCGGATGGCTGGCCCGGCAGATTCGTCGCGCTAGGCCCTCCCCACCAGCGCGAGCACGGCGCGCTCCTTGCCCTTCGCTTCCACGTCAATCCAGGCGTGGCCGTCGAGCGCCGGGAAGGTGTACGTGATGCTGCCGCTGTGCCGCCTGTCGTGGATGCCGTCGAGGCCGTTGGACAGGTGCGCGAGCGCTGACGACTCGTCGCGCCACGTCCGCAGCGCCAGCGCGGCGTGTTCCGCGTGAGCGCACCGCGTCCGGCAGCGCGTCCACCACGCGCCGGAGTGAGTCAAGACGCCCGGCCTTGCCGCCGTGGATGTTGATCCCTACCCACGGGCTGCGTGGCAGGCCCAGCGCGTCCATGATGCGCGCCTCAGCGACGAGCATGCGCACGCTCGACGCCGCCACGTCGGGCCTGTCGCTGGACAGCACGCAGAATTGGTCCGGGTGGCTGGTGACGCGCATGTCGTCGAAGCCCGCCAGCGCGCCGCGCAGGTGCGGCAGCGCCTGAGCGAACGCCACCTCGGCGGCCTCGGCGATCGCGGGCTCCGCGCTGTCCAGCCACGGCAGCAGGCCGCTCGGCATGCGGTAGAGCCGCGTGCGCAGCATCGACCGGCAGTAGGTGACGGCGGCGCGCAGCATGTGCGCGTTGTCGCGGTACACGCTCGCCAGCGCGTGCGGCGTCACCGACGCGCGGCGCAGGGTGCGATAGCTGATGCGCGTGGCGCAGGTGGGAGACGTGAGACAGACGAGACCGTAGTGAGGCACGCGGCAGTATGGCCCGTCGATGGATGCGCGTCAAGATAAGGTGTCAATAGCTTGGAATGGTGAGGGAAGCAGGCGGAAGCGATCGATCGGCTTGCGGCACGCGGCCCAGCGGCGCCAGCCCCCGCCGGATCAGGTGCGACGAGTCAGGTGCGGTGAATCAGGTGCGCTTGATCCCGCCCGGCTTCGGCGGCCCGTAGACGACGTTCTTCTTTGCCTGCGGCGCCGCGCTCTCGCTGCGGCTCTGGAGGCCCTTCGCCTGCTCCACGACCTTGCTCTTGCCGCTGCCCCCGCCCCCGATGCGCGTGAAGCGGATGTCGCGGCCCTCCAAGTCCACCTCCCAGATCTGGCCGCGCACGCGACGGGGAAGCCCGACCTTGGTGAACAATAGGAACTCCACGCCCATAAATTTCAACATAGGGTGAAACACCGGCGCTGCGTTGCGCTTATCGGCCTTAGCAGCGATGAGCCTGTCCTTCACCTCGTTGAAATTCTCCCACCAGTTCATCCCCGTCGTGGTGTCGCGAAAGAGCTGGATCGTGATGCGCACCGGGTCGCTGTCCTTGCCCTGGCTGACGTAGGAGCTGTGGTCGCTGCCGGGCTCCTTCCGCTTGTCGAGGTCCAGCGTCATCGCACCGTCGATGGATTTGGCGAGCGGGAGCTGCACGCCGAGGATAAAGATGCAGTCGAGCGGGTGCAGGCCCTGGCCCGGCAGCACCCAATTGCCCAGCGTCGGCAGATCGCCGCCGAGGCGCGGTAGCTTGCGCGCGGTCTGCGGCGACTTGAGCGCCATGCGCGCCTCGATGTTCATCACGCTGGGCAACACGACCTGTGCCTCGTCGCCGACGCCGTTCGCCTCTTGCAGCATCAGCGCCTCGGACACGCCTGGGAGACCACGGGGACGGGGGAGCGCCATGGCGTCAGGGTACCCTGCAGCGTGCGCAATGGCTGATCATCTTGTCAACGGCATTCCGCTCGTAGACGGCGTGTTCTCGCTGCCGCGCACGGGCCTGTGGGTCGCTGACGTGCAGTTCTCCGGCGGCACCGGCGTCAGCGTCGGCGATCGCGCGGAGTTTGAGGCGGCTGGCGTCGTGCGCGTCGGCACTGTGATCCGCGCCGACAACGCCTACTTGACCCCGCGGGCGCGCATCGTCGGCGGCGCCGGGAAGCTCTACGCCGAGCTGACGGCGCGCGACTACCGCGGCTTCATGCTGGGCCGCGTCGCGCAGGACGCCATGGCCGACGCTGGCGAGGCGTATGACGACTCCTGGACGCGCGTGCTGTCGCAACAGGTGCTGCACTACACCCGCGCCCGCGGCCCGCTGGCGCACGTCATGCGATCGATCGCCAAGCGCTGCCCCGCCGACTACACCTGGCGCGTCGGTCGCGATGGCGTGTGGTCGCTGGTGCAGGAGACGTACACCGAGCGGACGCCCTCCGCGCCGAGTGAGATCGCGAGCTGGCCGCAGGAAGATCGCGTGCTCGTCGGCCCCATCACCACCGAGGCGGAGCCCGGCATGGTGATCTCCGTCTTCGGCATCGACCGCCGCATCGACCGCGTGGTCTACTACCTCAGCGCCGAGGAGTTCAGAGCCGACATCTGGTACCTGCCCGACGAGGTGCTGACGTGAGCCCCGCCTTGCAACGCAGCACACTCGCGCCAGCGACGGAGCGCCACCCATGACCGGCGATCGCCTCGCCAACTCCATTCGTCGCGTCGTGCATCGCGTCCTCGCGGACGACGCGACGAACGCCCCGGTCAACTACGGACATCTGCACGCGGCGCGCGTCGTCGCTGCGAATGACGACGGTGTAGCGGTCATCTTCGACGATGAGCGCCTAGGCAGCAAGACGGGCGTGCCGCTGTCGTCTGACCCTGGTCTTTCGCTGCAAGTGCTGGTGAATACGCGGGTGCTGGTGGGCTGGGCCGACGCCGACGAGGCCGCGCCGTTCATCGCCGCCATCTGGCTGGGCGAGGGCGGCATGCGACGCGCAGTGCAAGCCTTCGACGAGGAGTACGTGTTCTCCGGCCCGCTGGTGCGCGCCACTGCTGACGTGCAGTGCGTCCACGACATCGCGGGCGGCCCTTCGCCAGTGGCGACGGGCCTACTCCCAGGCGTGACCGTCAGCGTCAGCGCTGGCGGCGATCGCTTCATGGAGTTGACGGTGATCATCGCCGACAACCCCGTGCCGTCGAATACGATCTTCGCTGACGTGGCGTTCGGCACCTCCTACGCCAAGCCCTTCGCGGTGCTCATCGGCGCCACCGACGGCAAGCCGCCGGGCTACGAGAAGCTGCCGAACGGCTTCGCGCTCAAGGCGGGGTCGAACTCCATCCCGTTGGGCACTTACGTTTACACAGTCAAGACAGGCGCGTGAGAGGCTGACATGGAATACCCCGGACGCGACTGGAGCACCTTCACCGGCGAGGACGGGCAGGCCGACCTGGACCCGACCTTCGCCGAGATCAGCGGCACGCGCGTCGTGCTGGAGCTGGTGGCGCGGCGCCTCATCAGCACGCCCGGCAGCCACGATGAACCGGACTACGGCTACGACCTGACCGCTCTGCGCTGCGCGAGCCTCACCGAGGCCGACGTGTTCATCATCGAGGGCAGCGTGCAGAGCGAGGCACGCAAAGTCGAAGGCGTCAGCAACGCCCGCTGTCAGGTGTTTCTCGATGACAGCTTCGTGCTGACGATTCAGCTCGACATCGAGCTTGACGACGAGGAAGGCACCGTCTACCCGATGGTGTTCATCCTCAACGACTCGACGCGCCCCCGCATCATCCTGCCGAAGGTGTAGTGAAGCTATCGGTCGCTAGATCGGCGCTATGGGGCTTGAGTGGGAGCGAGAGCGCGTCGAAGCGCGTAACCGCTTCAGCGTGGGTCTCGACGTTGAAATCCTCAGCAAGGCTCTCGCGTTGCTGCAAAGGCTAGGCTAAATACAGGTACATCCTCAGTGGCTGAGCCACTGCATTTGCTCTCGCGCCCACTCAAGCCTCAAGGCTTGATGGTAGCTTACCGGAATCACCGTCGCTAGTCAAGCCGGGTACCCTAGCGACGATGGCGATCTATACCTACGCGCAGCTCATCTCGCCGGGAGACCAGGCGGAGCACAAGACGGCTATCCTGCAGGGCCTGCAAGACGCTGGATTCACAGGTGCTTTTACTTGGCAGAGCGGATCGTCCCCGCTCTCTCTTGTTGAGGTTCAGGCCGACGCCACGACGCGCTTCGATAACAACGCCGCGATCCTCGCCAAGGGAGCGCTGAGCGACGAGGCGGAAGACGACACGCTGACGGTGCTCAGCGATCAGGTCTACGACAACCAGCGCATGATCGGGCGGCGCACGCGCGGTCGGCTGCTGCTGGTGGATGCCGCCAGCGTCGGGCCGTTCACGTTTCAGGCGGAGAGCACCTCGTACAGCATCGGGCGCGGCGGGCGCCTCTACAACGGCTACGGCGGCACCGTCACGCTGCCTCGCGGCGGCCAGCTCCTGCTCAACGTCGAGAGCGATGGCGTTGGCGCGATCTACGCGCTGGCCCCCGCGGGCACGATCACCTACTTCGCGCGCGGCGTGCTGCCGGGCGTCACCGTCACCAACCAGACCGACTGGTTGACCGGCGTCGATGCGCAGGTAGGCACCGACGATGAAAGCGACCCGCGCCTGCGCACGCGCAACCGCTCCAAGTGGGGCTCGCTGGGCGCAGGCTCGCCGGAGAGCGCCTACAGAAGCTGGGCGCTCGCCGCGGATCCCCAGGTGCAGCGCGTCGCGGTTCTATCGAACGTGGACATGCTGGACCCTGGCGTCGCCACGGTGCTCATCGCGGGCGCCTCTGGCGCGCTCGGCGGGTCGGTGGTCTCGACGGTGCAGAATGCCATCGCTCCGGCGCAGATCGGCGGCGAGCTGATCCCGGAGACCGCTCGCGCCATCGTCGCCAGCGCCGTCAACCGCACGATCACGATCAGCGGCGTGCTCTACGTCCAGCGCGAGTACAACACCACCGCGTTCCAGGCCAGCGTCGCCGCCGACGTGGCGACCTTCTTCGCTGACATGGACATCGGCCAACTCGTCTCGTGGGAGCGCTGCCTTGAGGTGGTGACGCAGCGCGCCGGGCTCAGCGCCCGCGTGATCTACAACGTCGAGAACTTCCTGCCCAGCGCCGACATCCCGCTGCTGTACAACGAGGTCGCGGTGCCGTTCCTCAACCTGACCTACGTGAGCGTTTGATATGGCACAAGAGGTCACAACTTACGCCGCGCTGTGCGAGAAGCTGGTCAAGCCAGAGCACGATGGACCCTGGGGTCGCGCCTGGCAGCGCACCATGGGCACCGAGTACGACAAGAGCTGGTCCCGGCTAGAGCAGGCGCGGGCGGTGAGCTGGCCGGAGTACACCCCGCCGGACGCGCTCTACCTGCTCGCCAGCGAGCGCGGGCTGGAGAGGGTGCCGCAGGAGACCGAGACGCAGCATCGCTTGCGCCTGAAGGATGCGTGGGGCATCTGGCGGCGCTCCGCCAGCGCGACCGGCCAGCTCAACGCCTTCGGCTGGACCGGCCTCACCAACGTCAGCTTGCACCGGCGCGCAGAGTGGTCGCTACCCGCGCCTGACCCGATCGCCTACGTCGATGCGTTCGCGCGCACCGTCTGGGCGCAGTTCGACATGCTGGTCAGCCAGCCGATGCCCTGGACGCAAAACCGCTGGGGCGCGTGGACGTGGGGCGACGGGCGTGTGTGGGGGCTGAACGCCACCCCCGGCGAGGTGGACTTGCTGAAGCGCTTGGGTCGCACCTTCAAAGGTGCGCACGAGACGTTCACCTACTTGTATGTTAACACCAGCAACGCCCGCGTCTGGGGCGCCTGGGTCTGGGGCGCTGGTCTGTGGGGTGGCGGCGGCGATCCGCCGGTGCGCATCCTCGTCGGAGAGACGCACTGGCGCAGCCGCTTCGGGATCGGCTAATACTGAACGCCTGTTAGGCGGTAGGCAGATCGCCACTTTTCGACGAAAACCGCAAGCGGGGCGCGGCTTTAAGGTGGTGGGTTAACTTTCGTCGGGCACTCGCCTACCCCTCGCCGCGAACCTCGCGATAGTCAGCGTAAGCAGCCTCAGCGTCGCGGAGTTCAGCGTAGGCATTCGCCTCGACTGCCTTGGCGGCGTCGATAGCAGTCTTCAGGGAGCACGAGCAACCGCGGTTGCACTCGCACAGGTCAATCAGTCGATCGGTCTCCTTCCGCGCCGCGTTGTGCTTTTGACGCTTGGTAGCGACGATGTTGAAGATCGAACCACCGAGGGAAGCGAACTGAGTGAGGGTCATGTGGGTGCTCCTTAGCCGAGGACGCGGTAAGCGATCGGGTAGCAACTCATCCTGAAGGAAACGAAGACATTCTCGTCGCGGCGAAAGATCCGCTTGTTGCCCGAAGACTTCTCCTCGCGAGTGCCCTCGCGGAACCCGTGGATAACGTCGATGTCGTCGGATTCACCACCAATCGGATTCCACCCACACGCACCCTTGTCAATCGCGTTCTCAAGCAGGTTGGCGATTGCCCGATCGTAAGAGGCGCCACGAAGCGAAAAGAGTTCGTCAGCGGTCTTGGGTGCCTTCTTCGCCATTGACTTGCTCCTAAGTTCTACTCTACCAGTTTCGTGCCGGGTTGCAACAAGTTTTTGAAAGCTTTTGTTGCTGCCCTCTATGCATTAGGAGTAATGCACGAGGCGTGCCAACGCCTCGCTGTAGCAATTTCAAGGAGTTAGACTGGTACGACCGTCCAGGACTGACAAAAATTGTCACTTCGCAAGCCGTAAAACGTCACTTCCTGTCGCTGGTAGGAGTGACGAAATTTGTCAGCCGAAGTAATTCCGTCGCTGATACCCCCTGCTACCGACCCATCAATGCC
>OFRM01000719.1_pt1 | contig 12926 bp, 16 predicted proteins | sample 1543101 | NCBI WGS metagenome assembly OFRM01 (sample SAMN07774223, study PRJEB24372) | wastewater metagenome | isolation source: Exp Tend VB 0WW | collected 2016-02
TTGGGATTTGAGGGAATGGGCGGGAAACCAAGCGTTCTTTGGGTATTCTTGCGTGTTCTCGCAATGTACTCTGGAGAAATAAAAGCTGGTGATGATATCTTCAACTTTCCAACACTGAAGGTGACACTTCACACTGAAGAGTCGAAAGCGATTGCCGACGTGCCGGCTCCGAAAGTTATTATCGCCGGGTCGGGGATGAGCAACGGCGGGCGCATCGTGCATCATGAAAAAGCATATTTACCAGACCCAAAGAACACCCTGCTTCTCATCGGGTATCAGGCGGCCGGGACACCAGGAAGACATCTACAAGAGGGCGCGAAAAATATTCGGATTTTTGGAGAAGAAATTGCCGTCAACGCAAACGTCGTGACCATTCACGGGTATTCATCACACAAAGACTCCGACAATCTCGTCGATTTCGTAGAGCAGATGGGCGACAGTGTGGAAAGAGTGTTTGTCGTTTTAGGCGAGCCGAAAGCATCACTCACACTCACACAAAAGCTTCGAGACAATCTCGGCATCCATGCGGAAGCACCAGTAAAAAGAGGGGAGAGTGTAGAGCTTGAGTTCTAGATTTTAAAATAGGAAAGCCCCGAGAACAGATTGGTTACTGTTGCATCGGGGCTTCGGGGCGGACAGGCTATTTCTCATAACCCGTCCAGTATTCATCCCTCACGTGGCATTCCCGCATCTCTTCGCGGGGAGTGGTGGTGTGCGGGAAGATTACCGCAAGGAGCACTGCCCCAAGCGACAAACTCACGATGACTGTGATCATAACGTATACCTCGGTGGATTGGTTGAAAGACTAAAATAAATTTACCACCTGCTTTTTAGCTTGTCAACTATCTTTTCCACTGATACAATTCGATCATGTCTCTCGTGCAGAATAAAAAGGCGCATTTAAACTACGAAATACTCGAAACCTTCCATGCGGGGATCGAGCTTTTGGGACTGGAGGTGAAGTCTCTTCGTGCCGGGAGAGGCTCGCTCGAAGGCGCCCGGGTCATCGTGCGGGGAGGAGAGGCGTTTATCGTGGGCATGAATATTCCCGCCTATCAGCCGAGTAATCTCGCCGGCGGATCGGCAGACTATGACCCCGATCACACTCGCCGGCTTTTGCTCACGAAAAAAGAGATTGCCGAGCTCGCTCAAGCGGAAGACAAGAAAGGCTTGACTGCTATCCCACTATCGTTGTATAATAAGGGCGGTAAGATAAAGGCTGACATCGCCGTCGTCAAAGGCAAGAAGAAATACGACAAGCGCGAGGATATTAAAAAGCGCGACATGGCGAGAGATGTGGGGCGTACTTTGAAAGAAGAATATTAATTTTCATATGGGGGTGAAAGGCATAGACAAGAAGCCTTCATTGCATACGCGAAGCCGAGTGTCCGTACTCTCGCTAAAAAACGGAACAACAAGAAGTGCAAAAAACACTCTTGCGAGAGTAAAGGGAATCGTTTCCCCTTACTACTCTCCAGCTTTCGCTCTTGCCTAAACGGTAAGCAAAGCCGGACGTCTGAAGTATCAGACTCCTGATACGGTATTTCAGGTGTAATAAACTTTCAGGATAGGAGATTTCTTCCGCCTCGGGAAATTTTCGAAATCATAGAAGCTCGGTGTATCAGGATTTTGTTTCTTCCTTACCTGATACATTTAAATTCCAAAAAGAAACTACGCTCCGTAGAAACATGCAGTGAAACTTTTTGCACCCGGGTTCGACTCCCGGCACTTCCACTCGATTCGGTCTCGGCAAGCTCGACCTCACTCGTGGCAAGCCACCTTAACTTAAAGCTCCTCATCTTGGGGTTATTTCTCGTGCCGAATCGAGTGCCCTGAGCGAAGTCGAAGGGCTGCAAGTATGTTATATTCTTTTACATGTATTATGTTTATATGATCAAAAACTCAGTCAACGAACTTTACGTTGGCGTCACAGAAAACCCAGAGGCACGAGTGCGCTATCACAACAGTAAACGAGGCGCTCAGTTTACGAAGCATGTACCAGATTTTAAGATAGTTTTTCTTGAAGAACAGGAAACACTTGCCGACGCAAGGCAGAGGGAAATCCAGCTTAAAAAATGGCGGAGGGAGAAAAAAGAAAAACTCATTCAGAGATATGTGGGTGGGTTGCCCACAAAGCTATTGACAAAAATAGGAAAGTAGTTTATATATAGTCCAGGCAAATTCGCCTTTTTGATTCGGGGAATAATCGTGAAAGTCGAAAAATTTACGAAAATTATTATGTCGGTGTCGTTTGTTCTCGGCGTCTTCGTCGTCATTTGGATTGCGATACAGTTTTTTTTCGGGGGTATGTACGAGGTAGAGCTCACTCACCCGTCAGGGGCCGCTCCCGATAAGCAGTATCTGCCCAGAGGGGCCGCATACAAAGAATTCGAAGATGTCGTGTCGAGTGCGGATGGGTGGTGCGCAAGGGGAGTAGGGACTATTACACTTTCTCGCCTCATCCCACCGGAGTCGGAGGCTTCACTCCCGTACAAGGACTGGGAGCCTGTGATCGAAAAGTCCGCACCGCTCTGTGTAGCGGACGCGGATGAAGATCACCAAGATCTCTCCCCCGAAAGGCCGTAGGCTTCCCGGGTTCGAGTCCACAAGTAGCCGTCACCTCACCCGTGGCGGCTTTATTTTTTACCCCCCATTTGTTACTATGCAATTATGTTAGATATCAAATTCATCCGTGAAAATACGGAGCTCATTAGTGAGGCGGCTCGGAAGAAACACATATCTTTCGATGTGGCAGCGCTCGTAAAAGTAGATGACACTCGGCGCGAGCTTTTGAAAGAGATCGAAGCCAAGCGCGCGGAGCAAAATCTTTTAAGTAAAAAAATCGCCGCTTTTCCGGGCGACCGCGACACGCTTCTTGAAGAAGGGAAACATTTAAAAGAGGGAATGGAAGAAGGCGAAGAGAAGTTGAAGGGCGTGATGAAAGAGTGGCAGACCCTCATGCTCCAGGTGCCCAATGTCCCCGACATCTCGGTGCCAGAGGGTGACTCGGATGCGGAGAATCAGGAAGTCTCTGTGTGGGGCGAAATTCCAAAATTTGATTTCACTCCAAAGAGCCATATCGAGCTCGCGGAAATGCACGACATGGCGGACTTTGAGCGCGGGGTCAAGGTGGCGGGCTTTCGCGGATATTTTTTGAAAAACGATGCGGTGCTTCTCAACATGGCAATGTGGCAGCTCGTGGTAGATCTCCTCACGAGCCGTGGATTTTCGCCGATGTTTGTGCCATCGCATGTGAAGCGCGAGACGATGCTCGGCACCGGCTATCTCCCACAAGGCGAAGAAGATTTGTATCACACGCAAGACAACACCTATCTCGCAGGCACCGGTGAAGTAGCGGGTATGGGATATTACATGGACGAAATTCTCCCTGCGGAAAAACTTCCCATGAAGATGCTCGCCTTCTCTCCGTGTTTTCGCCGCGAAGCCGGGTCGCACGGCAAGGATACGAAAGGCCTCATGCGTGTGCACGAATTTTTGAAATGGGAGCAGTTTATTCTCTGCGAGGCGAGCCATGAAGAATCCGTACGTCTCCACGAAGAGCTCCGGCAAAACGCAGAAGACCTCATGCAAGCACTCGAGATACCGTATCACGTGGTGGTAAACTGCGGCGGCGATCTGGGCCAGGGCCAGGTGAAGAAATACGATATCGAAGCCTGGGTGCCTTCGGAAGGGAAGTATCGTGAGACGCACAGCGCATCGTATTTTCATGATTTCCAAACTCGCCGGCTCAATATCCGATATAAAGACCCCGCGACTTCGCTCGGGGCAGGTTCTGAAGGCAAAATGCGTTTTGCTCACTCGCTCAACAACACGGCTCTCGCTACTCCGCGCGCCCTCATTCCGCTCCTCGAAAACCATCAGCAAGCCGATGGCACGATCAAGATTCCCAAAGCGCTCCAGAAATATATGGGGAAGGAATTTATTGGGAAGTAGATCATGTCGCGGCCAATTCGTACACAAGAAGGCAAAAAGAAACACAAAAAAAGACTGCTCTTTATTGCGGGAGGGTTTTTTGTTTTGTTGGGAATCTTGATCGGCGGAGTCGCTTGGCTCTCGCATCTTCCGTCTGCCACCATCGCCACTGTGGAAATAGATGGGGCGGAGGTGATCAAGCCGGACACCGTGAAAGAAAAAGTCCTCGCCACACTTTCGGGCAAATATTATTTTCTCTTCCCTCGTACCAATGCCTTCCTCTATCCGCGCAAGGAAATTACCCAAGGGCTCACGGCAGATTTCCCCAGAGCAGAGAATGTGGCGGTGGCACTCAAGGGTTTGAATACTTTGGTGATTACATTGAGCGAACGCAAACCGGCATATATTTTTTGCAAAGGCGAGAGTGAGTGCTATTTTGTCGACAAAGAGGGAATCGTTTTTGATACCTCGCCATCTTTTTCGGGTGATGCCTATCTCGCTTTTGTGCAGACGGGTACGACGCCACTTTCTACGAGCACTCCCGCTTCTCCGCTCGGGGCATCTTTCCTTGATCAAAATACTTTTCGTATGCTTGTTGCCTTTGCTGATGCCACAAAAAAGCTTGGCTTTTCTCCACAGAAAATAATACTCGGGGATGATCAATACGCGGAGCTCGTATTCCGTGAAGGATGGAAAATAAAATTCTCTACGACACAGGAAGAGACCAAGCTTGAAAACAATCTCAGCTCGCTCGCCCAAGCGCCAAAGTGGGGGAGAGCCATGCATGGTGATATTATCGACGAAGGAAGACTTTTGTATTTCGATTTTCGTTTTGGCAACAAGGTATACTATAAATTTGAAAAATAAAAAACGACGAGCCGGGTGACTCGTCGTCGAATTTTAAAACATTTACTTGATCTCAACAACGTCCGTATCTCCCCAGATGTGGATGATTTTGAGCTCAAACGGCTTGCGTAAAGAACAAGCAATGGTCACGCCTGCCAATGGTTTTGTAATGAGCAGTGAGACCCAGACGTCGTCCGCATCAGAACAGAGTTGGTAGCTCTCGAGGAGGAATACTCTATTTGTTTTCTTTGCAATAAACTCTGTGGTTCCCCTCCACCACTCTGAGCACAAAGTTCCATCTGGATTAATCCACTCAAGTTGTTTTTCCGGTTCAGTGTCTCCCTCACTGGTGGTCGGAATCTGTTCTTCCTCCAAGTATTTCAGGAGCTTTTCTCCATCTGATGATGGTTTCTCTGGCTTTTCTTTTACTGTCCATATTGTTTTGGCTTTGCGTGGTCTTCCTCGGGGTCTTTTTTCCTCTCCGGGAGCCTTGTTTCCCAGACCCGGCAAATCAGAAAATCTTCTTCGGAGGGGAGACTTTTGTTCTTCCTGCGGAGGGCGTTCGGCAAGTATAACTTCCGGGACCGTTTCTCCTAATCTTTCGAGTCGAGCTGCCTCATCATTAAGAAATCCCCTGAGTACTTCCATTGCACCCAGAGAATCTACCCCTTCACCATGGTCTGTGTTGAAGGTGATGATCTTCCCGATCAAGTCTGTCGTGCTTTGTGCCCTGAAGCGTAGAAATAAAATAGTGAGGACTCCTTCATTTACGAGGAGCACAACCCCATTTGTCTTGTGCGAGTTCCGCCCAGAAGCTTGTCGCCTGCGCAACTCGATTTCCAGCGGCGTAGGGGAAGTATCCTGTCGATGGCGAACAATACTTTCTATGCAGAAGCTAGTCATATCTTACTCCCAGAAAATGTTTGCGGATGAATATCCGTTTTGCAGAGCAATGAGCTGAAGTTTTTTCAGCGCTCTGCTTTTGGTTCGTCGTACTTGATCCACCGTGATTCCACAAGCTTTCGCCACTTCTTTAAGAGTATGCTCAGGGTATCCATTGAGGCCGAAAAGTCTTGAAAGTGGAGATCGTTCTTCTTCAGGGAGTTCACTCAGCCATTTTCTTAACGATGAAAGAGTATGCTCCTCATGAAGCTGTTCATCGTATGGTTTCGCACCTTGGTCCTCAAGAACGTCTAGAGCAGTAAACGATGGGTCGCCCGCGAGAGGTGTATTCAATGAACTCGTGTTTTTTAACCCCAAAAGTATGAAAGCCCTCTCGGCTTCTTGGAAAGATGTTCCAAGCGTCCTCACGGCTTCACGCATCGCTGCTTCGTGTCCGCCAACAATGTGAGAGCGTTTATAGAAGGGCTTATACCGTGTGATTTTTTTTCTGTCACTCACAGGGGGAATGCGAACCGTTCGAGACATCTCATCAATGGCCTTTCCCATGCGTGATCGGATCCACCAAGTGGCATGGGTAGAAAAGCATATTTTCTTTCCAGTTTCCTCTCTGTTGTGGTTTGGGTCAAACGTTTCAATTGCGTGCATCAGTCCGAATATTCCTTCTTGGACAAGGTCGTCAAAATCAAGTCCACAACCAGTGTGTCGCTGTGCGACCCTTCTGACGAGTCCAATGTTACACTCCACCAGCCTGGCGAAAGCATGCCCGTCTCCATTTTTCGCACGTCCCGATAGCTCTTCTTCTTGGGGCTGAGTAAGTCGTGGAATTTCTGCGGTTTCGTTAAGATATTCCGACAAAAGACCCCCGAAGTTTTCCGGGGTCCCCTCGGTGTCACTTGTGTCAATGATCATTTCAGTATCCACGGTCTTTTCTCCTGTTTTTGTGGATGAGGACTTCACACATATAAACATGAGAGAAGAGGATATGTCAACTTTCGCTTTATCGTACATCTACCACAAGCCCGGGGAAGCGAGAAGTAATCCCGGAAATAATTTTTGGAAGATCGAGATGTTTGTCTCTCGGTAAGTTTTTTTCAAGCGTTTTTTTGTAGCTGATGTCTTGGAGAAAGTAGGTTTCGCCTGGGGTGAGATAGCTCGCCATCTCGTAAAAGTTTTCTTCCTCGTGGAAGCCGGGGAGAATGGTGGTGCGGAATTCGTGCGGGATTTTTGAGGTTTGGATTATGTCGAAAGTCTTTTTGCAGTTTTGCCAGTCTTCATCTTTTTTTGTGCGCCCTATGGTGTTGTATTTTCCCCACACGTGTTTCAAGTCCATGGCGATATAATCCACGATTCCGTCTTCAATAAAACCACGTACCATTTCCGGCCGTGCGCCATTGGTATCGAGCTTCACCGAAAGCCCGAGTGATTTTACTTTGCGCATAAAGTCTCCGAGGTCTTTGTGAAGCGTCGGCTCGCCTCCTGTGATGACGAGCCCTTCGAGCATGTCGCGGTTTTTCAGAAGATACGCGAGTACTTCGTCTTCGGGAATGTATACAGGTTTTTCCGGCCAGCCGAGTAATTCTGGGTTGTGACAGTATGGACAGCGGAACAAACACCCTTGGGTAAAAACCATGGAGGCGATCTTTCCAGGGAAATCAAGTAATGTTAATTTTTGGAAACCGGATATGAGCATAGTTTTTTACGTAACACTCACTGTTTCTTTTTCTTCCTCCTTCACTTCATCGCTCTTCACGAGAAATTCTTGTCGCTCTGCATACTCGCTCTTCTTGCCGTGGTTCCATTGCGATACCGGGCGGAAGTATCCCACGATGCGTGACCATACTTCGCATTCCGCGTCGCAGGTCGTACAGAGTGCATGCTCTCCGGGAAGATATCCGTGCGTGGGACAGACACTAAAAGTGGGCGTGAGGGTGAAGTACGGAAGGTGGTAGCGATACGCGACTTTTTTCACGAAGTTTTTTGCTACCTCCCAGTCGCGGAGCCGCTCGCCGAGGAAAAGGTGGAGCACGGTGCCACCGGTATATTTCGTCTGTAAATCATCTTGGTGGTCGAGCGCGAAGAGGGGATCATCCGTGTAGCCCACGGGCAAGTGCGAAGAGTTGGTATAGTACGGCGCATCTTTCGTGCCCTGCTGAATAATGTCGGGAAATCTTTTCTGGTCTTCTTTTGCAAATCGATACGTCGTGCCTTCTGCGGGTGTGGCCTCGAGATTGTAGAGGTTGCCCGTCTCTTCCTGGTAGTCGCCAAGTTTTTTGCGCATAAAGTCTAAGACCTCGAGAGCAAACTCTCGCCCCTCTTCGGTAGAAATATCTTTTTCTTCGCCGAGGAAGTTCATGCACGCTTCGTTCATACCGTTTAATCCGATAGTGGCGAAGTGGTTGTGGAGGGTCGGGAGGTAGCGCTTCGTATACGGAAGCAGTCCGCGGTCGATATTTTCCGCCACGACTTTACGCTTTATCTCCAGAGAATTCTTCGCAATATCCATGAGCTTGCCGAGGCGTTCCAGGAAATCTTCTTTTGTTTCTGCGAGGTATCCGATGCGGGGAAGGTTTATGGTGACGACGCCGACGGAGCCGGTCATTTCGCCGGAGCCAAAGAGCCCGCCGCCTCGTGCACGGAGCTCGCGCAGGTCGAGCTGGAGCCGGCAACACATACTGCGCACATCGCTCGGGTTGAGGGGAGAGTTGATGAAATTTTGGAAATATGGAATGCCGAATTTTGCCGACATTTCGAAAAGCATTTTCGCATTTTCGCTTTCCCAATCGAAATCTTTGGTAATGTTGTAGGTCGGAATAGGGAAGGTGAAGACTCGGCCGTTTCTGTCGCCCGCGGTCATCACTTCGATATAGGCGCGATTAATAGTGTCCATCTCTTCTTGGCAGTCGCCGTACGTGAAGTCCATAATCTCGCCACCGATAATAGGCTGCTTCTTTTTCATATCGTCGGGGCAGATCCAATCGAGAGTGATGTTGGTAAATGGTGTTTGTGTGCCCCATCGAGAAGGAATGTTGAGATTAAAAACAAATTGCTGTATCGCTTGCTTTACCGTGCGATAATCCATCTTGTCTTTTTTCACAAACGGCGCGAGATAGGTGTCGAAAGAAGAGAACGCTTGTGCTCCCGCCCACTCGTTTTGCAAAGTGCCGAGGAAATTTACCATCTGTGATACTGCGCTCTCGAGATGCCGTGGCGGATCCGACTCGGTCTTTCCCGGCACACCATTGAAGCCTTCTTCCAAAAGTGCACGAAGGCTCCACCCCGCGCAGTATCCGGAAAACATGTCGAGGTCGTGAATATGAATGTCGCCCTCGCGATGCGCCTCGCCCACTTCGCGCGGGTACACGTGGCTGAGCCAGTAGTTGGCAATAATTTTTCCCGAAGTGTTCAAGATGAGCCCGCCGAGAGAGTATCCCTGATTTGCATTGGCGTTTACCCGCCAGTCCTGCCGGTCGAGATATTCGCGCATGGTCTTCTCCACTTCCACCGCGGCGTTTTTGTCCGCACGGGCCCGGCCTCGTGTTTCCCGATATACGATATAGGTACGGGCTGTCTTGAAATGCCCCGCCGCCATGATCGCCATCTCCACCACGTCTTGGATTTCTTCTACGGAAATGTTTTCTTTCTTCACGCCCGACAAAATGCGCACCACGTTTTCCGTAAGCACACGCGCTTTATCCTCGCCGAAATCTCGGGTGGCTTGGCCGGCCTTCAGTATCGCCTGGAAAATCTTTTCTTCGTCGAAGGGCGCGATTCGTCCGTCTCTTTTAACAACGTGCATACTTTTTTCGTGCGTCATGGTGGTGGAGAAAATTATGAATAAAACAAATAAACAAAAAACTCGCCAAAATAAAAGCGAGTCTCGAGGACTTCAGTATTGCTAGTATACTCCTGCCACCGCACTCGTCGCAATTGTGGATAAGATGGGCTATAATACACATACTATGAATGATGAATATTTAGACTTGGTGGACGAGCAAGATCAAGTAATCGGTAAAAAACTTCGATCGGAAGTATATGCCGAGGGCTTGTCAAATTTTCGTGTTGTGAATGCTTTTGTTGTAAATTCAAACGGCGAGCTTTGGATTCCTCGTCGCACCGCCAATAAAAGAATCTTTCCCCTTTGCTTAGATATGAGTATGGGTGGTCATGTGGAAAGTGGGGAAACGTACGAGCAATCTTTTAAGCGTGAGCTTATTGAGGAATTAAATATAGATGCAGATAAAACTCCGTGGAAACTTTTAGGACATCTTACTCCACAAAAGGATAATGTTTCTGCTTTTATGAATGTGTACGAAATAAAATCTGACGACGTTCCAGGGTTCAACGAGACTGACTTTATTGAATACTACTGGCTCACACCGGAAAAATTGTTTGCGAAGATAGGAGAAGGAGAAAAGACAAAAGGAGATTTACCCGCTTTAGTAAAGTACTTCTATTCTTAGAAGGCACACAATTAAGAGTCGCGTAACGAATTTTGTCTTCTGTAAATAATATGCTAAGCTAAAAGTACGAAGGCCTTTGAGTCTCCTTACTCTCTTTTTGATTTATTACTCAAAGGCATGAAAATAGCACCCTCTTTCTCGAGTGCCGTCGTCGGCTTACGAAACGCCATCATTACTCTCGGCTATCGCTACATCGCCAAGCCCATATTTTTTAAAAGAGACCCGGAGTCTGTCCACGACATGGTGGTGAAGATCGGGAAGGCCGGCGGGAAAACCTGGCTTGGCCGTGGGCTCGCCTCGTCTCTTTTCTACTATTCAGACTCTTCACTTTCACAAAAAATTCTCGGAATAGATTTTCCCAACCCGGTGGGGCTCTCGGCTGGTTTCGATAAAAACGCCGAACTCACCGACATCTTGCCTTGCGTTGGTTTCGGTTTTGCCGAGCTCGGGTCATTTACCGGCGAGCCATGTGCGGGCAATCCGAAGCCGCGGCTCTGGCGCCTCATCCCGCAAAAATCTCTCGTCATTTGGTATGGGCTCTACAACGACGGCGCCGAAGCGATTTCAAAACGGCTCGCGAAGAAAAAGTTCCGCATTCCTATTGGTACGAGCATCGCCAAGACCAACACGCCCAATGTGTGTGAGACCGAGACCAGTGTTGCGGATTATGAAAAATCTTTCCGCCTTTTTGCTGACATTGGCGACTATACAACGGTGAATATCAGCTGTCCGAATACGGGCGGAGGTGAGCCGTTTACCGATGTGGCGAATTTCAACACGCTCATGGACGCGCTCGACAAAGTGCCGACCAAGAAGCCGGTCTTTGTAAAATTCTCACCGGACCTCACGGATGAAAATCTCATGGGGTTGATCAACGCATCAAAGCAACATCGCGTGCATGGGTTTATTTGTACCAACATCACGAAAGACAGAAATGATCCAGAGTTTAAAAAAATGACTGCGGGCGTGACACTTCCAGAAAAAGGAGGGATGAGCGGAAAGATTGTGGAAGCGAAATCAAACGAGATGATACGAAAAGTGTATCGCGAAGTAGGGAAGACGCACATCATCGTCGGCGTGGGAGGAATTTTCACCGCGGAAGATGCCTATGCGAAGATTAAAGCCGGAGCATCGCTCGTGCAGTTTATCACGGGCATGATCTTCCAAGGCCCGCAGGTGGTGAGCGAAATCAATCGCGGATTGGCAAAGCTTGCACGAAAGGATGGATACAAAAATATCTCCGAGGCTATTGGCGCGGATTATCGGAAGAAGTAGAGATTAGTTTTCTTCTTGAGAAGCTTCCTTCCCTTCAGCGAGTGCTTTTTCTCTTGTGACTCTGTTTACGCAATTGGGCTTGAAGCAGAGGAGGGCGTCTTTTGCGAGGCCGTGAAATTCATTCATCTCGCCGCACCGTTTACACTTTACTTCTATAGTACTGTCTACGAGCACTCCTTTAAAGAGGAGTTTGTTGCAGCCTTTGCATCGGTATTGCCCGTACATCATGTGACCTCAGCATAGAACACTTGTGCGGGTGTTGCAAATCTAGGTATTTTTTAATTCTCGATGCTATAATACGAGCATGCCCCCACTCATTTTGGTAGAAAGTTACGTCGGCTGGCATTATGGCCGGGCGTATTCCGATTTGTATCATGTGTGGATGAACCTCCTCTGGTTTGCTTTCAATTTCTTTTCTATATTTCTCCTTCTTCAGACGCTCTTCGCTCCGTGGAAACGCATGGACGAAGGCTATCCAAAAGGCCTCGATATCCAAGGCTGGCTCTCGACGCTCACCGTGAACACGCTTATGCGGATTGTTGGTGCCGCGACGAGGCTTTTCATTGTACTCATTGGTCTTGCCTTTGCTTCGGCCATCTTTCTCGGCGGAATAATTGTCTTTGTGGTGTGGACGATAATGCCGGTCTTTCTGATCTCTACGTTATTCCTCGGCGTCTATCTTATCTTTTCGTAATACTATGGAAAACGACCGCGACATTCGAAATACTTCCGTCTACCCGATACTGGTCCTCGAGGACTATTTCCATCATTCGCTCCGGCACACCATACTCGGGATAATGCTTCCGTTCCTCGCTCTTTTTGGGATACTCCTCGGTGGACTGTTCTGGCTCAACTCAATGGACGGGCAGCAAGAATTTATCGGGCCTATCTTCGCCTATTGGCCGAAACTTGCGGGAGTTTTTCTCATCCTGTTTTCTTTCTGGCTCATGGTGTATCTCGCTGAAGCATTTTACCGTGCGATATATTTTCACAATCGAAGTTGGAAACTTGTAAATGCTCCCCGCGGCGGATCGCAGTATGAAATTTCTTCCGAAGTAGCGAGTGTGTTCTATCATTGCCCCGATCGCGACATTATCCGCGCTTTTTTCCTTTCATCACTCGGAGAGAGCATCCTCTTGCGATGTGGAATTTCAGGAGAGGATGTTCGGGAATTTTTAGACACACGTGAGCACGTCCTCGAGATCACCGTACACGATGCCGTGGAAGCTAATGTGGTCACGATGAATGATTTTGCATTATTCCTTTTTAAAAATTATGGAGACTTCTCTCATTTCCTTTTTCAAAAGGGTATTCCATGCCTATATCTAAAGTTACAATCTGACCTTCTTTTAATTCGCGAGACGGGACAGCGGGACCATGAACAATCTCTTCATCAACTGAGATACACAGAGCTGAAGGAAATGGCCTGGAACCTTTATCTGGTTTATAACCTTTAAAGGCGGGGCGACCACCGGCTTTTTCAATTAATTCAAGGGCTTTTTCTTCAAG
>OFRM01000723.1_pt1 | contig 12865 bp, 10 predicted proteins | sample 1543101 | NCBI WGS metagenome assembly OFRM01 (sample SAMN07774223, study PRJEB24372) | wastewater metagenome | isolation source: Exp Tend VB 0WW | collected 2016-02
GTCATGTTTTAGTAATCGCGCTTCAAAGCAAGCCTGCTTCTGGTCAAAGATTGTAGTGCTTGCGTACGCGTACTGGGAACTTTTCTCTTACGTACGGTGTATCATTAACCAATCGCAGTTGTCACATCAATGCGGTGCCCTGCCTTCATTCATCAGCTTAACTATCGGTTCAACGCGAACAAAAATGCTCCACATTTTTGCCGGTTAACCTTGACGTTAAGCGACACTAAACCCCTGCAACATCACCTCTCCTAAACATTCCAGCATGACAAACCAAGAAAAATTCCTTGCCTACCTCCGAGCTTATGAGTCAAAGGATTTGGCTCAGATCTCGCAGATGTTTTCAGACGACGTCACACTTCGTGATTGGAAGATTTTTGTAAGGGGGAAGGCTGCAGCAGTGGCCGAAACGAAGGCAAACTTTGAAGCGGCGCAGAGCATCCGAATTCAGCCGCTGCACCTGTACGAGACGTCAAGCGCAGTCGTGGGTGAGTTAAAGATTCTGGTCGATGGCAAGGTCGAACTGTTCGTTGTCGATGTGCTGGAATTCGATGCCAGCGGAAAGATCAAAGCGATTCGCGCCTTTCTTGGGCGTGGTGATGCGTAGCTTGATGATGGTAGCTGCGTACCTTTTTAAGCATCAAGATTTTTTTATTCATAAAAAATTCGCTTCACTGTTGCGCCACAAAATGACGCTGCATCGTATCCCGATAGTCTTGCCATCCAGCTTCGCCTTCCGCTGGCGCCCAGCTCGCTTTTTCTTCTCCGCTCAACGCTGAATAAGGGCCGGCCTTGCTTTCAAAAAATACCGTGCCGCTTTCTAAGGCAAGTAGACTGTGAAACTGATTCAGTGGAATCGTCAAGCCAAATACACCGGCATTGGCATCGAGAATCAATTGCTGAATCACCTCACCTTGTTCATCAAACAGCAAAACACCGCAACGACCTTTGACAATGAAGATTGTCTCATCTTTTTCTGCGCCTAAATGACGATGTGGCGGTACATAGGTACCCGGTTCTAATGCATTGAGTAAGCGATGGCAGCTTGATTCATTTTGCGGATGAAAATTCAGATTTTGGCGCAATCGTGGATTATTTTTTGCCCGCTCCGATAACTGCGCCAAGCTGTCGTTGGTGATGAGTTTAAACATATAAATTCCGAGATTGATTTTGCTGTTTACACGGTAAGCTGCATCTGATGTTGGGTTCTAAAGATAGGCGTTTGCAATCAATGTCGATTACAAATTAAGGTCTGTTGACCTTAATAAGCCGTATATTTCTTAGCGCTAGCTTTGACTAAATCAACAGGGTATTTTTGCGCATTACGTTTCATTTTTTCTAGCGTGGCCTGATACAAATCAACGTTTAATTGATCGGCTAAGAGAATCGGATAACTCAACACGTCGGCCATTTCATCCGCCACCGCTTGGGATTGCTGCTCGCCCAACTCATCAGCACTTCCCGTGCTCAGCCATTGAAATGGCTCCAATAATTCAGCCGCTTCTACCGCCAGTGCGCTGGCGAGATTTTTGGGCGTGTGAAACGGAGCCCATTCGCGCTCATTAGCGAATTGCTTTAATTGCTTGCGTAGTGCTTGCAATTCACTCATTTCGGTTGACATTTTGCTTTCCTGTCGTAAGGTAAAAAAGAACGTCTCGATATTTTACGGCAAGTGTTTGGCTTGCCCTCGCAGATTTTGATTGCGCCAAAATTGTCTAATACATTTCGAGTCATTTTCGCTTAGCTTATTTAGCCGTCGTTAAATAATGTCACAATACAAATAAAACATCGATGAAGTTTCCATTTTTACCTTAAAATGAGGTATGCTGCAATGCATCAATATCGTGTTCGACGTATTCATATCGGTGATCATTTTTGATAAAAAAGGAGAAATGGCGATGTCTTCCCTACCAAATCAAATTGGTGAAATAACCCAAGCGCAATTTGCAAAACAGTTTGCCTTGTATGATTCTTTGTCTAAATTGGCCTTTCGCGGTTTTGAGCGCCTGATTAATTTACACATGATGACGGCCAAAGAAGCACTTACCAGCGCAGGAGCCGCCGCAAGCACTACAAATGCGGTGCATACGCAGCCACCGGTGGAAAAATTAATGGCATTCAGCCATGAAGTGGCGATGATGTCGGCAGATATGCACAATGAGTTTTTGCAGGCATTGCGCACAGCGCAGTCAGACGAGCCTTCTTCTGTTCAATTCGCTTTCGACGGTCAAGCATTCAATTTGCCGCATTTTTCTTTATTGAGCACTTTATTTACGGTACCGAATGAGCCATCGCTTGATTCGGCAATTGAAACCGTCATTTTTAAAGAAACGAAAAAAACACCTGCAAGCAAGACTCTCGCAGGTAAAACGCCAAGCATAAAAAAATCGAAGCCGAAGGCTGCCATCGCCCAGACCGCCACGCCAAATACAGCCAAAGTAAGCACTGCGAAAAAACCTGTGCGCAAACCCAACACGGTGACGCCCCAGCCCGCCTCGACTGAAGCGAGCACAAAAACGCCAGTCGAGCCAGAGCTCAAGACTGCAACTGCGCAACTGGCGACGCCAAGCAAACCGTCGTTTCCTACTGTGCAGCGAAGCAAGCCATCAAACAAAACACCTGTCAAAAAATAGGAATGTCGTGCACCGAAGTGTGTTGAATCGCGAAATTAAACCATGCTATCAATAAGGATGTTAATTGACTGATCGAAGCACGGTATGATTGCTAAAGAATAGCTAAAGGATTGCCAAAGTCCATCGCTTCGCACTATGATCATTCAATCGTTTGGTTTTGCTCATTTGAGGTTTTTTGCAGCAGATGTATTTTGCACAAATTAACAAAATCATTTTTAGCAATACTTGATAATGCAACGACCTTCACTTAACATCAAATCAGGGGTAGTTGACCTAACAAACGAAAGACCTTTAACCAAGCGATTAAGCGATTGGGGAGCAGACTGATGGCGCTTTTAAATAATAATAAAATACCTAGCTCATATCGTCAGGGCATTCGTCAAGGTATTCGTCATGCGCAGAACCAACACAGTGCCATCAGACATGCTGCTCTTATTTTTGATGTTGAACCAAACCATTGGACTCCAAGTATATTGACCTACATGAACGCCAACGCCTCTACCACGAAGACATCGGCCATCAATTCCTACCGGCTCAGCGCTGGTGATGACGATTTTATTCATTTTCTGGATGAAGACGAATATCAATTAAGCCCTATCAAAAATCAAACCCCGTGGAAAATTTTAGTCGCAGATGATGATGTTAACGTACACGACACCACACTGCTTGCGCTGAATGGTGTTTTGATTCATGGCCGCCCGCTAGAGTTTTTGCACGCCTATTCAGCGGCACAAGCACGTCAAGTATTGACTGATAATCCTGATACCGCTTTGGTTTTATTAGATGTGGTGATGGAAACCATCGATGCGGGTCTGCGCTTGGTAGAAGTCATTCGCAATGAAATGGGGCAACATCATTTGCGTATTGTGCTGCGTACTGGCCAGCCCGGTTATGCGCCTGAAAAACGCTTGAACAATGATTTTGCGATTGACGGTTACACCACTAAATCGAAGCTGACGAGATCGATGCTGATCTCTGTTTTAAACGATACCTTGGATAGCAGTGGTGGCACACAGCAAGAAAATTAAGCCTTCCTCTGCCCTGCCCCAGCAAAAGCAACACCTCTCATCCGGTTTTTATACCGACTCTGCATATTAGTACACTGAGCACACTGCGTGTCCCCCACACACCAGTCTAATCAGCGCAATCAAGCAACCAGCTTCCCCCATCAGAACACGCATTGATATAAGTTATTGCGCATCAATTTGATTCGATGGCATCGCATCTTTAAACGCTGGCAAACTCAAGCAATGCTGATTAATTCGCATTAAAGTAGGCATCGCGCTGAGATCGCAATCAAAACGTTGGGCATTGAATATTTGCGGAATCAAACAGCAATCTGCCAGCCCTGGCGTGCCGCCAAAACAAAAATCTTCTTGATGATTAGAAGAGGCCAAGCGCTGCTCCAACACGGCCAAACCGGTTTCGCACCAATGGCGGTACCATTGATTTCGCTGTTCTTCACTGATGCCAAGATCACGGTTCAGATAGCGCAATACCCGCAAATTATTAACAGGATGAATATCGCAAGCAATTGCCAAAGCGAAAGCGCGTACCTGCGCCCGTGCCAGCAAATCGTCAGGTAGCAGGCGCATTTGCGGGAATTTTTCATCCAAATATTCGATGATGGCGAGCGACTGCGTTAGCACCGCCTCTTCATCTACCAGTGTTGGCACCAAGCCTTCTGGATTGAGATGTAGATATTCAGCAGACAAATGCTGGCCGCCATCTTTGACCAGATGCACTGGCATATGCTCAACCGCTAAACCCTTGAGATTGAGTGCAATACGCACCCGATATGCCGCTGAGCTACGAAAATAACCGTAAAGTTTCATCTTGATGCTGCCATTGAATTAATTTGCACATAGTTTGATTCGCACATTCCGTGTGATCGCGGATGATCACACCAAGGTGACCTGCAAACTACCCAAGCCCTCGATTTGCCCGACCATCAGGTCGCCTTTGTTAACTGCAGCAACACCTGCTGGCGTGCCGGTGAAAATCAAATCCCCTGTTTGCAAGGTGTAGAGCTTCGATAAACTCACGATGATTTCGGCGATATTCCAGATCAATTGATCGATCCGCCCTGCTTGCCGACGCACGCCATTCACATCAAGGCTGATTGCCGCCGCCTCAATATGTTTGATCTGCGAGGCTGGTGTGATCGCCGAAATCGGTGCCGAGAAATCGAAACCTTTAGCGGTACACCAAGGCCGCCCCTGCGCTTTGCTTTCTGCTTGCAGGTCGCGCCGTGTCATGTCCAAACCGACTGCGTAGCCCCAAATGAAGGAAGCCGCATCGCCCAAGGAAATCGCTGCGCCACTCTTGCCTATCGCGATCTCCAGTTCAATTTCATGATGCAAATTGCTGGTTTCACTTGGAAACGGCATGCGGCCAATCTCGCCTTCTGCCACCGGCAGCACGGCGTCAGCTGGCTTCATGAAAAAGAAAGGCGCTTCGCGGCCAGTCCAGCCCATTTCCTTGGCGTGTTCAACATAATTACGGCCGACGCAATAAATTCTATGTACCGGAAAGGCTTGTGTTGCGTTTTTGATCGGCACGCTCGGTACCGCCATTGGGAAAATGAGATTCATGCTGCCTTTCTCCATTTATCTTTCTCCATTTGTTTTTCTCCATTGATCTTTTTCGATGCTTACTTCGCTGCTTTTATTCAAATTGCGTAATAATTTTTTCAAAGCGCGCTTGTCGTGCCGCATCCAACTGGGTTGGCAGCCGTAACAAGTCATTCAATACGGTCTGCTTATATTGCTCTGACTGACCGTTTTTTAACGATGCTTGCAAAACTTCAATCTGCAAATGCAAGCGCTCTTTAGCTAACTCACTCGGGCTATCGATCCCGCACAAAATTTCGAGTCGCAATAAATCGGCATCAAAACTGTTTAGATTGGCTTGCAGCGCAGTTAAATATTGCTGGCTCTGTTGCGCGGCCAAACCGGGTTGGGCGCTTGACTGCAAGACCTTGAGGCCAGCCGTAAAACGCTGCTCAAGTTGTTGCGCGATATTGTTTTTTCCGCTTACATGCAAATCTTCCCAAGCTTGGGTCAAGTTTTGATGAAGTTCATCAAACGACACAGTTGCTTGCTGCTCTTGTGCGCCCTCATTCAAGCTAACAATGGCATTTTCCAATTGCCAGCACAGTTGCAGTCTCTTGATCGACTGCACTTTTTGTACCGATTTTTTTCGTGCCTGCCAAGTCGAGAGACTGTTTTTAATATTCGCACTGATTTGTTGAAAGCGTTGCTCCAGCGCTGCTTCATCTGCTTTCGGTACGGCACCCAGATCTTTCCATTGCGAGCTTGCCGCCTTGTGTGCCTCTTTCACCGTATTGCTACGTTGTTCGACCTTTGCAACATCCTGCAAAGTGGCGTTTGAAATAGCCGCATTGAATTCGGTCAGCGCTTGTTCTAATTGCTCGCAAAGTGCTTGTTTGCTGCTGAGATTTTGTTGTCGCTGCGCGTCTGCCGTGACCGCGAACTGCTTGCGTTGCGCAAAAACGGCATCACAAGCGGCACGGAATTGTTCCCACAGCGCTTGTTCATCTTGCCGCTTTAATGGCACTTGCGCCGCCTGCTTTTGCCAGCGCTCTTGCAACTGACGCAAACTATCAATCGCCGAGCGCTGCTGCACATCAAGCGCTGCAACGGCAGCAATCATCGCTTGGCGACTAGCAATTTCTTCAGCACGACGTGCCTGCAATGGTTGCCAAAGTCGTTGAAATTGCGCTTCAAATGCGGCATCGAGTCGCGCACGATGTTTGCGATCAACGTGTCCAATTTTTTTCCACTCTGTCAGTTGGGTTTGGCAAAACTGGGCATACGCTTTCCAGTTAGCATCTGCCTGTAACAATGCGGTGGCCTGCTCTTGCATCGCGCTTAAAAATTGTTCAGCTAAACCCAGATTAGCTTTACGCTCATCGGCCTGCTGCTGAAAGTGCAGCGCTGCCGGGGCATACGCGAGATTACATGCGGCGTCAAAGCGTGTCCATAATTCTTGGCTGGCTGCGCCGCTGAGTCTTTCCATTTCCTTCCAGCGTTCTCGCAAGGTCGTAATTTTTTTGGCTAATTGACTGGCGGCGAGATTTTCTGTGGCGAGATCGTCCACCGCTTTAATCAATTCATCACGCGACACATTGCCGCCCCACTTTGCCCAAGCTAACAGATGGTTTAACTCTGCGCGCAATTTTTGCAAACGTTCCCGCTGCTGTGCGCGCAGGCTGGCTGCTCCAGCATCGACGTCGCGTAATTGTCGATCATGTTTCTTCGCATTTTGCACACTGCCTTGCTCTAAGGCTTCTTCAAAAGCGTTTAAGGCCGCATCGATTTCTGCGCTACTCAATGCTGGTGTGACTGGTATTGATGCTGCGGGTTCTTCTGGCACTATATTGGTTACAGCATGATCAGCATTGTCAGCACTCTGGCTCGTTACTGTGTTGTCCTCCGTCGGCAAGTTGTCCAGCACATTGTTTGTCAACGCTTGGCTCTCAACGGCTACTACTTCTGGTTTCTGTTGCTTGCGCTTGCTTTCTAAGATATCCAATTGCTGGTGACAATTTTGCAGCGCCGCAACGCAGTCAGTGAGTAAATTTTTCGGCAAAGAAGCGCGCATAGTATGCGTGGTGAACGCTGCCAATACGGCTTCAAGTTGAGCGACATTCGTGCTGAATTGTTTGAATTGCTCTGCCTGCAAAGTAGCGTCTTTCTCAGAGATGAGTTCAGAGATGACTTCAGAAATGACCAAGGCCATATCCCGTAGCTGTTGCAATACATCTAGCACCTGCCGTTGCAACTGGGTTTGGGCTTGAAATTTTTGCTCAACCTGATCACGTACCTGCGTATATTGTGCGACCAATTCAGACATATCGGTCAATGCACCTATAGACGCGCGCTGTTTATCGAGCTGGTTAACTTGGTTTGCCAAAATCTGCTCTTGGCTTGCCAACTGCTGTGCTTGTTCGATGCAGGCTTGTAGTTGCTGCGTCATTTGCGCTGCGTGTTGCATGATGTCAAGCCGACTTTGCATTAACTTTGCCACGCGCCGATCATGATTACGCATCGCATTGCGTACTTGCAGCACGGCATCGTAAGAATGAACGTGCTGCGCCGCCTGCAAACGGCCGTCGGCAAAATCACAACGCAACAATAGCGCTACCACCGCCGCTTCGTCGTGTGCATTTTGCGCCAGCTCAGTCAAAAACTGCTGGCGCTGAGGTTCGACTTGATTGTGCTTTTTCTTGGACGATGGCGCCGACGAACCATTGGAAGATCCGTCAAAAGTCTTGCTGTGCGAATGGGCTTTTGGGTCTGTCGTTGCGGGAGCAGGCTTGTCGCGTGAGGTGAGACGTTTTATTTGTGAAAAGAAAGCGAACATGATGGCCGATGGCGAATGAAAAGAGAAAACAGGCATCATAACAAAATATGTGCCTAGTCTGAGCCAATTGCGCTGAGGATAAAAATAGAAAATTTCCCACGCAAGCAAAACCCGCTAGCAATCGCTTGATCAACGCATTAATCGCAATCATATTTAATACTGATACCAGTATTTTTTAACTTATGTTGACTAATTTGCGGGAATGGCACTATTTTTTACAGAAAATGGGGAGTATATCTATTTTCTTTATACAATCGTTTTTTGAAAGGCATGAACTTGTTGAGCAACGCCCAAGCTGATCACGCGTCAAGCCGAAATCCTTATATACTTGCTACGATCATCCTCTCAAGATCTTCGCACTATGAAAAAAATCACCTGCTTACATCCCCAATGGATCGTTCCAATTGAGCCACATGCTAACGTCTTGTCGAACCACGCATTGGTGATAGAAGATGCCCATATTCTTGCGCTACTTTCCAGTGAGCAAGCTCGACAGCAATATCCACAAGCCGAACACATCACGCTAGCGCAGCACGCTCTGATGCCCGGCATGGTGAATCTGCATGCGCACTCGGCGATGACGCTACTGCGCGGCTTGGCCGATGATCTGGCGCTGATGGCGTGGTTGAATGATCACATCTGGCCAGCAGAGAAACAGCATGTCTCAGATCAATTTGTGTTCGATGGCAGCTTGCATGCCATGGCTGAAATGATTCGTGGTGGCACCACCACCGTGAATGATATGTACTTCTTCCATCATGCGGTGGCACGTGCTGGCGTGCAATCGGGCATGCGAACCGTAGTCGGTTGCAGTGTTTTAGAGTTTCCGAATGCGTATTGCAAAGATGCTGATGACTATCTGCAAAAGGCGGCTGACGTGGTGCATGATTTTAAGGGGCAGGAAGGTATCGCCTTTACAATTGCACCGCATGCGCCCTACACCGTTTCCGACACAAGCTTTAAAAAAGTGATTGCGCTGGCGGACAAGCTAGAGGTAGGGATTCATTGTCATATCCACGAAAGCGTCGATGAGTTGGCAACCAGCCTGAAGGAATACGGCGTGCGCCCTTTAGCAAGGCTGCATCAATTAGGCTTACTCAGCCCGCGTCTGATTGCGGCGCACATGGTGCATACCAATGACGAAGAGATCAGTTTATTACACAGCACAGGCGTACACATCGCGCATAATCCGGCCAGCAATTTAAAATTGGCATCTGGTCTGGCACGCATTCATGTCATGCAAAACGCTGGCATCAATGTGGGCATCGGCACCGATGGCAGCGCCAGTAACAACAAGCTCGATCTGCTGGGCGATTTACGCATGGCCGCGTTGCTCGCCAAGGCACAATCTGGCGACCCGACTGCGCTGAATGCGGCACAAGCATTAGAAATGGCGACCATGGCTGGTGCGCGTGCTTTGGGCTTGGCAGATCAAATCGGTAGCCTAGTCGCGGGCAAGCGAGCGGATGTGATTGCGCTTGATTTGTCAGCGCTGGAAACCACACCTTTGTATGACCCGATTTCGCAAATCGTGTATGCCGCCGGACGTGAGCAGGTCAGCCATGTTTGGGTGAACGGGCGTTGTCTAATGAAAAACCGCGAATTACAAACCTTGAATGAATCGCAGTTAGCCGAGCAGGCGGCTTGGTGGCAAGCCAAAATTGCGGTACGTGCATAGACCAACACCTATTTTTTAATCGAACGCTTATACATCCAATGGCCTCATTTGTTGCGCATAAAAAAATTATTCTCGCCCTGAAACTTTCTAGCTTGGTAATAGCACTAACCCAGTGCTTACTACTTACACCGTTGGTACACGCAGAAACAAATCTGAGTACGATTGCCGAACAATCGGGCTTTCAAAAAACCGGGCGTTACGATGAAGTGGTAAGGCTATGTGATAGTTTTCAGAAAAATTATCCACGGTTTGTACGTTGCTATAAATTCGGTACCACACCGGAAGGTCGTCCAATGTTGGCCCTGCTTGCTTCGCGTACAGGTGTGCTTGGTCCGCTGGTGGCGCAGCAGAGAAAATTGCCGGTAGTGTTGGTGCAAGGTGGCATTCATGCAGGCGAAATCGATGGCAAAGACGCTGGCTTTTTAGCCTTGCGTGAATTACTGGAAAACCCCAACGAAAAAAATGCGTTAGACGAACAAGTGCTGTTATTTGTGCCAGTATTTAATATCGATGGCCACGAGCGCTTTGGTCGCTGGAACCGCCCTAACCAACGCGGCCCGGAAGAAATGGGATGGCGCACGACCTCACAAAACTTTAATCTGAACCGCGATTACGTGAAAGCCGATACGCCCGAAATGCAGGCGATGTTAAAGTTTATTAATGAATGGGATCCGCTCGCCACCATCGATTTGCATGTCACCGATGGTGCCAAATTTGAGCACGATATTTCAATTCAGGTAGAACCTTCGCACATTGGTGATAGCGAATTGCAAAAGGCTGGTGCCAGCCTGCGCGATACGGTAGTAGCGGATCTGGCGCAACAAGGTTCATTACCCTTACCGTTTTATATGGCGTTTGAAGAAACCGATAACCCGCTCTCCGGCTTTGTTGACGGCGCACCGACGCCGCGTTTTTCTAGTGGTTATTTCGTGTTACGCAATCGCTTTGCGATGCTGGTAGAAACTCATTCATGGAAAGACTACGCCACCCGCGTTAAGATCACGCACAACGCCGTCATGGCGGTCTTACGACAAGTGGCGGAACATGGCAAAGAGTGGCGCAAAATGGCACTAGAAGCCGATCAACGTAGCTCATCACTAGCCGGAAAAGTATTGCCCATCACTTACAAAACCACAGAGAAAACCAAACCCATCGCTTTTCGTGGCTATGCCTACACGCGCACCATGTCCGAAATATCAGGTGGTTTGATGACGCATTATGATGAAAACACACCGCAAATCTGGAATGTCACTTTGCGTGATGAAATTATCCCTGATAAAAGCGCGATCGCACCGCAAGGCGGTTACGTGGTGCCCGCCGGATTTGCCAATGCCGTAGCCGAAAAACTACGCCTGCATGGTATTCGTTTTCATGTGTTATCGAAACCATGGGATAAAACCAAAGTCGAAGAATTTCACTCAGATAAAATCAGCTTTAGCGCAAAACCTTTTGAAAGCCACCAAATGTTAACTTTGCATGGCGAATGGCAAGCGATGACTAAAAACCTGACTGCTGGTTCTTTGTATGTGCCGATAGCGCAGTCCAAGGCACGCCTGATCGCAGCGCTGTTTGAGCCAGATGCATCCGATGCCTTGGTGCGTTGGGGCTGGTTCAATAATGCATTTGAACGAAAAGAATACTTGGAAGCCTACGTCACCGAAGATGTCGCCAGAGCACAATTAGCAGCCGACCCAGCATTGAAGGCAGCATTTGAAGCCAAGCTGGCGAATGATCCAGCATTTGCCAAAAGCCCGGCCGCCCGCTTGGAATTTTTTGAACGCAGGCACGCCTCGTGGGATGATCGTTTTGAAAAATATCCGGTATTACGGGTGGCGACGCCTTTGTTTTAAATGCTTTAAAACGTTGGCCGGTGCGGTGGTGAATTGCGCTTAATGAAAGAAAAGATAAGCCACTAAAATCGCCGCCACCACACCGGCCAAGTCGGCAAGCAGACCAAATGGAATCGAATATCTGGTTTTGCGTATGCCGACCGAACCAAAATACAGCGCGACGATATAAAACGTGGTGTCAGCCGAGCCTTGAAAAATACAAGTAAGACGCCCGACAAAAGAGTCCGGCCCATAGGTTTTCATGGCATCGACCATCAAGGCACGTGAGGCACTACTGCTAAATGGCTTCATTAAAGCAGTGGGCAAGCCAGGTGTGAAATCGGTATTCACTCCAAGGTGCAGAAACACCCAATTAAATCCAGCGACAATCCAATTCAGTACGCCAGCATTGCGCATCACACCAATCGCCACCAACATACCAACTAGATACGGAATGATGGTGATCGAGGTTTGTATGCCACCTTTCGCGCCTTCAATAAAGGCTTCATAGACATTGATTTTTTTGCGCATGGCCGCGCCGATAAAAACCACAATCACACTCAATAAAATCAGATTGCTAGCGAGCTTAGAGAACACTTCAATCTCAGCACGCGTCATCTGTTGGCTCAGCATCCAGACCAAGCCGATGATGGCGGCGCTGATACCGCCCAACCAACCAAGCACAACCCGATTAAAAAGCGGAATGCGCTGTTTCAAAGCAACGCCGAGCAATCCCACCACAGTGGCAACATAAGTCGCAATCAGACAGGGAATAAAAATATCAGAAGGATCGAGCGCTCCAAGTATTGCGCGCTGCGCCATGATGGCGACTGGGATCAAGGTCAAGCCCGATGTATGCAACACCAAAAACATAATTTGCGCGTCACTCGCTTCATCTTTATTCGGATTCAGACTTTGCAAGCTTTCCATCGCCTTTAAGCCAAACGGCGTGGCAGCATTATCCAAGCCCAATAAATTGGCCGAGAAATTCATCACCATGTGACCATTGGCTGGATGATCGCTTGGTACCCCGGGGAAAATTTTAGAAAAGAACGGGCCAATAATTTTCGCAAAAAATTGAATAGCACCCGCCTTCTCACCGACATTCATGATACCCAGCCAAAACGTCATCACCCCCGCCAAAGGCAAGGCAATTTCCATCACGCCCAATTTCGCCGAATCAAAAGTGCCTTCTACGATGCGCTTAAACACTTCAACGTCGCCTAAAAATAGCCACTGTGCGAGCGCAGCAATGAAGCTCAAAAGAAAAAATCCTGACCAGATGTAATTAAGTGCCATAACTGAAGATGAAAGTTTGCAAGGGTATTGCCGAAAAT
>OFRM01000724.1_pt1 | contig 12865 bp, 22 predicted proteins | sample 1543101 | NCBI WGS metagenome assembly OFRM01 (sample SAMN07774223, study PRJEB24372) | wastewater metagenome | isolation source: Exp Tend VB 0WW | collected 2016-02
CCTCTGTAGGTGGAGTCCATTGTTCTACCTTGGCTAGCATTGTTTCATATCTATTTTTGAGGGCTGTTTTGTCTTTGATAGATTTCTTTCTATCTTTTACTGCCCTTTTATATTCTTTGTCAGCAGCAAGAGAACAATTGTTTTCTGACATTTTCGAGACTAGTTCTAATTGCTTCTCATTCTTTGCTATTCTTTTTTTATGAAAATCAGATGCTTCGAATTTATCTGGAATTTCATCCAAATCATAAAAGAATGCTCTTGCACAACTTAAAACAAAGTCATTAAATTCTATGGATTCATTATCATAGATCGGCGCTGTGAAACCTGTTGCCATTTGTTACTCTCCTTTAGTTATCCGAATCTTCCTAATAGTTCACTGATTGAATCACCTTGATGAATTCTCAAAATTGCATCACTCAGCAATGATGAGATTGACAAAATCTGAAGCTTAGGGATGTGTACTTGTGGAGCAACGGAATCAGTAACGAAAATGTTCGCAATTTTAGGATGGTCCAAATTAGCAATGGCCTTTCCTACAAACTCTCCATGTGAAGCAAATATATGAAAGTCCTTTGCTCCATATTTTGTTGCTAAATCAATAGCAGCTCTCATGGTTGAAGCAGTTGAAATCATATCATCTGACATAATCACATTGCATCCTTCTACTTCTCCAACCAATCGATTTACTTTAATGTCTCCATTTGATCCTCTGCGTTTGTCAATAACAGCAAGCTCTATGTCTTTCGGCATGGCTTGACGCAATTTGTCCGCTTTCTTCATATTGCCAACATCCGGAGATAAAAATATAGGATTCGACAAATCAAGTTCTTTGATCTTGTCTGCAAAAATTGGAGCAGCAGTTAGATGATCTAATGGAATATCAAAGAATCCCTGAATTTGTCCTGCATGCAAATCAACTGTCAAAACTCTATCAAATCCAGATTTTTCTAACAGGTTTGCAACAAGTCTGGCAGTAATTGGAGTTCTTGATGCAGCTTTTCTATCCTGCCTCGCATACCCAAAATAAGGAATGACTGCTGTGATTCTTCCAGCAGATGCTCTCTTTAAAGTGTCTCCCCATACAAATAGTTCCATTAGATTGTCATTAACGCCAGTGTATGGATTCTCTGAAACTTGATCTCTTGATAAAGAAATACTGGCGCTTCTAAGTCTGCATGTTGACAACACAACGAATACATCTTTGTCACGAACATCGTTATGAAGTCTAACGTAGCTTTCACCGTTTGGAAACGGTTTGGTTTCTGCTGCTCCAAATTCTATTGTTGATTCGTAATCCTTGTGACTCTCTGTCCTTTGAATGCATTCAGCATGTATTTCTGATGCTAATTTAGAAAAATTATGTCCGCCAAATATCACCAACTCATTGAATTTACGATTCATTGTATTCTCCTATGTTATATTTGTTAAGTATTTGCTGAATTTTCAACTTTAATTTTCTTTGTTTATTCAAATGCTTTATATCACTAATTTCGTACCTTTTAGGTACACAACTGATAATCTCTTCCATAATACTTTGATGAATAGTTATATATTTCTCAAACCATGTTGGGGTAACTAACCATCTTTCGTTAGTTATGGCAGCATCTGTAACTCCCCATGTATAAACAGCATTAACTTTTTTTTGTGTTATATAAATATACATTGGGCCGCGATAAAGCCATATTGCGCTTAAACACCCTGCTATTGTTTTTGATACACATGTTCTAGCAATTTTTGGCTCATCTTCTGCTCTATTGTATCCTTCAATTCTTGGTTTTAATAGTTTTATATTGCCAAAATTTTCTGTTGTAAGGTGATAATAGTATCTAGGAACAGCAACAAATCTCATTTAGCTCTCCTGTTTACTAAGTTCTTCTTCTTGGCTCTTGCGAAGTTCGTCTTTTGTTACTAGATATAAATTATGTTTAACTATGTAGTTGTAAACTTCTTCGGTCACACCAGTTGGACGAAATCTACTAATCGGATCAGTGACTTCAAGATTATAACGTATGTTTGTTGACGAAACATTAGAAATAACACCCTTCTCTGGTTCCAAGAAAACATGAGGAGGTTGCATGTACCAGCGAACTTTGGGGTCTCGTGGCTCCCCTTCCCGTGGAACTACTACAAACGGAATCAGACGTTCTAACTGAGACCAATTAACCCATTTAGCAGGAGCGGTATTCGCATTGTCCATACCAATAATAAAAGCAAATTCATATTTGTTTTTTGCAAAATCTTCAGCTTGAAGCATTTTGGCGACTTGATATGATTCGCCAGTTAGCTTATTGGCTATCTCGAAATCACTAACTTTAATTCTGCCGTCAGTGGCCGCAAGCAATTTACACATTTCAAGCCGGTGTTCGTTCGATACTAATTTCTTGCCGTATAGGTGCAGCGAGCACGGCATTAACCAGCATTCGTCGAAATACTGACTTGCATCTAAAACGAATTGGGCCAGTTTGAGGTGGTCGATATGAGGTGGATTGAATGCTCCACCTAGCACTGCTACTCGAATTTTTCTTCCGAGGGTTTTGTACTGATCCTTGCGATGCATAATCTTATCAGTATTTTCTTTAATAAGAGCTTCGACATCGAAATCTGCTTCATGAATAAGCGCAAAAAGAGAACAAAGCAAATCGCCTGCTTCCTCTCTAATGTTACGCATTGTGGTAAAACGACTTAGCTCTAAAGCTTCTCCGTGAATATCGGCTAGTCGTTGAGTGAGCGGAGTTGGACCAAAAACACTTTCAAATGTTGTTCCAACTTGCTTAACTGCGTCTTTGATTTTCATATTAATTACCAGCATCAAACGAATTCATAGAACTCAGCTTCATTGAAATCGGCATTCTTCGTCCAGAACCGAAACTGACACGAGTCAACTTCGGACCAATAGGCATTTGCTTACGTTTATATTCAGCAATGCGATACATTCTATACACCTTATTTAATTCAATTGGGTCAACTTGTATCTTGTTACTTGCACAATAATTCAGTATCTCACCAACAGTCATATATTCTTCTACAATCCAGCGTAAATATTGGTCAAGACGATCATACGGAGGCAACGAATCAGTGTCCTTCTGATCTGGTTTTAATTCAGCAGAAGGTGGTTTTTCAATGCTATTTGTCGGAATCTGCATGTCGTAATACTTGTTAATAAACTTGGAAAGTTGCCAAACAAGAGTCTTAGGCACATCAGATATAACCGCATATCCACCACACATGTCTCCATATAGAGTGCAGTAGCCGACTGCGATTTCACTTTTGTTGCCAGTAGACAGCACTATTTCTCTTGGATCATCATTACTATGAGCAGTCAGAATCATGCCACGAATTCTGGCTTGAAGATTTTCATCTGTGATATTATGAGAGAATTTTTGTTTACTGGCTGTTAATAGTTGATTTTTCAAAGATTCATATACTTCAGTTATCTTAACAACTTCATATCGCATATTAAATGCTTTAGCCAATGCTTCGGCATCGTCAAGACTGCCTTGTGAAGAATACGGAGATGGCATAGCAATGGCTGTAACATTGTGACCACCAAATGCTAAAGCCGCTATCGCTCCCACTAGGGCTGAATCGATACCGCCAGATGCTCCAAATACAGCTTTTGTAAAGCCATTGAAATTGGCATATTCTCTTGTAGCAAAAATTAAAGCCTGCAAATTGAAGCAGTTGTCAATGTCTTTTGCTTCTATCTTCTTTCCATTGAGTTCTAAATCTAGGCCGTTCTTATAGAAGAAATTAGCATTTGCTTCTAATGAAGAAGCATCTAGATGATTATGATTGGAATTTTTATCACCTAAATCAACTAACATAAAGTCTTCTTGACAAAAACGTCCAATACGAGTTGTTGGACGGCAATAAGAATAATCGTCCATTTTAGCGGTAGAGGATGGAATAGAAACCATAGAATATCCAGCAAGAACAATATCATCGTAGCATCCAATCGCATTGCACCACAATACTGGACGGTTAATTCTCTTAGTAATACTCTCGACAAGATTTTGAGTTACAGCAACTTTGCCTCCCCAATAAGGAGAACCATTTAAAACAAAGAGTGGCCCATTTGACTTCAGAAGTCCAATCGGGTCTATACCATAACTGGCAGGAAACAATTTACTCTGTCCAGCAATATCTGATTTGAATTCGTTATTCCAAATGTCCTCGCAAATCAAAACATCGCATTCTACATCATAAAATGTTCCATTCTTTGCTGTGCAACGAATTGGAATTGGTATACATGGCTGATTTAGGTCTGCTTTGAAATATCTTGTTTCGTCAAAAACATCATAGCATGGCAAAAGTCTCTTATGCACTACGATTGTTTTATGATGCTTGCTGATAACAAATGCAGCATTGTATCTGCTCCAGTTACCATATGTCTCTTGTTGCTGATGGAGACCTCCAACAATGGCCGTTATATTTCTTGGCGACTGTTTTACGAATGTTTCTAATTTCTTGATTACTTCGGCATGCTGATCCCAAAACCAATCGCAGTAGAGCAAGTCTCTTGGAGGATATCCAGTGGTAACAAGTTCTGGAAACAAAACAACATCGCAATTGTTTTGAATTCCGGATGTGATAGATTGTTTGATCTGATTTAGATTACCGGCTAGGTCGCCAATTGTTGGTTTTACTTGAGCAACGGCTACTTTCATTTTTTTCTCCTGATAATTACAACGTTCTTATTTTCCCCGCACAATTTGAACAGTTTAGTATCACTTACTTTGTAATTAGAGTTACAAGCTTCACGAGCTATTTCTATTTTTGATTTAGGCCATGTTGTTGCTATTCCTTTAACTGTATCTGCTACGCATTCATCTGTATTTACTCCACAAACCCTTAAACAAGCTTTTGGGAAATTATGCTTGATAATGGCTCGCTTGACTCCTGTGCTTCCGTCTGAATACCTTTTACCAACCTGAGCAATTTTATTATATCCTTGGGTGGCTTCTAAAATTCTTACGTCAATTGATCCTTCGCTGAGCATTTTTACTAAAACAATTGCACACTGTTTTTGTTTGGCTTGTTCGATTTCGTCTATGACATTGTAAACAATTGGTTGTGATGCATACCATGTTGGTTGCATGTCGATGACGCAAAGCGTGTAGATGGCCTCTCCTTGTTTCCGTATTGTATCATGTTTCTTGTGAGATGTCAACTGCTACTTGGCCACCTTACTTCGGCTTGTTTAATAGCTGATTGACATATGCTTCTCGGCCTTTGTTGTATATTTTATTTGGATCTACTATTTTAACAGCTTCTGGCAATGCATGGCATTCCCACAGGTTACTGCGGCCACAATTAATCACTTGCACTGGACAATTGTTTTTGATGAATTCTAATCCTTTTATACAATTGCCTACAGTGAATTCTGTCCAATATGGATTTTTGCCAAAGAAATCAGTTCTCTCTCCATCTGTTTGGCAATCTAATCCTAGTAACACTATTGGGCTACATCCTAATGCCACAGCTAACTCGACAGCTATCGGTCCACTTGATCCTCTTCCATTTAAAATATAAGTTTTATCATCGAACTTGTATTCTTCTGAACTTTTTAAATAAAAATTGTAATATAGTCGTTTTGGATCTGCAATATCTCTGGCAATTTTGATTGCTTTAAGATTTTTAATTTTAGAACTTTCAGTGTTCCAAAATGTAATATCTTGCCACATAAGTATTGTCGGGTCAATTAGCTTGAATGCTCGATTTATGCCAATAGTAAAGTAATTTTTTAGTAATGAAAAATCTATTTCATCTGTAGACGGAGAACAGCCTACAATGAAAGCAGGAACTCCAGATAAACGATTTACCCAATCTTTGATTGCGAATCTCTCGTGTCTCTCTTTTCTGCTAAGCCCTGATCTAATGTCATTTCTTTTCATTGTCGCCTTTAGACTTACTATTAGATGGATAATCATTAACATAGAAGCCAGAACCTTTGAAGATAACTCCACCGCCTTTACCGATGAGACGAATTAAAGAACGCTTCTTGCATTTTGGACACTTCTTTAATGGCTTATCTACCATCTGTTGAAATTCTTCAAATGTATGTTTGCACCTATTGCAAAGATAGTCATAGTTTGGCATGTTTCACCGTATCTCATTTGTTACGAGCGGGTGGTCACTAATCCTTCCGTCAACATAACTATTCAACTGTACTTCAAAAGCTTTTTCTGCATCCTTCATTTCTTGTTCGTAATATTCCCATGATCTACTGTCTCTAGGCACAAGTCCATCTTTCTCTATTCTGTCCATCGTTTCGTGCTTGTATAACAAATCAATTAATGCAGAAATTAGTGGTTTGATTTCTTCGTTCATAGCAGTCTCGCTCCTGGGTAGGCCCAATCATAACAAAGTTTACCATCACTGAAAAATATAAGAGTCCTGATTGCATCACTGGTTGGTTCAACTGTTAAACAGTCAGCCAGACAAACGTTCTGTCCATTAAGATCATATATTTTAGCTTCATGAGCGCCATTCATGAGCGTTAAAATATGAGTCCCTTCTGTTTTTAAGCCGCTGCGTATGGCATTTTCTGCTGCTTGGCTCAGTCCGTTATTTAATACAAACAGACCTTCTTTACTTGTTAGTTCGCCTTCTGTCCTTCGAATTGGGCGAATGGTCATTTGGGCTATGTTGTTTGCTTTGCACCATTTAGCACATCGTTGAACATCTTCAAAGGTTTCAACCATTCCTCTTTGCATCATAACACAAAGTCGAATAGAGTATCCAAGACTATGTAAGTATTTGACCGTCTCTCCTAAATCTGGGTATTCAATATTCCTGTGGTGAAGATAGCACTGTTTATTTTTATCGTTCTCAACATCTATAACAGAGATAGCAATCGTTGTCATTCCAAGAAAATGCCATAACTTCAAGCTTCCTTCTAGAGCCTTCTCTTTATCTGTTAACTTGATGCCCTTAAGCTGCTTTTGTATCATTTCTCCGACGATAATAGCATTTGTTTGTAGTTCTATGAATGGGAATGGATTATCTCTACTGATTTCACTCATGTATGATGAAATTTCATCTGGATAAAGAAGAGGTTCACCTTTTCCAGTAAAGAGTAAAGTTGTGGTTCCTCCTAATTTAGCCAAATCAATAGCTTTCCTGAAATTGCGAAAGTTTATTGATTTGATTTCTGGTAACTGATCGAATCCAGTGATATGAGAAATACAGAACTGACAATGTGCATTACACGCTTCTGTTCCAACAACCACTGAGAACGTTTGTATCTTCACTTTTTACCTCTTTGCAAGATCGATGATTAGATCATCAAGTCTCGTAAATATTCTGTTGCACATCAAATACATTAAATCAGCTTCGATTGGATCAATTTCTAAAACATAAGTTTCTTTGCCTGCTCCAGCCGCCCACCCTAGTTCAAGGTGTGCTGATCTTCCACATGGGAGAACTAAGACGCAGGCATCGCATCCTACAAGAGCATCCATGTCACTCTTAAAGCCAGCAATAGCGATAGGATGCTTTAGAGCTTTAACATGCTGTTCTGGAGTCCACTGCTGCCAATTAGGGTCGATTTTAGACCAAGAGAAGCCGTTATCGCCTGGTCGTGGATTTTTGAAGTCATAAACTTCATGACCGCATTCTCTTAATGCTTTAACAACTTCTGGTTGTAGCTGGTTTCGCCATGATGATGCAACGTATATTTTCATTTAAAGCTCCTAATGTTTCGACGGTCTGCATTATTATTGCCCATGTATTCTACCATTTTATTAGCCATTTTGCAAGGGTTTTCTGAGCATTCGTTTAGAGTTCGAATGCAATATGGGCATTTGTTATTTTCAAACAATTTCTCGCGGCGAGCTATTTCGTCTCGCAAATTTTCCATAAATATTTCATCTAGGTCAAGTGGATAACCCATAACTGCTTCCTTTTAAATGCCCCAATGTAGTTTTTCGATCTGAGAACGTTTGTATATATCTTCATTCTTTCTCCTTATTTTGGTTCCTTTGTGTTGGTATCTTCGACATCGTTCAGCAGAGCGGCTAGTTCGCAGGCTTCGTTATGTCGTGGCTTGCCTACTGAACCTAGAGCACCGCACTGGATGCAGCGATTCGACTGATTCTGGTCGGTTGCCGCAAACGCCTGCGACCGAAGCATCTCCACTAACCGCTCGTGCAGGTTAACGGCCTTCGCGGCGTAGATGGCATCGGCGGCATTGCCAAACTTTGCGATTTCGGCATGGCCTGAGAAATCGCCTTTCGGCGTCATACACTCCTTAAACGCAGTGATGGACTTTCCGTACACCTTCCACGGAATTTTACTCAGAAATGTGTATGGAGATTCATTCACTTGCTCTTCTTTGCTCTTGTGAGCGTCCATTTGTTAAACTCCCCAACGTAGTTTTTCGATCAGATTGCACCAGATTGGTCTTTTGGGATTCCTAACCAACTTTGCCTTTATGTTTGGGCGTGTCCTTATTTCTAAAATTTCTCCATTTATCATTCCAGCAAATTCTTCACCATCTACTACAATAGTTGTTCCTTTATTAACTTTAACTGCTTCAATTTTAATTGAGGCATTTTCATGAATTACTAATGGACGATAAGTTAATGCATGAGGATTGAGAGGATTTATAATAATGCCAGCAGATTCTGGTAGCATTAATGGTCCATTTGAAGACAAGTTATAAGCTGTACTGCCAGTCGGAGTGGAAACAATTAATCCATCACTATTAACTGTTGTTAATTCTCTTCCATCAATGCTTATTTTAAGAGATATGGAGCGGAACGGGCTGCCAGCATTAATGACAAAATCATTTAAAGCCATATGGACGTTCCGCTTGCCATCTTTAATAATACATCCCATTATCATGGTTCTTTCTGAAATGCTCGGTTCGGTGAATGCTGTTTTGAAATAATTAGATTTTAGTTCATTGACTTGTTCAACTCTGCCAATAATACTGTGACCAATGCGTTCATTTGGTTTGATGTCTTCATATTGGAATGTCGTCATGAATCCTAATTTGCCAAAATTAATTCCTACAACTGGAATTGATTTGTTTACTAGGTCTTTAATTGTTCGTAAAATTGTCCCATCGCCACCTAGAACTACAATAAAATCCGTTTCTATAACTGGTGGGACTTTAGTAACTTTACCAACAACTTCTGAAAAACCAGAAAGCAAAGATTCAATGACAGGAACAGCATCTATCGCTTCTGGTTTATTAGGATTATACAGGATTAGGGTTTTCATTTTTCTTTTCGGCTTTTTTGTATGGTTTGAGACCTAATTTCTCTCTGGCTTGATCTTCTTTATCTTCTTCACTCATATTGCAAAATTTCTTCCAGTGTTCATCGCACATGAACTTGCATTTTTCATTATAGTCTTTAGTATAGGAAATGTCAGCTTCTTTTTTGCATTTGTTCCAATCACACTGGTCTGACATTTGTTTTATTCCTCATGTTTTATTCTAAACTTGTTGAGACGCAATTTTTTTCTGTAAGCTGCCGCTATGCAGCAGAGTAAATGATTTTTAACTAAAATTGGAAATTTGGTTTGCTCAACTCTATTTCTAAGGTCCATGTAGAAAATATGTAGCATATAATTTCTAAACTGGAATCCAGATTGACTAGTTGTTTTTAGTTCGGACAATGTATTAAAACCATAACATGCTTCATGGTATAAATTGGTAACTTTTTTGGACAGGTTAAAATCATCAGATTTTGTTAGTATCTGAGCCAATGCATCAGAGCATTTGCCATGAGAACCTATAACTTGTCCAGTAATTGCCATTATATCCAGAATCCTGATTCTAGGCGACGTAGCCAAACGATTAACAATCCTATTGTAGTCACAAATAATGTTATCGATCCTACCAACCAATAAGGTCCCCACCACTTAGAAAAGAAGACAAAATCAGAGGAATCAAAAACCGCAGTGCTGTTATAATAATCTTTTGTTCTGATGAATTGTGACCGTTTAAAACAGCTTACTATATAAAGAGTAAAAAGAACAATTGCTATAAGAATTTCGATACAAATTGCTACAAGCTGTGGCGTAACGTTAATTGTCATTGCAAAACTCCCATTGTTACCAACTTCCAGAATGCAATCTCATTAACCAATTTCCTAGCGATGCCAAACCCATTGACACTGCAAATAGAGTTGCAGTCATAATTATTAATGTTTGAATACCCCATATTGAGTGCCACGAAAAAGATTCTGGATTACAGCTAGCTTTTTTGTAACTTACAATATAAAGCGCAAAAAATAAAACTACTAAAATAATTTCGATACAAATTGCTATAATATTAGGAGTCAGTTCGATTACCATAAACCACCTTTACCATAAACCACCTTACGAAACGTGAATACAATCAGCATTCACATCCACGATGCAACTGTCGCCCATTGATTTCTTAAGCTTCTTTAGAACACTTCCGTAAACTCGCAGACGGCCATTCTTGTCAACTTTCTGGTCGAACAAGCTTGAATTTAATGCCTTTGAAATGGTAATCTTGCTTCCGTTCCAAGAAATCAACACTTTGTCATTAGGGTTAAAACACTTGTTAACAATTTTCTGAGGAATACTTAAGGTCTCTCTGAGTTTTTGAACCTTTGTAGATATAGCATTACAACGCGACCCGACTTGAGAACATACAGCCGGGTCATTGACTTTTGGGTCGCTAGGGTCATCGTCATCATCAAGAGATGATTTCATTTGAATTGGACGAGAAGATGGAGTTTTCTTGTCCCACCCACCAGTAGGTTCCCACATTGTTTGATTGGTATCTGCATAATCCAAGGCATCTTCATTTACACTATGATACAGACGAACCCCTTTAGTTGGAGTTCCATTTACATTGACAGTAATACGACTCATGTCATAATCGTATGGTGAAAGAATATCGTTCTGAAGCAAATCATCAATAATTTTACGCACTTCCCTATGACGAACAATGCCTTCGCCAGCAGCATAAGATGCTTGACGAACCTTATTTGTGATGGTTAAAACCGTGAAAGATTCATTTGCATCAAAACAATCCTGCATCGCCTTCTCCACTTCCGCTCGTAGATCAAAACTCATTTCATTTTCTCCTTGTTTGGTTGTTCTTTTATCCACCGTACTCAAAAGAATCATGCGTTCGCGATAATTCAACATTTCCATTCTGTTTTGATTTCAGATGTTTGGCGTTCTCTTTAAGCGTCTCGATTTCGTTAATAAGAATCAGCATCATCTTTTTAACTTCTGATGCAATTACCATATAAGAGGTGTCGCCTGTCGCCCATGCTTTCAAATCGTCTAAGCTTTTCATGCTTTCTCCTGTCTGTTTGCTATTGTAACCCATGTCGGCTAGAAAGTCAACTTTCCATTCCAGTGCAATGCCAATTTGTCTGCAAGACCATCAGCGATCATGCGAGTGAACATATCTTGCATTCTTGTTATTATGTTTATATATTGTTCTGTCTCATCAATGTAAACTTCAATCCAACGACAATCTCTTTTATTTATTTCGCAATCAGTAGTCGATTTACCAGGAATATCAATGTAAAGTCTCGCCCATTTTTCTCCTGACGTTTTCAAAGAATCATTCAATCCAAATTTTTCAGCATTGCCGAACATAGATCGGATAAAATGTTCTATTTCTGATACAATAACTGGTTTTTGTGGATTCTGAATGAATCTATCAAGGGCCATTTAGTGAAATTCCTCTGACCACATTAAATACCAGCCATAGTCCATATCAACAATTAGTTTTATTTCAGTTCCTGTGCAATCTTCAATTTGTTTTCTTAGCAGTGATAATACAATGTCAATGTTTTTGTTAACAGCATTTCGGTCATAATGATCAGACATGCTTATCATCTCAAATTCGCCAGTGACATGCAATGAATCCGTATGAATTAATGCCCACTGTCTAACATCTTCATAGTTGTAAGAGGTGCATGTTAAGCCATGCTGATTACACAATGAATCAAACTCATAGCTTGATAATATTCTGCGAAGAACATCTTTTGGACTTTCCTGAATTATGTTTGTGCAGTCTTTCACGGCAACTTTGTGTTCTCCATAATATAAATCCGTAACTTTAGTATAAGGATCAGGTTGTACCGCTTTGCGTTTACTTGGGTCGTAATCTTCTACTATAATTAATTGATTATCAATGAATTTTTTGATATGAGGTATAAAATCAGCAGTTACTACAGCAGCAGATCCAAAACCAACTGTTCCGTTGTTTTTGTTTGCCGTGAAAGCAATTGTACTTTTCAAATTAGGCCCAGGCAAAAGAATTAATTTTTTGGAATCATCAGGATGGTCGGTTTGTGATTTGGCTTTAATTACTTCTATGCAGATATCTGTAAGTGGTAAGCCATAACCAAATTTAGCATTCATCTTAATCTCCTGTTTTCCAATCTATTGCTCTATACACTATAAATGGCTCTTGATACATAATATATCGAGGTGGATGATTGCAAACATCATCACAAGAACATGATGATGTTTTTGATACCCATCTTTTGTTGTCGTCACACCACCATGTAGCCATACCATCGTATTTCCAATTTCCGCCAAAATGCTCGCGGAGATATTTGGATTTGTTTATTTTCTTCGCAAACATGAATTCAAAAATTTCGACAGGAGCTATTGGTCTTGTGGGTCTCTTACTCATTTTGGCAGGCGATTTTTGACAGCTTTTGTTATTGGACCGTATCTGTGTTTTACAATACCATAACTCCACGTAAGTATGTCACTGCGATATTTAACATATACTAAATGAGAGTCTGCCAATAAACTTATGTCTGATTCGGTAAAAGTTTCATAGTTGATCGCCAATATTCTTGAATATGGACGCATGTCTAGCAATGCTTCTATCTCTTCATACATTTGT
>OFRM01000726.1_pt1 | contig 12848 bp, 26 predicted proteins | sample 1543101 | NCBI WGS metagenome assembly OFRM01 (sample SAMN07774223, study PRJEB24372) | wastewater metagenome | isolation source: Exp Tend VB 0WW | collected 2016-02
TTTTGATACGTGAGTACATGAGTCTAATCCCTCCCTGCAACATTCAGGAATGATAATTTGTAAAAAGTTGGGGTCTTCATACTGCAATGTTTTTTCGTTCATGTGGGGCGTGTCTCTTAGGTGCCATCTCTCGTCTACGAATAACTGGCGCGAGAGAGGCTATAGCATAGGTTAGGGCGTCCATTGAATGACTCCATGTGTGAATTGGTTCGTTTAGTATTGTACCATCTCTATCGACCTCCCAGAGATAGTTTCTGTATTCTTTTATGATATTAACACTTCTTTTCGTGACGCTTATCTGTTGGTCTTGAGTGGCTTGAATCCTCTGAAGAACAGAGCCGGGACCTTTTGTTGTGGGGATAATGTTTATTCCATAGGTCTTTATCTCATCTATGGACTTTGGCTCGGCAGAATCAGCAATAACAATTCCTTTCTTTTGATTCAATAAAATATCAGCTATCTGCTTGTTTGAGAGTCCTTTCTGAAACGTTATCTCATCGAGAATATACCCGCCGTTGTAGTAATAAACAGCTATTATCGCGCTTGGGTCGTTGGTGTAGCCGAAGTCTAGTCCATAACGTTCCAATCGTGCCTCATGAGGAACTTCTTCTAGGTCAAGTTTCCATCCAGTAAATATCTTTCCTTCAAGCTCTCCCTTCTTACCTTCACCGTAAACTTTCCACCACCTTGCGTTATTCCTATGCGATTCAACCTCTTTAATTTCCTCTGCTCCTAATGCTTCGTTATCAAGATACGTAAGCGGAGGAAAGTTACCACCATCTCCTATAAAATCTACATCATCTCTCTTACCTAACATATCCGTATAGAACCAAAAGTCCTCCGATGGGTTCCAGTCAATCCAAACTACTTCCCTTGTTCTGGTTATGAGCTGGTCAACAATGTTGTATGGCAGATAGTTACCCTCATTTAAGAAAAGGACATCTCTGCGTGGACCATGAGCCTTACCAAACTTATCAAATGAAATAAACTCTACTATGGTCCCGTTTGGGAATGTGTAGATACCAGCCTCAGACCATCGGGAATCTTCCCAATAGCCGTTGGAAATCATTATGTTCTTAAAGTCTCTCTTGGCTCCAAGATTTAGATGGGGGACTGACTCACCAACAATAGTTACAATCTTATTACTCGTTGACTGTCCATAGTCAATAATCCAAACAAGAATAGAGATAGTTTTCGAGGCAGACGTTCCACCTGAAACAGCACGTATTTTCTTTCTCAGCGAGAAGATTTTACGGGTTGCCGATGTGTCCTTGAATACTGTTGCCTCCATAGATTGGTGTGATTGGTTGACCGCCACTCGTTACATCAGTTTCGTTCTTATCCTTCCAGTCAAAGTTCTTAAGAGCGAAAATCGTACCACTCCTACCGTGTTTCTTGAGGTCTATTTCGTATCCATTTTCAACCTTATGCTTTGCCTTTTTTATCGCGTTGGAATATTCCCTATCCTCTTTGTCGTATTTTCCTGATTCGTAGTCCATCAAGACACTTCTAAACGTGTCTAGTCCTATAGCTAATCCTGTTATCGTCCACTCGTCTTTGGGTGTCATTGAAAAGTACGCCTCGATAGCGTCTTCAAGTTCTTCTTGAGTTTGGAACTTTAAGGGTCTTCCTACACTATTCATGCTAATACTTTGGTTTCTTTTTCTTGTTATACATATTTATTTTGAAACTAAGTCTTGCTTTAGGTCTGACTTATTGAAAAGCCATGCGTGTCGGTTTGCGGGGTTGTAGACGGCGTTACAGTGTCTTGAGCAATAACGAACGGTAGCATATGGATTCTTGGTCTTTGGCTCAAACTCCTTACCACACTTACAAAGCATAATTAGTTTTTAAGTGCTAACTTCCCTCTAAATATATCATTTAATTGCTCTTCTGTATAGTTGCTCACTCCTGCGCTTATCTTTAAGTTACACGTGAAACACATATTCCCGCGATACCAGAATCTTTGTTCTGATTCCTCTTGATTTTCATTGAAAGTTACTCCACACCATTGGCAGGAGTCTTTTATGTTTTGTCGGTATGATTCAGGCGGGTATTTCTCCCTGAGTTTCTTTTCAATGATGACTCTGTTTTGGTCTATCATAGTTTCTGATATTCCGCGATTTTCTTAGTATACCATAACTCATCAGCTTTAGAGAGAGAAAACTTCAGTTTAAAAAGTGCGTCTATTCTTTCTTGTCCGATTTCATTTAAGAGATTGAGATAATACGCCGAACCATTGCCACCTAGGTTGATATTGCAACGGTAATCTTGGATTCGTAAATTATCTAAATTGTATCTGAGTTCTATACCTCCGATTGACGAATGGATGAAGTGTCCTGTTTGGGCTTTACTCGGTTCGTCAATGCGTGAGCCACACGTAAAACAATTCCATGTACCGTCTTTATTCACGTATCTTGCCCTTGTAATCGCTTTACAAAGTTCCCAAAGCTTTTTGGATAGAATCCTTAGACTCTTACCTTTGGATTTAGCCTTGGGGCGTTTTGAGCGCTTTGGTAGCGCTTTACGCTTGATGTATCCCCCACGTTTCATTCTTCCTGCTTCTCATGTATAAACCCCATCGCCGCCGTTCTCTCTAGTTGCTGGTTCTTGACCCAATTATCATCTATCCAAACATCGTCAACTGGTGCTCTCTTTGAGCGTTCGATAGCGTCCTTAGCTGAGGTAGCCATGACGTACTTTCTAACGATGTATTGTTTTTTCTTCATCTCCAAAGGTAGCAAGGCTTACAAACTCCGTCTATTTCTTTTGGTCTGACTTTACACACGGGGCAGAGGTTGGCTTTTTCGGTCATGCCTTACAACTCGTTGGCTTCACTAACTTATGCCACCCACAACATACTTCTCCTGCTTCGTAGACATGAGCACTGCAAGGCCCTGGTCTGGTGACAAACTTGCATATAGCATAGATTTTCTTTTCTTTGGCGTGTATCTGCGTGCGTATTCGACAATTATGGGGGCAACCTACTCCTGCGGGGAAACCATGCCCACAGTTTGGAGCCTTTCTTCTCGCCTCTAGAGTCATATCGGCAAGTCCTCTCCTAACTCATAAGTTTTAATAGGCGGGTTGTGAATCACAAGGAAAGATTCAGCGCGGAAAATATCTTCTATTGAGTCGAGAGCTACGAGGGGGAAACACTGGCAAAGTAAGTGATTGTTGTGGTATCCATTCGCGCGAGTATCATGCACGTACTTTATGCGACTCCTAGTTTCCATCTTTTCTTAATTCTATCACGCCGTAGTTGTCAATCTTCGACAAATCACTTGGAAAGGGGATTATTTCTAATCCAAATCTTTCAGCTAAATGTCTGGTGAGAGTAGTGTGTATTTCGTCTATCTCTGAAATTTTATCTAAGTCTTTCGTAGAACTCTTAGAAGTCATAGCTTGCTGAATTGGAACCCACAAATGGTCGTGGACGGAATCTTTTGTCCATGGTATTTGTACCGACGGTTTTAGAACGAGGCGCATGTCTAGTCCTGCGTCGTTTAGTTCCTTTGCGAGAAGCCCAAAAAATAACCATAAAGCCCTGTTCTGTTCGTTAGTTCTTGTCACCATAAGCAAATTCCTCATCTGCCCAATTTTCACTAGGCTCTGGGTCTTTATAAATTCTTATTACGCCGTTCCCCACACTGTCGTATTTACCACGTTTAATATCCCAAACAATCCTATCTGCGTTTTGCCGTATAGCATCCCCATTTAACCTGATTGTGAGCCATCCAGATTTCTTGGTTATTTCGTCGCGCTTATTGTCATTCTCCGTTCCCAAATAATCACCATGAAATTCTTTTCCGTCACACTCAATGGCTATTTTGCTTTCAGGAATTGCAAAGTCAACATGAATTTTCCCTATAGGATACTGAGGTTCCACTAAAAGCCCCACTCGACAACAAGCAAGCAAAAACTCTTTTTCAATCGGACTTTGACACTTATCTGCTCGTTCTGCGTACATACTATTCGTAGATAGCTCTCATTGCTCCGTTAACAAACTCCCAACGGGTGGGCTTTTTACCCTCCTTTTTGCTCTTTTCTACCATTTCGTCTATGTACTTAGCTACTGTTTCAAGAGTAAACTTTTTCAAGTAATCTACATTCCTCAAAGCGGAAATCGTGTAGCGTATATCTTTTGGGTCGTAGCCAATTAAGGTTTTAGCCGAACGTAGGAAACGACGAATCATACTTTGAAACTGTTTAGCGTTAGACGCCACAAACTTACGCTCTTGCATCCAAACCCCGATTATGCGCAAATCCTCTCTTTCGCTGTTCAGGAGTTTATCTAGTGATTCGTTAAATGAGAACGCGACCGTTTCGGGCGCAATCTTTTCTATCCTCTTCTCTTCTATCCTATCCTCTACTGTGGTACCAGATGGTATACCAATGGTTGCCATTCCATTTAACTCAGTATATGAGCCATTTTCTTTAATCAAGAGTGCTTTTTTCTCTTCCACGTGTTTTGTCTCATTGTATCTGTCTGAACGTATGGTGTTGTTTATTCGCCAGTGTTTGACCACCACAACCTTACTAGGAAACAGAATAAGAAATCGTTTGCTTAAAAGTATCTTTAGGTCGTCATCCGAAGCGTTTATTGACCTCATTATCCCCCTGTAGTTATCAAGAAACCCATCATCATCTGCCTCCATTCCGAGGTGGAAATACAGCGATTGTGAGCTACTAGGCATTTCACGGAAAGCATCGCTTCCCGTAATATCCTTTGAGAACATTCGCTTATGCGCCATATTTAGAGGAAAAATCCAAAATCGAGCACAAGGGTATCGTAGTTCTTTTTCATTCTGCTAGGACAATATCGGCTAGACTTGTATGGTCGAATATCAGTTGCACGAAAACAACGATACCCCTCTGCGTATTCTTCTAGGGTTACTCTTTTCTTGTAAATGGATTTAAGCCATTTAACGACCTCTGGGCGATGAGACTTCAGTGCCTCCTCAAAATCAAATTCTTTCATATCTCCCTAACATTAGAAAAAGTACAACGCTTCGGGCGGTTGCACCTTTTTTAATACTAATGAGATTCCCGAAGCTCATTACTTTAAAGTTTAGCACGTCATTTCCCGTTATCACGACTTATCCCCTATCCTCGTTCCTTTTTGGTAGAACAAATCACCTATTTTCTTCATACACTCTATCTACTCTTCCATGGGGGAGGCTGTTAATTCTTCTTCAATTTGAAGCCACGCCTCTTTTCGTGTCACCCACGCCCAGAAGAATCTAAATACGTTCTTCAATGAAACTTTAATCTGTGCTTCTTTCATACTCACTTCTTATAACGGTTAGTAAGGAGGGAAAGAACGGAGTCGATGGCGCGATTATTGCCTTTGATACTTTCGCATGCGAAACACGAGCCGAATAGGTGGTTTTCCGCGTTCATGCATTTTGTTTTCGGTAGATTTTCTCGGAAACTCTCCACCCCCTCTTTCAGTGAGTTGTAATCGGAGAGGCGGAGGGCAACAAGTCTATCAAGAGTTCTGTCAATTTCTGCATGTACGTCTGCGCTCGTTCCTTCTACTTTATAGACTGCCTCAACTAATGGTATTAATGCTATTGCGACTTTGTCGCGCCACTCTTCTGTAGTGTGTAGGTTGGTCATGGTTTTACAACTTTATGAGCCACTACGTCTGTTGTCATCGTATACACTTTCGTTCCGTCTTCAAGTTCGTGAATAAAGCCATCGCTGTACTCTGAAATAGCAACACGCTCTGCGTTATCTTCTATGTACCAACTGTTGATTATTTTTTTCATACCTTCATATGCTTAGCGAGAAACTTTGCTAATAGATTCATATTCCTCTATCCTAGTGCTTGTAAGGTTCGCCCATAATTTTAAGTATCGTTTTCTTTCTGAGGTAGGTTTCTCCGCGAAAGATAATGTAATCGGGCAATTCTTCCTTCTTCACCACCTTAGTAGATTGTTTGGGGGTCATTTTCCTTCCTGTTTATCTCGTAATTCTCTAATTGTGTGCATACACTTTTCACAAATGTCATAGTCTTTATCGAAGTCGCTTTCTTTGTGCCTGCCACGCCACCAAAACAATCTGTACATGATTTTCTGTCTTATATGCCACGTTACTTCCCCGTGTAGGTCAGACGTATCACGCTCAATCCCGCAAATGTCACATCTTTGTATTTCTTTGGTTGCCATACATCTCTATGCTTATTTTTTAATGGTTAGCTAAACAAAGAATTAGGTTGTGCTGATAATCTATCTCTAGCGATTTTGCAGTATTCGGGACTTATTTCTATACCTACTGCGTTACGGTTTGAGTAGACATACCTCTCATTTCACAAGTGATAACTTTCTCTTTCTTCATATTCCCCTTGTTCTATATCATCCCATTGTTCTCTTGTGTCTTTTTTGCACTTCGTACAATAAGCGTGAACGCTAGGGTAGCCGTCTGGACTAACGGCTAATTCTGCATGACAACATTCCGATAATTTCTTCATACATCTCTATGCTTATTTTTAATGGTTAGGGAGATAGAATTGGGAACTTCATTGCCGAAAACGTCCCAGCCGTCTAAGCGATTCTCTCCAAAAAGGTTTTTGTCTCCATTATCACGGGCGAACAGTTCAAGGCGTGGTAAATCTCCCATCAGTTCTACAATGTGAGAGCGTATACTATCGGGTTTTCTTGAGTGTTCTGCACGATAGTCCTCTACTAACTGGCGTACATTTTCTTTAATCCGCTTCGGACTTCCTTTGGTGCCCAAGAGACACATCTCAACGTTGCCCATAGTCCAGCGTCCTAGATTTGCTACAGGGGAGCCGTCTTTGTATCTCTTGCTCCAAACAAACGCTACAGTTTTGTATTTGAATCCCCAAGATTTCATAACCTCAAACGCCTCTGGCAGTAGGGGGGAGACAGCCCAGAGAAACAGTACGCAGTTTTTGTCTGTTACCCCCCCCACTGGTAATTTTTTAATCCACTCTATGTCTTGTGTTTCGTACTCATGGTCAAGGGAAAAGGAATGTCCAGACATTTTGTCGTTATAACTCCAAGGCGGGTCGGCATAGATTATCTGATATTTCTTCATACTATTTCTTCTCTCTAGGGGTTAGTAAAGTTGCTTCGTAGCTTCTAAATACACACGGTTTTTACTCCTGTAGTTTTTTATAGTGGCACGTTGTGATTTTGAGCGACAATCCCAGCAAAAAGTAGAAGCCACAAGAGGAACCCCGTCGGGTTTTATGAGCGTATCGTCAACCTCGTTGTAGCAATCGTCCACGTTGCAAAGTTTATTTTTCATACCCCCTTCTCTCTAATAGAGGTGATTAATTTGAGGATTTCGGAGAGGGCATCATTTACAGGACAGTTTTTTGAAACCCATTCACCGTTTTGATGTAGAGAGTTCGGTGTCTCCCGATAGAATATCTCTTTTTCTTTTCTTGCCCCTACGTATTCCTCAATAGTTTGTAGTTGAGAGAGAAGTTCTTGTCGCGTTTCTTCTCGAATAAGGTTGCACAAATCCGCGTACTGTAGGTCGCTTATTGGCAAGCTATGTATGAATCCCCATATACTTTTTGGTTTCTGTGCACTCTCAGTGTCTTTGGGGGAGATATTGTTGTCACACCACATACATCGCCCACAATCATCCTTCTCACAAGGAAAGGGTTTTTCACATTCACACGGGCTAGGTGTATCCATACTGTTTATTCTGGGTTAGAGAGGGCTTCTAATTTCTCTTCCATTGAGGTAGTGTCCTCTTGTATATCGTCCTGCCTCTCAATCTCTTTGTCGGAGTTAGTCATTGTTTCTTCTGAGCTAATAAGTCACGGATGTCGAGGAGGGTTTCGAGAATTACATCATCGTTGAAAGCGTCTCTTTCCGAGCTAGGAAGCATTAATTCATCTTCAATTTCTTTTCTGTCTCTCATACTATGTAGGGGTGAGGTTACATGAAAAACTTTCCAATAAAAGAACCGACCATAAGTAAGAAAACATAGAAGAAATAATCTGGGTCAATCTGTATTTTTTTCATGGTTAGACCTTAGATTGTTCGATTAAACGTCTGAGTGCTTCTGCGTCCTTAATTCTCCACTTACGCGCGAGCTTTGAAATCTTAATAAAATGGCGCGGTTCTAAGCGATGCCCACATACTTTTAAATCTTTCATAAGGGTAGTATACTCCTATATAGAGCAAGCGCAAGCAAACTTATCCACATATCATTCCTATGTTTTATTGACACATAGCTAGCGGTTAGATACTATAGGTAAGTCAGACACTAGCTTGCGACAGGGCTTCGGCTCATCACCTCGCTAAATGTCCAGACATAAGGGAGTCCCTAGTTGGCTCCCACCGACACTTTAAACATTACTAACTCATACACTCAAATGATTAAAGACTACTTCCTCGGAATCTTCATCATGGCACCAGTTGTAGTATTTCTGTTTTTAGTAGCACAAGTAATAATTGGAATTGACTAATATGATTGACCCTCAATTAGTGAAAGAGGTAGCACTTGCTGAAGATATTTACCGTGAGTTACAAGATGACGCAAACCAAGACTACTACCAAGAGGCGACACGATTAGCAATAATACAAAACATCTATGAATCATAAAGAAGAGGTGAGTTCTGGTGTAGTTACGGGAGTTTTTGTGGTCGTTTTATGTTTGTCCATTTTATTTCTCTGGGCACCAGTCGGATATTACCTATCATATTGGAGTGAGTACTGGGACCCGTCTTATCAACCCACTGAAGTAGATACCTCAGCAATGGTTGATTGGGATACATGGCAGAATGCTGAATTGGATTGTAGAGAAATAGCATCAAATACTTTTGGAAATTCATATAGAATCTACTCAATGGCCTCAAGTACTAAAAATAATTACGAAGAATACGACTGTTACGCAATCCCCCTCACTAAAATAAAATGAAATCCCTCAACGGCACCCGCCCCCACATCCTCGCTGATACTGTTATCAAATGGTCATGGGATTTATCAGTATTGAGGTTTGGCGTTACTAGAGTAATAGTGAAACACCTATGAGTTATCCAATTCCAGGCGTAGATGTAGAGAATATTGACCCGAATTTGCCAGAGGAAACAATAGAAGAAACCGAGATATGAACTTTACCTTTGAACCAAAAACACACACCTACCGCTTAGACGGTAAGCGCATGACGGGAGTTACTACAATTCTGGGCGTGTTGAATAAACCCGCATTGGTGCCTTGGGCGGCACGAATGGCTGTTGAATATGTGAAAGAACATTCAATGTTAGTTTCAGACCAAAATAAGGTTACGGACGACATTAAAGAATACCAAACCTCAGAAACGGTCTTAGAAGATGCCAAAACCGCCTACGCTAAAAAACGTGACGAGGGTGCAGAAAAGGGCACCAATACTCATGCGTTAGTGGAGGAATATATTAAGTTAATGATTCTCGACCAAGCAGGCAAGGCTCTTGAAATGAATGACGACCCGACACACTACTGGACACCAATCAAGCCATTCATAGATTGGGCTAGGGCACAAAATATAAAGTTTCTAGCCTCTGAAGAACAAATGTACTCTGAAGAAATGTTCGTAGCTGGTACGGCAGACTTCATCTTCGAGAAGGACGGTAAAACCTATATAGGGGACATTAAGACATTCAAAAAGATATGGGATAGAACGCCGTTTTATCAGTGTGCGGGATACGGTTTAATGCACCGTGAAATGCACGGTACGGATATTGAGGGTTACGTTATTTTCAACCTACCGAAAGAACGCGGACACGACCCCGAAGAAGATGTATTGTGGAGCTTCGATACCGAGGGAGATACCAAAGCCTTTCTCGCGTGTGTAGAAATCTATCGTCAAAACGCTAACTTTACTAAGTCTTATAAATCTAAAAAATAATATGGAACTCACGATAACTAAGATTACGAGAACACAGAGGACAAGCCCTAAGACAAATAAACCGTTCACAAGCGTAGGTATTCAGACTATCGAACATGGCTCACGTTGGTTGAGTGGATTCGGGAGCGCGGTAAACGCTTCGTGGAAAGAGGGGGACAAAATTGACGTAATAGTAGAGGAAAGTTCTAAGATGGATAAGGAAGGAAAACCATACCTAAACTTCACAATGCCGAAGGTTGTTTCGGGAGGCATGAGCGAGCAAGACAGAGAACTGTTGAATGAGATAAAGATAGGAATAAACATGCTCACCCGTGAAGTTGCCTCAGTGAAGGCTCTCCTTTCACGTCCTGAAAATACACCAATGGAAGAAGAATTGCCACCAATGCCTTTCCCTACAGATTTCTAATGAAACAAACTCAAATACAGTGGGTAAAATTGCAAATCTCTCTTAATGGGGAGATAACAAGGAATCAGTGTTTGAGTAATTTCATTTCCCGTCTTTCTGCTATCATTCAGGATTTAGAGGTAGAGGGGTATACGTTCTCTACCTCACATCGCGGCGGAGATTTTGTGTACACGTTGTTGAGTAAGCCCGAAAAGCCTAAAAGATTTATTAGAATGGATGGAGAGTTAGTGGAGGTGAAATGAAAATACTAAATCTATATGCTGGAATAGGTGGGAACCGGAAGCTATGGGGTGATGAGCATGAAATTACAGCAGTAGAATACAAAGAAGATATTGCTAAAATCTATCAAGACTTTTTTCCGAACGATACGGTTGTGGTTGCTGATGCACACAAATACCTCATCGAGCACTTTGAGGAGTTTGATTTCATTTGGTCTTCCCCACCGTGTCCAACACACTCAGTAACTAATAATTTCCTCCATGCACAGGGACTACATCGCTACCCCGACATGTCTTTATGGCAAGAGATAATCTTCCTGAAGTATCGTTTTAAAGGTAAGTGGGTAGTGGAAAATGTAAAGAGCTATTACGAACCCCTCTATCAAGCCACAGAACTAGATAGGCATTACTTTTGGAGCAATTTCCCTATTCCAAGTTTCCATACCGACAGAGATTTCAATATCGTGAATGGGAGAGCAACGACACGACAAAACCCCGATGAAGACCTATTAAGTCTCGAAAACTACCACGATATACACTTGCCGCCTAAAACTAAAAACGCACGTCTCTTATTGAGAAACTGTGTCTATCCACCTCTTGGGAAACACGTCCTTGATTACGCTCTAAAAGAAGAAGCCAAGCTCTTTTAATCCACACCCCATACCATAAAACCCGATAAAGGACAAATCTTCATGTATACTTAATGAAGTGTCCGACAAACATCGTGATGTCGTAAAGGCGTTGGAGATGGTGTGGGAAAGCGCGGAAAGCCACTTAGCGCTTTGTATTGAGCCAATTAAAATACCGAAGAAATTAAAGCGCGTCCACGGGGGCGTGCGTTTTCATAGACAAGCCTTTAAGGACTACCTCAAGCTAATGGTCATTCTTTCAAAGCTATTATGAATGAGAAAGACGTAGCAGTAAATAAGGACTTCTACAGAGGGCGTGAGGCAAATGCCCTAATACTTGACTACGAGGTGAGTGAAACAGTGGCAACGACCTTTGATACATACAAAGGACCGTCCCGCAGAATATTAAAATATCCCAACATAATAGCCGCCTCTTGGAGATTTAGAGGTAAAAGCAAAATCCACTCGCGTGTCCTCCCTGAATACAAAGGGTACAAGAAGGGAATTATGGAGGTTGATGACAGGAAGTTATGTGAGGAACTATACGATGTTATGAAAGGTTCGGACATTATCATCGGGCACAACGTTCAAGGTTTTGATGTTAAGGTCGCTCGCACACGATTTCTCGCAAATGGGATGAATCCAACAAAGAATTGGCAAATTGAAGACACCCTATTGACCCTATGGAGGCAATTCAAATTACCCCGCAATACTTTAGATGAAGCATGTAATTTCGTTGGCATTAAAGGAAAAGGAAAACAGAGATACACGGACTTTATTGACGGGTGTTACGACGGTATAGAAAAAGATTGGGACGGAATGCAAAAATATAATAAAAACGACGTTGAAATAACCAGTGCTTTTTACGAAAAGATAGGACCGTGGAATCCGCGAGGGGTAAACTACAACCTCTATCGTCGTCAGGGTAATGTCTGTACTTTCTGTGGGTCGAATAAGGTATGGGCGAATGGCGACAGACCAAATAAAACAAACATTGTCAGACGATACGAGTGTCAGGATTGTGGCAAAGGTTGGTCAGCAGAAATAATAGCTAGAGTGGCAGATGGTAATTTAGAACTAGTTAACCAATCACGATGAACTTTCAAGACGCATGTAGAATCAAGTTTGGACGCTACAAAATCCTAAAGGAGCTTTCGCACAAACCAGGAGAAAAAAGAATGGTTTTGTGCAGATGTAGTTGCGGAATAGAGAAAATCGTAAGGCTTACTCATCTGTGGTATGGGAAAATAAAAAGCTGTGGTTGTTTAGCGAGTGAGATAAATTCGAAAAGGAAAACAACACACGGCAAATCTAACACCCGTATCTATAAAATATGGGTTGAAATGATTAAGAGAACAACAAACCCCAAAGTCATTTCATACAAAAACTACGGTGCAAGGGGTATCAGGGTGTGTAAAAGATGGCAAAAGTTTGAGAATTTTTATGAGGATATGTTACCAACGTACTCAAAAAATCTTTCAATTGAAAGAAATGACAACAATCTTGATTATTCACTTGAAAATTGTAGGTGGGCTTCATTAAAAGAACAAGCAAGAAACAAAAGAAATACATTAAAACTAACCATAAATAACGAAACCAAGCCACTAATCAAGTGGGCTGAGGAACGCAACTTACCATATAAAAGGGTTTACAAAAGAATATATAAATTTAATTGGTCGCCTAGGGTGGCACTAGAAATACCATGAACTTTCACGATAGATC
>OFRM01000729.1_pt1 | contig 12798 bp, 23 predicted proteins | sample 1543101 | NCBI WGS metagenome assembly OFRM01 (sample SAMN07774223, study PRJEB24372) | wastewater metagenome | isolation source: Exp Tend VB 0WW | collected 2016-02
GGATTACCATAGCTTGCTTCCTTGCGCGAGAATTGTTGCAGGGTCAGGCGGTGTGAACTTTCCTTTGCCGGCAGTACCCCCGACGTTCGGATCGTAGAACGTGAGCATGAGGCCGTCAGCCACGTCCGGAGATTCCTCACCTCTTGCTCTCATGTCGTCCTTCGATTCAATCATCGTGAGGCCTTGACCGTTTTTCTTGTACCGAATGCGAGTGAGTTCCGACCAGTCCTGTGAGGGATCGAGCGCACCGACGCGCTTCACCCAATTCGCAAGACCATTCCGGCCGGCATAGAGTTGCGCTCGCATGTTCGCATACTCCGGCATTTCCTCTTCCTTCTTCGTCTTCGGATTCCACTTCAGTGTCGTTTCCGTAGCCTTCGCTCCTTCCTTCACAGCGTTGATGTTTTTGTATCCGGCTTCTTTCATGCGATCAGTCACACCTCCACCAACGCCCACGTCGTCGAGTGACACGTCCTCTTCTTCGACACGCTGTTCCTGCATGAATGATTGCGTCTGACCGGCCACGGCCATGAGGTCGTTGTTGTGGTCTTTCTTCAGAATCGTCGCGTAGTTATCGCCACGCAAAGCCCACACGTTGAAGTTTCGACCACCTCGAGCGATGTCGTTTCCAAGTCTTCGCCTTCCGTAATGCTCTGCACCTTCCCATCGCGCCATTGATTTTGCGATGTCGTCTTCAGTGAGAAGGTACGACCAACCCTTCTCATCGACCTCTTCAGCAGTCGGGAAGATACACTCATACAAAACTTTGAAGAAGCGATACGGTTTGTTTTCCTCGATGACTTGCTTTGAGATTCGTCCTTCCTCGAGGGCTTCCATTTTATTTTATGGAGTTACAAAAGATGCTGCCATGTTAGGTATTATAGGCGGATTGACCGCATCTGGTCTATGGAGTGGTACAAAATCTATAAAAAAATCTCTCACAAAACCAGATGAACCTACGCTAGGTTAAAAGCGTTCCAGTCCTTGAACTAGGACACATTATGACAAAAATCATACTAATGGCTCTCATTGCACTCTCTGTGATAATGATTAAGCCTACATACGCTACTGCACCTGAAAAACCTAAAGACCCTGAACCTATGACTGTTGCACAAGCCATAGAAAAGGCATCTATAGACAATGGTGTTAGTGTGCAAACAATGAGTAACCTTGCTTTTTGCGAAAGTTCTCACAGGTATAACGTCTATGGTGATGGCACAAAAGCCTACGGTATCTACCAGTTCCATAAACCTACCTTTGATGGTTTTAGCAAAAAATATGGTCTCGATCTTGACTACAAATCCTCATATGACCAAGCAGTCCTTGCTTCTAAAATGGTAAAAGACGGCTACGGTTTCCACTGGACTTGCTTTTCTAAAATCAAGAGAGTATAATATATTTGGACGGAAAGCCGTTTTGGAGAACAATATGTTCGTGCTCTTATGACTTCGAGGGAGCATGAGGAAAAAAATAGTTTTTAGTTTTAAAAGAACTACTTTGGAGACGCACTTGCAGGTGCGTTTTCTTGTATTTGATAAGATAGCATGAACATAAAAATACCACCAGTTAATCGCTGGTGGCTTTGTGTTTGTACAACTCAATGGTTGTAAAATGTTGGTTGGTCACCGTAAATAGCAACTAAATGATAGTCTGGATCAAGCCAAACCTCGTTTATTATCTTTGCTATTTCGTGTGGTTCTTTATTACTAAAGAGTAAATGCCATGCTTCATGTTTGTTACTGGGTACTATTGAGATATTTCTATTACAATCTTTTCCACCTTTAGAGCGTGGTTTTCTGTGGTGTCTAGTCATTATGACTATTTTCTTTTCCTTTGCCATTACTTTGTATTATTGAGTTAAACAATAGAAGTTCCATATGGCGTGTGACGCTATAGCATAGACAAGACCATTTCTGATATATACGAATGTAAACAAAAGCCCCCAAACGCCTTGTATCATAATGTTTAATGGTGAACCATGAATATAGCCAAAGAATATCGCAAGACCAATAGCAATCTGTATGAAACTCTTTTTAAAGTACCTGCTAGCAATCGTTAGCGGTACATACCTAAAAGCAATTTCTTCCCAGACTGGTGCAAAGACACAGGCTAGAAAAAACTTACCAAGTGTAATGTCAGAGGTCGGTTCAACTTCCAACCCAATTAAGAGGAATAGTGTAAAGAATATAATCTTACACCAAGCGAATTGTAGAGCAAACACAATCAAAATGTCTTTTACTCCTTTTTGTAGTTTATTCATTTGTAAATGTTTTAGTTAATTCTATTATACTCCTGTTATTTTTACTTTACAAAAAGTTATCCACATATTTACTTGTTGCATTTTTAAAAACATTATATACTTGAGAGATGAAAGAGTATCAAAAAAGAATTGCGTGAAGCACTAACAAGGTTCGAGTTAGATGATGATCTCATTTCTTTGTGGCAAGTCATGTTTATATCGAGTGATATTTTAGCGCGACACGATTTCCCAAGTGGAGAGCGATTGAAATATGAACTTAAAGTATTGCAAAAGTTAATAACTAAGTTGAAGTAGGTTTTTGCCTACTTTTTTTATATGAATCCTACACCAGAGGAAGCAAACAAACGGCGTGAGTTTATAAAGGAAAACTTTTATACCATGTCTAACTCACAAATGGGTAAAATACTCGGAATCGCAGAATCAAATGTCCGTAAACACGCAAAGCGTTTAGGTTTACCGCCAAAATCGAACCTACTTACAAAGTCAGACCTTTCTTTACAGGCAACATCTCTATTCGCTAATAGACTTGCAGAACAAAATCTACCTACCAACTGGACGTATGGGTGGCTCAAATCAAATGAAGCGAGTATTTTTGTTAAAAACCCAGAAGATATTTTACGTCTTGAAGATTTGAAGAACGAATGGTTGCAGACTATTAAAAGTAAAGCACCAACATATAAACCTTTTCAATATAAAAAGATAGAAGACCCACACTTGTTAGTTATTGATCCAGCAGACGTACATATCGGTAAATTAGCATTATCAGCAGAAACAGGAGAAGATTATAATGTTGATATTGCAATCAAACGTGTCAAAGACGGAATAGAGATGCTTGTACAAAAAGCACAAGGTTTTCCCATAGAGAAAGTTCTGCTTGTAATAGGAAACGACATATTACACACTGATACCACTATCCGTACTACAACAAAGGGTACACCACAAGATACAGACGGAATGTGGTTTGAAAACTATAAGAAAGCACACGATCTCTATGTGCAAGTAATTGACGTACTAACTACTATTGCACCTGTACACGTTATACATTGCCCTAGTAACCATGACGTGCAATCTGGCTTTTACTTGGCTCAAAGTGTAGAAGCATACTACAATAAAAATAAGAACGTAACTTTTGATGTTTCAATAGCACACCGCAAGTACTTCCAATATGGTAAAAACCTACTTGGTTTCTCACATGGTGACGGAGCAAAAGAAACAGACATGATGCACCTCATGGCTCACGAAAGTAAAGAGTTATGGGCTAATACAGACTACCGATACTGGTATTTACACCATAGACACCATATGAGTAAAATACAATATCGAGATGGAAAAGATTATATAGGTGGTACAATAGAGTATCTACGAGCGGTTTCTGCAAATGACGGGTGGCATAATAGAAATGGCTATGTAGCACCGCAAAGTATTTACGCTTTCTTGCACCAAAAAGACAAAGGTCAAATTGCTAGAATAATGCACCACTACTAATATGGAAAACGAAGAAGACCTCAACCTCGAATATCAAACAGAACTACAAAGACGCAGAGACTTAGAGTATCTTGACTATGTTTCAAGACGTGATAACTCTATATTCCTTTATCAAGAGTTGCCTAATAGAAAAGAAAACAATGACTAACCAAATAATACATGGAGACTGCATAGAAAAATTAAAAGACCTACCAGAAAATAGTATTGACTCAATCGTTACCGATCCACCTTATGAACTAGGATTTATGGGTAAATCTTGGGACAGTACAGGCATAGCAAACAACCCTTTAATGTGGGCTGAATGTTTAAGAGTATTAAAGCCAGGTGGTTATCTATTATCTTTTGGTGGAACTAGAACCTATCACAGAATGGCTAGTGCTATTGAAGACGCAGGATTTGAAGTAAGAGATATGATTGAGTGGGTGTATGGTTGCTTATCAGAAGATACAGAAATACTAACATCTAATGGTTGGAAGATGTTGTATTCTGTTTTTGAAGGCGACTATGTTTTTGCTTGTGATTACAAGAATGATATGAAACTGCAATTAGAGTCAGTCAAACAAAAATTCATCTACGATTATGATGAAGACGCTTATCACATAAAAGACACTGGTTATTATAATTCGGAGTTAATGGAAACAGACCATATTGTTAGTAAAAACCATAATGTATTAGTTTCTGAAAGTTGGGCGAGGGATTGTTATAGTAACGGAGAATATCCACAAAAAGTTTTTGCCGAAATTTTGTATGAAAATGTCCAAAAAAGAAAAGAGTTGGGATATAAAAGTGAATTTCACATTCCTGGGTTAAATGGATATATTCCTTGCACAATAGAAAAAATACCATATAAAGGGAAAGTCTGGTGTGTGGAGGTGGAAAGTGGTGCTTTTGTGGCTCGTAGAAAAGGAAAAATATTTATTACAGGAAATTCAGGATTTCCCAAGAGCCTATCCATTTCAAAAGCAATAGATAAAATGGGCATAGAACCAGACATAGAAAATAAACTAAATTTTGAAAAAAAACTAGCAAAACACATCAGAGAACAAAGAGAGAAAAATAACATTTCACTAAAAGAAATGAATAAGATATTTGGGTATGTTGCTGGTTGTAATTGGTGGGAAAGTCAGAATAAAAATAATTTTAGATATCCAAATGTAAAAGATTGGGAAAGACTAAAAACAATAATTGATGTAAGTTCTGAATATGATAATAGAATAAAAATTGAAGCCGCTATCGGTGAAAAAATAGGAGAATCAATTAGAAGCACTGCTGGATTTTCAAACGAACAAGTCCCAAGACCGTGGAAAGAAAAGGTTGGTGAAGTATATGATATAACAGCACCTGCCACAGAAAATTCTAAACAATGGGAAGGCTGGGGAACTGCTCTAAAACCTGCACACGAACCTATCTGTATGGCACGAAAACCTTTAGCAGAAAAAACAGTAGCTCAAAATGTCTTAAAGTATGGAACAGGTGGAATAAATATAGATGAGAGTAGGGTGGGAACAGAAGGAGCAAGATTTAACGGCAGAAATGTTGATAGTGATATTTATGGTAAATATGGAACAGATAAGCCGAAAGAAGTTTACGACTATGGTCGCTTCCCTGCCAACCTAATCCACGACAACAGTGAAGAAGTAAGAGAGTGTTTTCCTGATACAAAAACAGGTAAAGCAATTCGTAGTAATTCTGGTGGTAAAACATTTGGTGGAGAAAATACAAAACCCGTTATGGATGATTTATGGTATGAAGATGGTGGTGGCAACGCCTCTCGTTTCTTCAAATCTATCCTATATTATCCAAAGGCAAGTAAGAGTGAAAGGAATAAGGGGTGTGAGGGGTTGGAGGAAAAACAAAAAGCAGGGGCAGAATTCAGACCAAATCATCAAGAGAAAGCAAATAATGGAGAAACTGGTAATCCTTTTGGAAGATGGAATAAGGTAGTAAACAACCACCCAACAGTTAAACCTATCGCCCTTATGGAATACCTAATCAAGATGGTAACACCAAAAGGTGGAATAGTATTAGATCCATTTGCAGGTTCAGGTTCTACACTGGTTGCCGCTAAACAAAATGGTTATCAATACATAGGTATTGAAATGACAGAAGAGTATATACCAATCATTAAAGCAAGATTAAACAATGACTAAACTTCCAAAAAAAGTAAAGATAGGCGGTCATATGTTTAAAATAGTTTTTAAAGAACTTGAAGACGATAACGGATCTCTTGACTGGCGTACAAATATCATAACCATAGACAAGAAACTTCCGCTTAATCACCAATGGGCAACTTTGATACACGAAGCGTTTCATGGTTTTAATACGACAATGGACACACAGAACGATTTTGGTCATGCTTTGCTTGATAGTCTATCAGAGCAATTCTATGCTTTTTTAGTAGATAATGATTTACTCAAATAAATGTGTTATACTGTAAGTATACTCTTTGAACTCACCAGTCAAGTTAAGTCAAGAGTTACGTTATGAAAATTATTACACACGATGATGCTCTTGGAACATGTGAATATATTCCAGGAACAAAAAATAGTCCTCCGTCACTTCAGCCTGGAATTGAACTAATGAGAGGAGATCCCAGAGCTTTACATTTTAATATGGTTTCATTTCACCTTAAACATCTAATGGGAGAAATGTTAACTGTTTTAGAAGCAACTATAGACAGTGACAGAAAATTAAATGCAACTAAATCAATTGTTAAAGCTAGGTTTAGTAGAAAGTTAGATTGGATATACGAAATATGTGGTCTTCCTGAAGATGGAACAGATCATTTCATGCCTATATCAGAGTCTGACGAATAGTTAATTATTAAAAATGTTTGACTGGTGAGTTGAGAGAATATGAAAAGAACAGCGTTCAAAAAGCCCTCATATGAAGAATATAGAGCCAAACAAGCCCTAAAGGCATCTAAGCCTAGAAAAACGCTTAAAAAGGCAAAAACAAGCCCTAAAATGCACTCTACAGACCTTTGGTTAAAGAAGATACCATTAGGAAGTCATGGAACTGGCATATATCAAAAGAAACTGTGGAAAACAGTCTCAGACTATGTTCGTATATCTGATTGGTATGACTTTAATGGAAAGTGTATATCGTGTGGAAAATACTTACCTCATTGGTCTGCTTTCCATGCAGGGCATTACAGACCTTTCTCAGTATGTAAAGGCTACGACAAGTTCAACAAGGTAAACATCTTTTTACAATGCCCATTTTGCAATAGTGCAGGTGGAAGAATAAACAAAGACACTCATTCAGTAGGTCATAACTTCGCTGTAAACATTGTAGTACGCTATGGACTAGAAAGACTAGAGTTCTTGGAACAGTTTACAAACAAGCCACCACAGAAACTAGAAACACCTGTAGTGATCGGACTTATTAAAGAACATATAAAGTTAATGGAAAAGTTGCCAGAGAAACCTGATTACTGGTATACTGTAAAAGATTTATGTTAAACATATCTGCATACCTACAAAATAGAACGCTCCCAGAAGTCACTGAAAAAGATGAGCGTAAGTTTTTACTCAAAGAGATATACAAACTCTATTCTTCTGATGCAGAACGCCTACTACGGAAGAAAAAGAATTGGAGTAACTACATAGCACACCTTAAAAGGATCAAAAAGGCTCATAATGACGATCAGAAAGAGATATATATGCTATCTCGTTCTTTCATAAAAGAAGTACCAGAAAATAGATTTTGGTTCTTTGTAAGTCATGTAAAGACTAAAGACCTTTATAGTGTGAAATCTCAAATGGAAGATCGTATCAATCGAGGACAGTCTGCTAGTGCATGGGTACTTTCACTTATTAAGAAGCCTGTGGAAAAGTAACTTGACTTATTTTTTGCAATTTTATATACTAGTTAAGTAAGAGATTTCTTACTGACGGGAACACACCAGAACAACTCTTTGTGAGGTGTGTATACCCTTAAAAAAGGTATACGCCCGTCATAAGGAGTTTTTTTGTTAAAGTCTAACCAAATCCACACAGGATACTATACGGACATTAAAAGGTATAGGGCAAGTGTACATGACGTTTATACGTTCCGTAGTTCAAGTTAAAAAGTAAGTTTCGCTCTTTACATTTAAATAAACTCTCTTTTCTCTTAAATGAGATAAAGAAAGTACAACAACTAGAGATTAGGCAGTAAAAACAAGGCTTGAACTCGGAATGGTAAACAGAGTGGTGGTTGGTGTTAAGTATATACCATAGGTAATACAATTATAAGATTAAATAAACAATATGGAAAAATGCGAAATTTGCAAAATTCAATTTAAAAAAGAACAAAGTACAGAAAAGTATTGTTCAACAAAGTGTGCCTATAAAGCTATTGATTTAAAGATAAGTGAAAGAAATCAAAAATGCTCAATGGTTAGGTGTATCGCTTGTAATGGAAAAGGTAAAGTTAAAAGGATAGTAAGATCGGTATTATCAGATAAGCAAAAAAAAGAGATTTTATCACTTTATAGAAAAGGTTACGGAATTAGAGAGATACAAAGAGAAGTTGGAGTAAAACATCCATATACAGTTAGCTATTATATTAAAACTTGTAATTTATAAAATTTATGAAAACAATAAGAAACTTAACAAAGCAGGAAGTAGTGTTAGAAGGGTTTGGAGTTATTGAAATAAAAGAAAATTTATCTGGCGAATGGCAAATCGACTTATTTCCTAGAGGATATGAGAATGATAGAAATAAAATACAGATAGACACTACATTTTCAGCCATAGGAAGTAAGTATTTTGAATACCCTAAAGAAAATAAAAATAGAATTGATGAAATTTATAATAACAAAAAAGAAAAGTAACATGAATGAGTACATGGCAAGCGACATATGTTCAGTCGAAAAAGATAGTTGTAAACTCAGATTGGTACATCCTTTTCAGTGTTGGTGTTTAAGTGCAAGAGGACTACATAAGCATTTTAAACTAAAAGACTATTTCAAAGCTCTAAAAGAAAAAAATAGATATGCTAATCAACGAACTAAATGTTATTGTCCTAAATGTGATAATGAACTTTGCGGAAGTGGTAGCTATCTAAACTTATATAACGACATAAATAGACTTGAGTATTATAAATGCTCTAATTGCAAAGAAGAAAGTTCGTGGGATTTTGATTGTATTTGTCCTTTATTAGTGTCGCATGAACTTATAGAAGGAAATTATGAAAGAAGAAAACAAAACAATAAAATATAAAGGCAAGTGTATAAAAATGGATGAGCGTACTTGGGTTTTATTGAAAGATAAAAGGAAGAAGTCAGGTCTATCATGGAATAGATACATATATAATCTAATTAAAGACAAATAGTTGCTTGTGGATAAACCCCCTTGCACTCCGCAATGCATATGATATACTACCTAGAGTAGAGAAACGACATAAGGCACTCTACTGGAAAATAACATGAAAGACGAAGTAATAATTGACGATACAGACTACCAATACGAACAGTACTTGAAACTCTGTACCACTTGTCACAAAAGAGACAAAGAAGTAGGCGAAGAAGATTGTAAGTTCTGTTTTAGAAAAGGTCGAGTAGCAGGATTTAGAAACGTAGCAAAGCCACTTTGGAACAGTAAAGACTTAATGGATCAACGAGGATTACAATATGAGCGATAAAGAATTAACTGGAAATCCAGTAACAGATATGCTGCTCCCTATCTTAAAGGGTTACAAAGAGGAAAAAGAAAAAGAAGGTTATATAGCAACAGTCGAAATGTTAATAGAAGAATTAGAAGGACAATATGAAAAACATATATAAAGCATTAGCAGACTTCCAACAGGAAGTACCAGTTATTCACAAAGACACATCGGGTTTTAACTACTCATACGCAGACTTGCCTAAAATCTTTGAAGTGATAAACCCACTACTCAAAAAGCATGGTTTAGGTTTCTATCAGGCAGTAAACAAAGGCGAACTCAAAACAGTAGTGTTCCATGTAGAAAGTGGAGATACGCTTGAAAGTAATACAGACATCCCACAGGGCGTACAACTTAACAAGATGAACGAGTTTCAGGTTTTGGGTTCAGGAATTACCTACCTCCGAAGATATGCACTTTCTTCCCTGCTCGGCTTGGTTACTGATAAAGACACAGACGCAAGCGGAGAACAGGTTGGAAAGCGAACCACCGAAAAAGTAGTAGACATCACACCAGATAACGAACCACCATTTGAAAGCACACCTATTACTAAACCTAACCGAAGATAAATATGGAAAAACAAGAAAAAGTATTTGTAAACGGCTTCATCTCAAAAGATGTACCAGATACCGCACCAGAGTTTATTTTGGGCAACTCATCAGTGAACATTAAATCATTTGTGGACTTCTTGCTCGCCAATGAAAAGTACGCAGTCAATGGGTGGCTCAACATGACCACTAAACGAAGTAGTAAAGACGGCAAGCGATACATCGAACTTGACCTCTACCAGTACAACAAAGCACAAGAGAAATTAAAGGAACCTAGCACACTAACTAGCACAGGAGCTAACGGTGAAGCACCTATTTCAGTAGATGAAATACCGTTTTAACCCCCTCCCAGAAGCCCCACAGTGCGATTTAAGGCACACTTAACCATAGAAACATACAATGACACTAAACCAGCTTATCTTGGCAGTAAAAGAGAAAAATCTAACCAAAGAACAGCTTGAAAGTTACCGTGACCAAATGTCTATGCTGTTCGCAGAAATTCAACTTGAAATGGCAGAAATTGAAAAGCTAGAAGCTATGTTCCCTACTGAAAACTATCCTACTGCTGTTGCAAGAAAGAACGCATGGAAACAGACTAGCGAGGGGCAGAGATTGATTGTGTTGAAACGGTATTCAATCGCACTCAAAGAATTACTTAATAGTTTGAAGTCGAGAATTTATCAACTGATATTTTAAAATTATGGGATGTTTAAACTGTCCTCAAACAGAGGAAAAATTAGAGATGGACACCGTAATGTATAACGGTTTTGGTGGCTACACTTTGCGTAAAAATGGCGAGTATTTTGAATCTGCTGATGTAAATCTTGAATGGTATAAAAACCCAACAGCACAAGACTTTGAAAAACTGGCACGCAAAGATAAAAAAGCAAAGTGGGAAATTGAAATGAACCTACCACTTCGTGACGCAACGTGGGAAAGAAAAGGTCGAAATAACTGGATACTTACTAAAAAAGGTAATGGATTTGCTTAACCATGGCTAACCCACGCACTATAAAAATACGCTACTACCGTTCAAGACTATCTAACCTATTACTAGGTAACGAATCAGCTAAAGACGTTGAGAACAGATACAGAACAATCCGCTATGTACTCTATGACAAATACCCTTTCTTGGAATCATTGCCTAAAGAAGAAGTGTTGGAGTTCCTCAAAGACGTTACGTTCGTAGATAGAGAGTGCAGGGCTATGACGGAAGGTCGGCAAACAGGACTTAAAGATTTATTAGAACAAGAAAAAATAACAGATTGCAAAAACAGAAAAAACAAAAGGTATATTTGATGAATATGTAGTAATGCACTATGATCCTAAAAAGAAAAATACTGAACTCACTAAGAAAGAGAAGGAAAAAAAGCGTGATCCTATTCTGTTTGGAATTATAAAACACTCACGAAACTTTTACTACATTGGAGACTGGATAGATGAATACTGTGATCTAACGCTAAAAGAAGCTGTTCTCATTATTGAAGATAAACCAAAACAAATATGAAAATCAATGTTCAAAGAAGTTATTATAAATGGAGATAGAATAATGCAACGAGTTGAAGTATGATCGTATTAAAAATACTAGGTTATTATATAGCACTATGCTGGTGTCTCGGCGTATGTCTATACATAAAGAAATGGTTCTTCGAGTAATATGTTATCTGTTATTTTTCCTGTTTAGCCTACCAATGTTTTGGTTGCATAGTCTAGCAGTTAAGATACCAAATAACACAATCAAATGGATATGTCTGCTAATTCTATGGATTCCAGGCATACTCAACGACTTTATTATTAGCCCTTTCATTGAAAAATATGCACACTAATCAAGTAATACATGGCGACTGTCTCATAGAAATGCAGAAAATACCTGATAAGAGTATTGATATGATACTCTGTGATTTACCTTATGGGACTACTGCATGTAAGTGGGATACTATTATTCCATTTGAGCCATTATGGGAACAATATAAACGAATCATAAAAGACAATGGGGCAATTGTATTAACTGCTTCACAACCATTTACAAGTGCATTAATTATGAGCAATCCAAAATTATTTAAGTATTCTTGGATATGGGATAAAAAGACTGGCTTGGGATTTTTAGATTCAAAATTTAGACCTCTTAAATCGCATGAAGATGTTTTAGTATTTAGCAAAGCAGGATGTTCAAATGGTAGTAATCCTCCTATGGTTTATAACCCACAAGGTCTTATTCCAACAGAAAAGAAAAACAGAAATACTAAAAGTAACATTTTAAATAGCGAACCAAAAAAACGAAAAGAATTAGATACTAAATTTACTAATTTTCCTAAATCAATACTTACATTTGCAAGAGAAACAGGATTACATCCAACTCAAAAACCAGTAGCCCTCTTTGAGTACCTCATAAAAACCTACACCAACGAAGGCGACCTAGTACTCGACAACTGTGCAGGTTCAGGAACAACTGGTGTAGCGTGTCAAAATCTAAACCGCAACTACATACTCATAGAAAAAGAACAAGAGTATATAGACATTATAAATAAGAGATTGGCTAACAATGACTAATCTTCCTAAAAAAATCAAAATAGGCGGACACACGTTTAAAATAGTTTTTAAAGAACTTGAAGATGATAACGGTTCTCTTGACTGGCGTACTAATACGATCACCATAGATAGTAAACTACCACTGAATCATCAATGGGCTACGATCATACACGAAGCATTTCATGGTTTCAATACGACAATGGACACACAGAACGATTTCGGTCATGCTTTGCTTGATAGTCTATCAGAACAATTCTATGCTTTTTTAGTAGATAATGATTTACTCAAATAAATGTGTTATACTGTAAGTATACTCTTTGAACTCAC
>OFRM01000734.1_pt1 | contig 12766 bp, 18 predicted proteins | sample 1543101 | NCBI WGS metagenome assembly OFRM01 (sample SAMN07774223, study PRJEB24372) | wastewater metagenome | isolation source: Exp Tend VB 0WW | collected 2016-02
CGTGCGGCTGTGCTGGGCGAAATGCCCGGACGGAAAGCCCCTCGAGTCGCGCTGGCACGAGGAGCGCGGCCGCCAAAACGGGATCGACTTCCGCTACATCTACCGCGAGCGCGGCCCGTGGTGGTTCTGCGACACGTTCATCCCGGACACCGCCCACTTCATGCGCGGCGTGGCCCTCCTGGGCGGGCACGTGCCCACCACCGGCTTCTCGGCGATCCTCGACATCCTCGAGGCGAAGCCCGCCGCGCTCTTCGTGACCGGCTTCGACTTTTTCGCATCTCGCCAGCACAACGTGGACGAGCGCTGGAAGCCCGGCGACCCCTCGGACCCGATCGGCCACCGGCCCGAGCTCGAGCAGGCCTGGCTGCGCGAGAACCTGCCGAAGCACCCGGTCTACCTGGATCGCTACCTGACGGGAGTCCTCGCGTGAACGACGCGCTCTTCGAGTGGCAGGGCGGCACGTACCCGGACTACCTGCGCCGCGGGAACGCCTGCCGGTTCATCGCGCCCACCGCGCTCGAGTTCTGCAAGGGCGAGGGCCTGGACGTGGGCGCCGGCCGCTGGCCGCTGCCCGGCGCGGTGCCGATCGACGTCTCGGCCGGCGGCGACGCGATGGCTCTGCCGCTGCGCTTCAACTCGTACCCGTGGGATTTCATCTTCTCCTCGCACTGCCTAGAGCACCTGGACAACCCGGTGCGCGCGCTCGAGCACTGGCGCGATCGCCTTCGGCCGGGCGGGTGCCTGTTCCTCTACCTGCCGCACCCGGATATGGGCTACTGGCGCCCGCAGAACTGCCGCAAGCACCTACACCTTTTCCATCCCGAGGACACGGCGCGCATGCTCCGCGACCTCGGGTTCGTCGATGTCATTCACGGCGAGCGTGACCTGGCCTGGTCCTTCGCCCTCGTGGGGTTCAAGTAATGGGCGAAAAGCACGATCCGATCAACGTCGAGCTGCCGCACGGGGCTTTCACGCACCCGCTGATGGCGAAAATCCTGCGCACCTACGGCCGGCGCGCCTTCGCTCGATCCTCGGCGTGCATGGAGTTCGTCGACTTCCTGGAACGCATCAACCTGCGCGGGAAGGTGGGCCTCGAGATCGGGACCTATCACGGGATCACGGCGCTGCTGCTCGCTGAGCGCTTCGACACCATGATCTCCGTGAGCGTGGACGACGAGGACCCGGGGCGCCTGCTTAAGCGCGAGCTCGCCGAGTTCGTGGGCGCGAAGAACATCGTTTTCCATGATGCGAAAGACAACGCCGAGAAGGCCGAGATCATCCGCGGGCTGACGTTCGACTTCGCCTATTCGGACGGCGATCACACCAGCGACACCGAGGCCGACTTCGCGCTGGTGAAGCGCTGCGGGCGCGTGCTCTTTCACGAGTACTGGCCCCTTCAGCCCCCGGTGTGGGAACTCGTCAACTCCCTCCCGGCGCACGAGGTTACGCGCGCGCACTACGACATCCTGGCGTATTGGGAGCGCAGCGAGGCCGCGGCGTGACGAAGCGCCGGCCGCTCGAGGAGGAGATCGGGCCGCCGCTGCGCGAAGCCTTTCGGATGGTGTCCGAGCGCGACCTGCACGAGGCGGTCCCGCTTTCCCTGCTGTGCGTCGATCGCCTGATCGGGCTCGGGCACGCGCTGCGCGCGGCGACCGCGGTCCCTGGCGACACCGCCGAGATCGGCGCGGCCGCGGGCGGCACCTCCCGCCTGATGGCGCTCGCGAACCGAGGCAGGCGGCACTGGGCCTGCGACACCTTCGCCGGGCTGGTGGACGTGGGCCCGGTCGACGTGGGCCTGAAGAATGGCATGTTCGCGCGCCCGAGAACGACGCCGGCGCAAGCCCAGGCGCGCGTGCGCCGCCTGCTCGCGGGCCTGAACGCCTGCACGGTGCGCGGGGTTTTCCCGGCGAGCGCCCCGGCCGAGATGCGCGAGGCCCGCTTCTCGCTCGTGCACATCGACGTGGACACGTACGCGTCAATGCGCGCGGCCTTCGAGTTCTTCTCCCAGCGGATGGCGCCGGGCGGGCTCGTGGCGCTCGACGACGTGCTGTTCAGCGGCGCGCCCGGGGCGCAGCTCTTCTGGCGCGAGCTCGTGGAGTGCCGGCAATCGCGCGCCTGGGAGGTATTCAGCCGCGTCGCCCAACAGGTCATCGTGAGGTTCCACTGATGGATTCCATCGTCGCGGGATACCAGGCGAATCCCTGGGGCGACCTGCAGCTATGCCTCGAGGACGGCGTCGCCTACCAGGCGAACATGCGCGCCGGGCGGGTGGCCTACGGCGAGGACTACTTCGCGAAGGTGTGCGCGTACGAGGGAAGCGAGATCGCCACGGCTGTGAACGCGGGGCGGTGCGCGCTGCTCGCGCGGCACCTGGCGCCCGGGGCCAGGGTGCTCGACTGGGGCGCAGGATCCGGCGCTTTCATGCGCGCCGCGCGCGCCGCGGGGTTCGAGGTGCACGGCTTCGACGTGATCGAGGAGACCGAGCGCTGGCTGCGCGCCACCGGCGGCTATTCCTGCGACCCCGTGTTACACGATGCGCTGACCCTCTGGGACGTGATCGAGCACCTCGAGGACCCGGCCGAGCTGCTCGCGCAGGTGCCGCTTTTCTCGAAGGTCTTCATCTCGCTGCCGATCTTCGAGGACCTGCTCCGGGTCCGCGCCTCGAAGCACTACCGGCCAGGCGAGCACCTCTACTACTGGACCGCCCAGGGCTTCACCAGCTGGATGCAGGCCCAGGGGTTCCTGCTCCTGGAGTCGAGCCCCCACGAGGTGCTGGCCGGGCGCGATGCGATCGGCGCTTTCGCCTTTCGCCGGGGTGCTTAAAAAGCCCCCCCTCGACTCCTACCATCCCTGCAACGAACGGAAAGGGCCCCCAATGGCTGCCTTCAACAAGATCCAGGACTACGCCGAGCAGCTGAACAAGGCTGTGCACAACTGGGCCTCGCACACCTTCAAGGCGGTGCTGTCGAACGGCGCCACCCTCGCGACGAACACCGTCCTCGCGGACATCACGCAGATCTCGAACGGCGGCGGCTACACCGGCGGCGCCGGCGGCGGCCTTACCCTGGACACCGTGACGCTTTCCGAGGCCTCGGGCACCGCGAAGGTCACCATCGCCGACGAGGTATTCACCGCGACCGGCGCGAGCGTGGGCCCGTTCCGATACGTGACCATTTACAACGATTCGGCCACGAGCCCGGCGGATGCGCTGGTGTGCTGGTTCGACTACGCCTCCAGCATCACGCTGGCGGACACCGAGACCTTCACCATCGACTTCGATCCCACGAACGGCCTTTGGCAGCTCGTGTAGGGCCCCAGCGAGAAAGGGCGAGATGAACATCAACAACAGGCTGGCGGGGAAACGCGTCGCCCAGGTCCTGGCGAACGGCACGGTCCTGAACATCCGCACGCACGAGGGCGACGAGGTGATGATCGCGTGGGTCGACGAGAACGGGAAGCCCCTGAAGGGCCGGCCGGTCGTCGTGCAATCGGGCGCGCGCATCGTCGCCGCGCAGCTGAAGGACCTCGCGAACCTGCCGGCCATCCACAGGAGTGCACGCGCATGAACGACACCGCCGAAAAGCCCGCCGCGCAGCCGGTCGACCCGAACCTCGCGCGGTACTACGCGCTCTGCGACCAGCGCGACGCCGTGAACAAGGCGAACGAGCCGATCGAGGCCGAGCTCACGAAGGTGAACGACCAGATCAACGCGCTGCAGTCGAAGGCGCTCGAGCTCGCCAACAATATCGACGAGGCGCGCGGCCGCGATAAGTGGCTCAAGCTGAAATCCGAGATCGCCTTCCTCGCCCGCGGGCTGGGCCGCATCCCGCCGCGAGCGGCGGCCGAGTAGGGGCGCGCAATGCGACATTCCATTGCGGGGCGCGGCACCTCGGTGACCTGGTCGAGCGTTCGCGCCGCCGTCTCGCTTTTCGCAACAGCGACCGTCGGCGCGAAGGTTCGGGAGGTCGGCATCACGAACACAACTTCGACGGCCCTGGTTGTTGCGCTTGTGCGCTTCACGAACGCGACCGGCGTGGGCGCCGGCCTCACCGAGGCCGACTACGACCCTGCGAACCCGGCCATTTGCACCGGCTTCGCGGGGCACACCGCCGATGGCGCGATCGGGCAGGTGATCCGCCAGGCCTCCATCGGGGCCGCCATCGGCGCTGGCGTCGTCTGGACCTTCGGCGACTCTGGCCTACTGGTCCCGGTCGGCACCGCGAACGGCATCGGCGTGACCGTTCCGACCGGCTCCGGGCAGGTCCTCGACTATTGGATCGACTGGGACGAGTAGGCGGGCTTCCCGTGAGGGCATCGCATGGCCATCCTCGGCGACAACACACAGGGAGCGGGCGGAACCAACGCATCCGCTGATCGCATAGCCCTGACGCGAGTCACGGCCACCGAGGACGGCACCATAAACGGGGCGAGCGCGTTCTTCGGCGCCGGCACCGGTGGCATCAATGCGAAGTTCCTGATGTACAACTCCGACGGATCGAAGGCGACCACGCTCAAGTACGCGAGCGCGGGGGTCGCGGTGCCAGGCGCTGGCGGGCAGGTGGACTTCGCGCTCTCGGGGACCTTCGTCGCCGGCGAGTACTACCTGGGCGTGGTGTACGACAATAACACCGCGCCGGACACACAGCTCAGCGCGGACAGCGGCCTCGCGGGCCAGGACTCCGAGCTCTACGCCGACTCCTATGCAACGCCTGGCGACCTCACGGCCGCCACGCCGATCGCCTCCTACACTGACCAGCGCTGGAACGCCTGGATCGACTACACCGGCGGGCCGCCGCCGCCCGAGGTAACGCCGCTTCGGATCCTCTCGTCGGGGCTTCGCTTCTAATGGCGATTTCCTACGTCGGCGGCGCGATGGGCACCAACAGCGCCACCCTGCCGGCGTTCCAGAGCGGCGACTGCGCTCTCGTGTTCGCTTTTCGAGATGGATCGACGACGAACCCGACAGTGCCGGCGGGATGGACGAACCTGACGAACACGCAAGATGGCACGACGTGCTCGATCAGTGTGGGCTGGCGGCGCCTGGTGAACAGTGACACGACGACCGGCACCTGGACGAATGCCTCGCGCGTGAGCGTGGTCATTTATCGCGGATGCGAGCCCTTCATCGCGCCGTTCGTCCTCAAGGCCGCGACCGCCGGCACGACGAACACGGCGGTGACGATGACGACTGTCTCGATGACGCGATCCAATGGCACGTCGTGGATAGTCGGATCGATTGGACACCGCAGCGTCGACACCGACCTGGGCACGGCGTGGACCGGGATGACGAACCGCCAGAACGCCGCGGACGCGACCGCCGAGACTTGCCAGCAGGATACGAACGCCGGCGTCTCCTCGTGGAGCTCGCAGTCGCGAAACATCGGCGGCACCGCGAGCGGCTGGGTTTCGCAGATGGTCGAGGTGCTCGCGCTACCAGCCCAGAACCCGCCAGAAACGCTCGCTTCGCCGATGCTCCCGCCCTTGAGGATGGCGGCGTGAGCCACGCCCCCCTTTATCCGCTTCCACAGGGCCAGCGCAACGCGCGCACGCAGGTGCCGCGCCTGCTGGGCGGGCTAGAGCCTGGAACCGCAGGCGCCTACTCGCTGACGGCCGAGCAGGGGTCGTTCACCCTATCGGGCCAGGCGGCAGCCCTCCGGGCGGCGCGCCGAATCACCGCCGCGCAGGGCGCTTTCACCCTGTCGGGCCAGGCCGCCGGCATTCGCCGCGGGTTCCCGATGGTCGCCCAGCAGGGGGCCTACTCGCTAACCGGGCAGACCGCGGGCCTGCGCGCAGCCCGGAAGATGACCGCGGCGCAGGGCACGTTCGCCCTTTCCGGGCAGTCGGCGGCGCTCGCCTTCGTGCGCAAGCTGGCCGCGGCGCAAGGGGCGTTCGCATTGACCGGCCAGGCGGCCGCGCTGCGCGCGACGCGCACGCTGGCTGCCGCGCAAGGCACTTTCACCCTGTCCGGGCAGACGGTGCGCATCGCCGCCTCGCGCCTGGTGGCGGCCGGGCAGGGCTCCTACTCGCTCACGGGCCAGAACGTCACGCTCATGTACAGCGGCGGCGGGCCGAAAGTGATCGCCGCAGACCAGGGCGCCTATACCATCTCGGGGCAGGCGGTCGGGCTGCGCGTCGCGCGGAGGATCGTGGCCGCCCAGGGTTCCTACTCGCTCACCGGGCAAGCTGCGGGGCTTCGCGCCGGCCGGAAGATCGCGGCCGCGCAAGGCAGTTTCACGCTGACCGGGCAGGCCGCGGCGCTGCGCATCGCGCGCGCGGTCACCGCCCAGCAGGGCAGCTACTCGCTGAACGGCCAGGCGGTGGTAACGAAGGCCGCGCGCCGGATCTCGATGTCGTCGGGCGGCTTCACCCTCACCGGCCATGTGGTGGGCCTCGCGACGCTGCACCGGATCGCGCTCGCGCAGGGCGCGTTCGCGCTCGCCGGCCAGGCGGTGGCGCTCACCGCGACGCGCCGGCTCGCGCTTGAGCTGGGCCTCTACGAGCTCGCCGGCCAGCAGGTCACGCTCACCTTCTCCGGGACGCCCACGCCGATCTCGGCGCTGCGCACCTACCCGGTCAAGGCCGAGGACCGCACCTACCTGGTCGGCGGCGAGAGCCGCGTCTACGTTGTCCGCAGTGGAGTCCGAACCTACCTCATCCCGGGCGAGGCGCGCAGCTACGCCGTGCGCCGGGAGAACCGCACCTGGGGGATCACATGAGCACCGAGACCTTTTCCGAAGTCGGCAACCCGAAGCCCTCCATCCCGAAGGACCCCTCGGCGGTCCTCGACTATTCGTTCGACTGGACGGCGTGGCTGGCCGCCGACGAGGCGATCGTGTCCTACGCCGTGACGGTGGACGGCGTCACGAAGAACAGCGACGCGCGCGCCGGGGCGGTCGTGACCGCGTGGATCTCCGGCGGCACGGCCGGCACCGTGGGGAGCGTGACCTGCGCGGTCACCACGAACAGCACGCCGGCGCGCACCGAGCAGCGCACCGTCTACCTGAAGATCCAGGAGCGCTAGGCGATGAACGCCGGCAAGTTCAATCGCTCGATCTCGATCGAGTATCCGGTTTACGAGACCGATGCGGGCTACGGCTCGCGCACCACGCGCTGGGACCGCCTCACCACGTGCCAGGCCGAGTTCCAGGACACGATCCCCAGCAGGTCCGAGGCGGTGCGCACCGGGCTGCAGCAGGCGCGAAACCAGAGCCGGATCCGCATGCGCTGGCGCGGCGACATCGATTCGACCATGCGCGTGATCCTCCACGGCGACGCCGACGTGGTCTATCAGATCGTGGGCGGCCCGGCCGAGATCGGCGGCAGGAAGCGCATGCTCGAGATGGTGGTCGAGCGCTACTCGACCAGCGGGGCGGCTACGTGAACGACCTCGTAAACGTCAAGGGCCTTTCCGAGCTGCAGCGCCTCCTCGACACCCTCCCCGCGAAGATCGAGAAGAACATCATGCGCGGGGCGCTGCGCGCGGGCCTACAGCCGATTCGCGAGGCGGCGAAACAGAACATCAACTCGGTCTCGGGCCTGCTCGCGGCGAGCCTGGACGCGCGCCAGGCGGTGAGCGTGAACGCGCGCGCGGGCGTGGTCACCGCGAAGCTGCGCGCCGGGACCGGCTTCGGGCAAAGCGGCGCGCCGCCGGGAAACCTGCCGATCTGGGTGGAGTACGGCACGCGGCCCCACCTGGTGAAGGTGCGGCCGGAGGATCGCCCCTCGCGGATGACGCGCCGCGGCCGGCGCGACTTCAGTATCCGCACGATCAACCGCATGGTCGCTCGCGGCAGCCTGCAGATCGGCGGGCAGTTCGTGGGCGAGTCGGTCGCGCACCCGGGCGCCCAGCCGCGCCCTTTCATGCGCCCGGCGCTGGACCTGAACGCCGGCGCCGCCGTCGTCGCCGCGGGCGAGTACGTGAAGCAGCGGCTCGCGACGAAGCACGGGCTGGACACCTCGAGCATCGACATCCAGGAGGGCAGCGAATGAGTGCGCCAGCGATCGCCCGGTACATCCTCGCAAACGCGGCGGCGGTCACCGCCCAGGTGCCGGCCGCGCGGATCTTCGTTGGGCCTATCCCGCTGAAAAGCGACCTCCCGGCCATCGGCGTGCGCTTCATCTCCGGCACCGAGCGGGCTACCGTCTCGATGGCCGAGGCGAGCAGGTTCCGCACCGATCGCGTCCAGGTCACCGTGCACGCGAACACCTACGCCTCGAAGGTCGCGATCCTCGAGCTCGTGCGCACCGCGCTCTCGCCGCGCTCGGGATCCTTCAACGGGTTCGACGTCGACTCGATCACGCCAGAGGGCGAAGGCCCGGACCTGGACGACGAGGCCGCCGTCACCTTCGAGCGCTCGCGCGACTTCATGGTGGCCTGGCGCACCTGATCCCCGCAGGTCCCGGCGGTCGCTCGCCCTTCCGCCGCTTTCGGCCCGCCTCGCGCGGGCCTTTTCTTTGCTCGGCCAGCGCTTAAAAAGGCCAAGGCTCCGGGCATACCTTCCATGCGTCGATAGACCCCGCGGCCGCGGGACCTGATCAGGAAAGGACCACGACATGACCGCCCGTTCCAACATCCAGAGCCAGTCCGGCGCGACGCTCGCCATCTCGGCGAACCGCCCGGTCACCTTCGACGCGATCGGCTACGCCGACACGGACCTGACGTGGTCCACCGTGGGCGAAGTCGAGGACTTCGGCAACCACGGCATGCAGGCGCAGATCATCGAGTTCACCGCGGTCGCCGACGCGATCGTGCAGAAGCTCAAGGGCTCGAAGAACTACGGCACGATGCAGCTGATGATCGGCAACGTGCCCGGCAACGTGGGGCAGACGCTGATCGCGACCGCCTCGGAATCCCAGAACCGCTACAGCGCGCGCATCACCTACCCGCTGGGCGATGGCGAGGTGACCGCCGAGGTCCACTACCTGGACGTGCTCGTCGCCTCGCGCGAGTTCCAGGACGGCGCCGTGAACAGCGTGCGAAAGCTCGCCGTCGCCCTGGCGATCTGCAAGAAGCCCATCGAAGTCGCCGCGACCTGATCCGGGGGAAAGCTGACCGATGGATTTCGACCTTTCCCAGTACGAGCTCGAGGACGTTTCGACCCTCACGCTCAAGAACGCGCGCGGCGACGACGACCTGAAGGGCACCGACGGCAAGCCGGTGACGGTGGAGGTGTACAGCCCCGGCAGCCCGCAGGGCGTGAAGGCCATCCACAAGTCCAGCCGGCAGTCGCAGATGCGCATGTTCCGCTCGATGCGCGGCGAGTTCGACCCGCAGGACGCCGTGAACGCCGACCGCGAACAGGCCGAGAAGCTCGCGGCCTTCACGAAGTCGATCAGCGACAACTTCCCGGTGGCGCCTCTCGCGGTCTACCAGAACCCGAAGCTCTGCTACATCCCGCGCCAGGTCGAGGAGCACATCGGCAAGCTGGGAAATTTCTCGAAGGGGTCCTCGGCGGCCTGAGTCTCACCGTCCGCCAGCACGCGTGGCTGCATGCCGTTCCGAGGGCCCCGGAACCGAACAGGAAGAAGGCGGCGCGCGATGGTTCGAGGCTCAAGACGATGCGCGAGAAGGGCCGCGAACCGCGTCTCCCGGACGCGCCGCTGCCCTACCTCGTGGACTACCTTTTCGAGGTCGGCCCCGCCAGCAGCGGGGGCTTTGGCCCTGCGCCCATCACCCACGTCGAGCTGCTCGCCTGGCAGGAGAACATGCGCCGGCGCCTCCAGCCGTGGGAGATCGTGATGCTGCGCCAGCTTTCCAGCCAGTGGGTCGCCCAGGCGCAGCAGGCCGAGGAGCACGACTGCCCATCCCCGTGGGCTGACGAGGTGGTGACCGAGGAGGAGAAGCGCGCGGTCGCCGGCAGCCTGCGCGAGGCGATCAGGGGGATGGCGCGATGATAGTCGGGCAACTTGAGATCCAGATGATGGCCTCGCTCGCCCGCCTGCAGAAGGACATGGGCGACGCGAGGAACATCGTCGACAAGTCGATGAAGGACATCGAGCGCAGCGTCGAGCGCGTGAAGGGGATCTTCGCGACCGGCTTCGTCGCCACCGGCTTGCTCGTGGTCGCGAAGCAGGCCATGGAGGCAGAGCAGGCGATAAACCGGCTCGATGCCGTGGTGCGCGCGACCGGCAACGCGAGCGGCTACACGAAGGAGCAGCTGCACGGCCTGGCCGATGCGATGGCCGAGGCCTCCCAGTTCGACGACGAGGACATCCGCGGCGCGACCGCCTCGCTCCTCAAGTTCGGCAACATCCACAGCGAGACGCTGACCAAGGCGCTGAAGCTCTCGGCGGACTATGCCGCGTTCACGAAGACGGACGTGTCCTCGGCGGCCGAGACCCTCGGTAAGGCGCTCTCCAGCCCCGCGCAGGGCATCGAGCGCCTGCAGCGATCCATCGGCTTCCTGAACCCGGCGCAGGTCGAGGCCATCAAGAACATGCAGGAGATGGGCGACACCGCCGGCGCCCAGTCCGCGCTGATGAACATCCTCGAGCAGAAGATCGGGGGCGTCGCCGACGCGATGAACACCGGCTACACGAAGGCCTTCCAGGACGCGAAGAAGGCGACGGGCGAGTTCTTCGAGACGGTGGGGAACACCTCGGTGGTCCAGGGCACGGTGCAGTCGTTCCTCTCGTTCGCCACCCAGTCGATGCGCGACATGAAGCACATCATCGAGGATGGCGACTGGGTGCAGGCCGCCAAGTTCCTGATGGGCTTCCGGCAGACCGACGAGCAGGCGGGCGCGCGCTCGAAGAAGATCGACATGACGGCCGATCCTGCCGTGGCCGCCGCCGCCGCGATCGAGGCGGAGAAGAAGTTCCGGCAGTCGCTCGCCGACCAGGACGCCAAGTTCATCGAGGGCGCGCAGAAGCGCCAGAAGGCGGCGGCAGAGGAGTGGCTGAAGAACGAGGAGAAAATGCGCGACCTCGACGCGGCCGGCTGGGTCGCGCTCGCGGAGAAGCTCGCCGGCCCGGGCGGGGTCTTCGACCAGGAGAACCTCGAGCACGCGAAGCTGGTGGGCGAGTACTTCGCGACAGCCGAGGAGCTGCGGAACATGGACTACGAGGGCCAGCTGGCGCTCTCGAAGCAGGCGGTGGCGCTGGTCGAGGCAGAGAACGCCGAGAAGGAACGCATCATCGCGCAGTCCGCCGAGCGCACCGCGCGGATGCAGGAGTACAGCCTGGTGAACGTCTTGTCCGAAGCCGGCAACGCGCTGGGCGGCTTCCTGAACGCGCTCACCGGCGGCTTCCAGAAGGGCGTCGACTACGTGAAGGCGCTCCTTAAGCAGCTGCTCGCGCAGATGATCTCGATCTTCGCGCAGCGCTGGGTGCTGTCGCTCGGCGCGAGCCTCACCAGCGGAGGCGCAAGCGCGGCGCTCAGCAGCGCGGCGGGACAGGCAGGATCCGGCACGATCGCGAACGGCCTGATGGCGGCGGGAAGCAGCTACCTTTTCGGGAGCGCGGCCACCGCCGCCACTGGCGCCGCGGCATGGGCCGGCCCGACCATCGGCACGGCGGCGACCTCCGGCGTCTTCGGATCCGGGGGCCTCACCGCCACGCTGGGCGCCATGGGCCCGGTGGGCTGGGCCGCGCTCGCGGTCGCCGCAGTGGCCGCAGTGGCCTACGCCTTCCGCGACAAGGGCGAGAACTGGCAGGGCCAGCTGGGGTTCGGCTCGAACGCGAACGCCTACACGACCGAGGGCGTCTTCGGCCGCGAGGGATTCAACTTCATCCAGGGGCAGGACGCGACGAATCGCGCGATCCAGGACTTCATGGCCGGGCGCGCCGCGCTCGACCAGCAGCTCGCCGGGCACCTGACTGCCGAGCAGATCGCGCAGATCACCGCGAACCTCGGCGGGGCCTACACCACGCGCAACGACGGCCAGCCGAGCACCTTTGCCTTCGACCGCAACGACACGACGGCCGCCGCGCAGTTGACCTTGGAATACGTCCAGAAAAAATACTCGGCCGTGTTCGACGTTCTCGACACCAAGTTCGCCGAGTTCATCCGCGGATACACCGGCAAGGCCGAGGACCTGCTGGCGGCGATCGGCGAGTTCGCCTCCCTGCTCGACGCGCTCGACGCCTCCGGGATCAAGGGCCTGAACATCGAAGCGCTGCGGGCATTCCAGCTGCAGGGCGAGGACATCGGGGCCACCTTCACGCGGATCTCCCAGAGCTGGACCGATTTCCAGAACACGTTCCTGACCGACGCGGAGAAGTTCGCGCTAATGCAGGACTTGGTGACCGAGACCTTCGCCGATCTGGGCATCGCGGTGCCGACCTCGATGCAGGCCTTCAAGGATCTGGTGCTGTCGCTCGACCTCACCACCGAGTCCGGGCGCGCCGCCTTTACCGCGCTGATGGCTGTCGACCAAGGGTTCGCCGCGATTCAGAGCGCGATGGAATCCGCGACCGCCGCCTTCAACCAGACCGCGGGCGGCCTGAATCCGGCGTACGGCAGCGGCATCGCGCGCGCGAACCTTGAAAGCGCGGTGAGCGCCTGGCGCGGCGCAGGCGGCGGGAACGCGGGATTCACGACCGACCAGACCATCGCCGCGATCGGCCCGCTGATCAATAACGCGTCGTCGCTGACCGCAGCTCTCGCCTATGCGCAGAGCCTTGGGCCCCAGGCGGTGCAGCAGCTGAACAACATGATCAGCGCCTACGGCGCCTGGCAGCAGTCGCTGGACACCGGGGCCTCCACGGTGGGCGGCCTCGCCGGGAGCGCCGCGAACGCGGGCAGCGCGGTGGACGACTTCGCCGG
>OFRM01000735.1_pt1 | contig 12753 bp, 12 predicted proteins | sample 1543101 | NCBI WGS metagenome assembly OFRM01 (sample SAMN07774223, study PRJEB24372) | wastewater metagenome | isolation source: Exp Tend VB 0WW | collected 2016-02
CGCGAAGGCCGGAATGAAAGGATCGACGGGCGCGATCATGAGATGCACGTCGAACGGCCGGCTGCTGTACCGGCGCAGCGCCTTCACGACCATCGGGCCAATGGTCAGGTTGGGCACGAAATGGTTGTCCATGACGTCGACGTGCAGCCAGTCGGCGTTGTCGCGCAGGAATTTCGTGGCCTGTGCCTCTGTCGCGCCTTCCAGTTTCTTGTTGACGTACTGCATCGCGGCCCGGTTGACGATGCCCTTGTCTCCGGTCAGTTCCATCAGCGCCTGCACGGATGCGCGGTTCTTGAAGTAGGTTCCCGGCAGCGCCGATGCGTCCGTTGCGAACTGGCTGTCGTCGTACTTGTCCAGCGCGGTCGCCTTTCGGCCCTTTGCCGAGATGAACGGTTCCAGCCCCTCCTTGCCGCGTGCGTAGTCGTCCAGCAGTTTCGTCTGGATGTCGCCTGCGTATTTCTTCTGAACGTCCGAGATTTGCGCGTAGAGTTTCTTCGCCTGTTCCGCACCGATAGCGTCATAGCCCTCGGCAGGCTTTCCCCTGAATACTTCCCCGAGTTTCCGTCGCACGTTGTCCAGCGCCTCAAAAGAGGTCGGGAAGTCGCGGTAGAACGCGGGTTCGCCTGTCTGCGGGTTCGTGCCCTTGTGCCCCTTCAGGCCAGCGGCGACGGCATCGTTGAATTCGTTCTCCGTAACCTGCACGCTCTTTTCGCGCACGGCATTGCGGATGACGTTAAGGTTGCTCTTGATTCCAGAGTCGCCAACCGTATCTAGCGGAGTCTGCATACGGGCCGTTTTCGTGGCTCCGGTAGCAAGGTCAAGATCCTTCATCATCGCCTGAAATTCAGGCGTGGACTCAACCAGCACGCCAGCCTTTTCCTTGGCTGCGACGATCTGGTTGCGCAGTTCCTCGTTCTTGGCGTACTGAGCGGCGTTGGCATCCTTAAGCGCAGCGGTGCGCTTGACGATAGGATCGCGCAAGCCGCTTCCAATCGCATCCATCTCCGCAGGAGGCACAGGCGCGACTCGGCCGACATCAGACAGCCGCTGATTCGCCTTCGCAAGCCGTTGCTGCTCACGGAACACGGCATCGTCTGCGCCTTGGGCCATTGCATCGCCAACTGCAACCTGAGCCGTGTCTGACTTCGGCCCGCCACGCAGTTCGCCTATCTGCTGGTCGAGGTACTTGCGCTCCGCATCCGATAGTTCGGATACGTCCTTGTTCATCGACGCCGCCACCTTACGCGCCAGTTCCGTCTTGCTGCCGAAGATAGACAGATTCGGGATCGCCTTCGCAGCCTGCGCCACGCCACGGGCAAACTCTGGCGTAACGCCACCGCCCACGATTCGCGCACCTTCGGCCACAACCTGCGGGCCACCCGCCAGTTCCACAGCCTGCCCCGCCGTTTCCCCTGCGGCCCCGCTGATCGCGCCCTGCGTTGCGCCTGCCACTCGGCCGGCAGCGCGAAGCCCCGGAACCATATTTTCCAGAAACGTGCCCAGCGCCCGAGTCTGCGGGAAAGCACCTGCAACGCGGCCTGCGCCGCCGACGATTTCAGGAGCCAGCGCACCCATCACACCGCTGATACCAGCAGCCCCGCCAATGTCTAGCAGAGGCTCAATCGACCGGCCGCTGCGAATCGCCTTGTCGCCCTGGCGTTGCAGGTTCGGGTTCCCAGTCGCAGCGCCGCCATCCGTGGAATTGAACTTGCCGACCAGCGCGTTGACGATTTCAGCGTCCGGTACACCAGCCTTCCGCGCACCGTCGAGGTCGTAGTTCAGCTTCGGCGCGAGCGCAGCCGCAATCTCGGCGTCCGGTACGCCTGCCTGCCTTGCGCCTTGGAGGTCGTAGCCAGCCATTATTTGAAGAACTGATCCGCTGAAGGTTTGCCGCCAGCGCCGCCGACTATGCCCTGCCGCGTAGCCTCACGCACCGTTGCAGGCGCTTTCTTGGCAATCTCCAGTTCGCGCCGAATGATGCCCAACACAGCCTCAACCTGCGCGGGAGACTGCACAGTATTGATGACCGCCCGAGCGTGTTCCTTGTCGCTCACTGTCGGCTGACCTGTCGGGTTGATGGCGCGGGCATAGACGTTGACCAGCGCATTGACGGATGCCCCGAAAGCGGCAATCTCAGGAGAGCCAGTGCCGCTGTCGTATGCCTTCAGCGCCATGTTCCACGGCACGAAATTCGTGCGCTGGAATTTGTCCGAAGTCTCCTTCACGATACCAAGCATTTCCTGCGCTTCGGTCGCCGCTAGGCTGATGTTCGCCGCACGTTGGCCGACCGTGCGTGAACCGGCCATCGTGCCCGCAAAGTCGGCAATCTTGGCGTTCGTGGCCTCGGGGGACAGACCCTGCTTCATCGCCTCGTCAACGATTGCGTTGGCAATGGCTACCCGCGCAGTCGTGCTGCGAGCGAATCCCTGCGCTGCCTGCGTGTTGCCGTTCAGGTACTGCTTGGCAATGAACGTGGCAGTTGCAGGCGGGACGGTTCCAGCGCCGGATATGGAAGCCTTCGATTGCTCCAATTTCCACTTGTTTTCCGCCGCTTCCCTTGCCTTCGGTGAGCCACTGAAGGCCGGCATTTGAGGCGCGACAGGAGCGGAAGGCTCAGGAGCCACGGCAGGCGCAGCTTGTTGCGCGATCTGAGCGAGACTCGGCGCGACCTGCTGCAACCGCAGATCACGGGCATCCATGTTGTTCGGCGGGGCGGCAAGCGGCTGAACCTGTACGGGTTCAGGAGCAGCGTTCGGCAGCGCAACGGGTGCAGACGGGGGCGATCCAGCCGGAATCTCCAGCGTCATCGGACGACCACCGCCGGCATTGATTGCCGCCACAGCAGCCGCCTCATTTGGCGCTTGGCCCTGCACCATCGGTGCCGGAACGGTAGGCGTCAATGCGGGGGCCGCAGGAGTGCCTACCCGCATCCCAGTGTCATAGAACAGGCGTTCTCCAGTCATGCGTTGCGCAGCCGTGTCCAGAGCCAGCCTCGCCTGTTTGTAGCTTGCGTCCAAAGCGGCGCGTTCTTCAGCCGTAACCGCTTGCTTTAGCCGAATTTGGTAGCCCTGCTCAAACTGCTGTGCCTGCTGCTGCAGCCGAGCCAAAGTCGCTTCTTTTGTCGCCTGCTGCTGCGTCTTGCGGTCAAGGTGCTGCAGTACGCCTTTCGGCCCCTCGGCCTGCATTGCGATCATGGCGCGTTCTTCGTCCGTGGTCGCGCCCGCAAGCTGCTGGCGGTACTGGGCATCACGCTGCATCGCCTGCCGATCCGCCGCCTGCTTCTGGATCTGCGCCAGAATGCTCCCCACAGCCTGCCCCTGCTGCAGATTGCCCAGCGTCGTCGCGTTGTTCTGGTTGACCTGTGCCTGATACCCCGCCAATCCGGGGACGCTGGCTAGGACTTGCTCAAGCGAGGCCATCTACGCCGCCACCTTGAAAATGCTGCTGCCGCCGTTCGACTCTTGGTACTGCTTCAAGATGTCGGCAAGGGACTGCTGGGGATTCGTCACGTTGCCGATTGCGGCCCCTATGCCGTTGTAGATGCCCGCGTTGGAGCCGACCTGTCCAGTCATCGCCCCCGGAGCCGCAGCGTTGTAGTTCGGAATCCCGCTCGCCGTCAGCGCCTGCGACCGATAAGTCTGCAGCGCCGGGTAAGCGAACTTGGCATTGTTGTCAGCCAAGGACGCCGCCCATGCGTTCGGGGAGCCTGCCGGGTTGCCGCTGACACTCAGGCTGTGCAGGGTCGCCTTCGAGGATGCGTCCAGCGCGTCCTGATAGCCCGGATCGTTCGCCATCGTGAATCCGGGGGCGAAGGATGCTTCATAGCGGGCACGGGAAGGCGCTCCTGCCGCTTGGAACTGCGTGGCTAGGCCGCCGAGAGAGGATGCCTGCTTGGACGCTCCTGCGGCCCCTAGAAGCCCAGGTAGCGCCCGCAGGCCGAGTTCGCCGTAGTCCGCTGCGGTCGCGCTGCCGGACAGGATGCGCTGCAGGGCGGTTTGCGTCCCTGTTTTGGCGACCGCAGCCGTAGGGAAGGCGTTATTGATCTCCGCAGCCGTGGGGACGTAGTTGCCCTCTGCAATCGCCCCGTTGGTCAGGATATTAGCCTCCTCCGGGGTCATGCCAGCCACCTTTCCAGCCCCGAATCCGGTATCCGCCACCCCGCCCGCAGTCGGCTGCATCCACGAAGGCGTGGAGAAGTCGGGCAGGATCGAGCCGCCCGTATTGATGCCCGAGCCGCCAACCACGTTCCCAAAGCCGTCCACCGTCAGCCCGCCGCCTAGGTCGGTCACGCCCGGCCCGCCTAGAAAGTTTCCCGCCCCGTACATCGCCGCCGCCGCAGCCAGTGCGCTCAGAATTCCCTCTTTCATCGACCCACTCCCCGCGCCGTTCTCAGGATCATTCGGGTTCTGCAACCGCGCCCAATCCTGCGCCGATGCAACTCGGTAGCTTCCGTCCCGCAATAGCTTCTGAGCATCAGGATCTGCTTGGAATCCGGCCAAATCGCCATTGCTCGCGTCCAGAATCCCCTTCCCGCCGAGAGCTCCCAGTTGCTGCATGTTGTACTTCGCAAGCAGGCTTTTCAGCGCAACCTGAGCATCATCAACCCAGTGCCCGGTTCCTACATCAATCCCGTCCTGCACCCATGTTTGCGCCATTTCAGACCTCGCACCAGCCAGCCAGATTGAACACGTTTGCCGATGCCGTCTGCGTTGGCAGGTAGCAGCGGCTATTGGAGACTTTGATCTTGCACAGCCCGACAGATACGTTCGTGGTTTCGTTGTCCATCGCGGCGATCCCAGCCAGCCCCTTCGCCGTGAAAGGCAGCGTCAGGTAATCCGTCCCAGCAACCGAGGCAATCGAAGTCGCTGCCGAGAACCTGACCTCAAAAGCGGCAAATCGCCTGCTAATGAACTTGTACCGCCCGAAGTACGCCGTCGCGCCCACCACCGTCAGCGAACCGAATACCGGATTGAAATTCGTCCAGCCGTCCTGCCCGAGCATGTCAACCCATGCCGGACTCGCGGTATCGACGGGAACGTCATCGAGCGCGTTCATGGCATGTCCGGCCAGTAATAGTTCCGCTTCTCGAAATTCTCAGAAGCAGGAATGACGCGAAGATTGTGCTGAACATGGAGTCCGCAAACTCGCTTGCTGCGCAACGGCACTATATGGTCAACCTCATGCTCAACTCCAGTCTCTGCGGTGATTCTTGCGGCCTCCTTGTAAATCCCGATAATCGAATTCCTATCAGCCCAAGAAGGCGTTGCTTTTAGTTTTATAGCCCTACGCTCTGCACACTTTGCTGCGTAGTAATGGCCGCTCTTTTTGCGATAGTTATCCTTGTATTTCCTGACTCGATCTTTATTCTTTGATTGCCAAGACCCTACGTTTGCAAGAAGTCTGTCTTTGTTCTTTTCGGCCCAAGCCTTCTGCATTGCTTTATTTCTCTCAGGATTTTCTTCTCGCCACTTTTTGCTCGCGGCAATAGACTCCTCTCGGTTGTTCGCGTACCAGATTCGCTGTTTGGCAATGATGCAATCCCTGCAATTGCCTCTAGGCGTGCTCTTGTAAAAGGATGTTTCAAAATCCTTTTCTATACCGCACCTTTTGCAAAGCTTCATCATGTTCCTACGCTCATTTCGCCAACTATTTTTTCTATGCGAAAGCCAGTGGCGTCAGAGTGAGTGAACTTCCAAGACCTCTGCCTACTAGCGCCAAGACGATCTATCCTTTTTTCGTTATCCATCATGTCTACCGTCCCAAGAACGGCGTAACTCTGGAAGTCATCGTCACTGGCCGAAATCGTCATCGTCGAGGATGAAGTCTCCTGGTCGGCAATAATCCGCAGGAAGTCGAAGAACATCGTGCGCCCATCGGTTTCCACGCTGCCAGACTGGATCGTCGCCGTGTACGCAAGCCCGTCGTCCGTGAATACCTGCGCGGCAGGGTTGATGATGTAGACCTTGCCGCTGGTCGAGATGTTGCTGATCGAATAGGTCAGGATCTGCGTGCCGGCAGACAATCCGGCCGACTTGTACCAAAGCGGAGTGGTAGACGACCATTCGTGCCACTTCTTATCTTCCAGCAGGTAGACGTAAGTTGACGAACTGGCCTTCACCAGCACGAACGAGCGGCCGTAGAAGCGCATCGTCGTGAGCGAGATATTCGACGGGCCAGCAAGGGCAAGCTGGAAGTCCTGCTCCGGGGTCGAAATCCGGCTGGTATTGCCGTCGTACTGGAAAATGCTCAGACCGCCCTTGTCCGTCGAGCCGCACCAGAACACGTTGTCGGCAAGCGTGGCGATTGCGTCCGACGAAACCGCGCCGATCTTCTGCGTCATGGACGGCACGTTTTGCAGCGGGAACGGCGTCAGTCCTGCCGACTGGAAGAACTGGATCGACTCCTTGCCGAACGCCATGACGAAATTCTTGAACCGCACCGCCCCGACGCCCATGTCAGGGTAGGCATTGGCCGAGTCGTAGCTGTTAGCCGTCCAGCCGGTGACGCTGTTCAGGTCGGACGCCCACAGCCGCCCGTCCGTGGTCATGATGCAGGCGTACCCGTTCAGCACCGCAAAGTCACCCGCAGTCGTCAGTCCCGCATTGCCAGGATAGTCGCCGTCCGTGATCTTCGTCATCACTCCGACGCCCGTGTCGTAGTACCACGCCGTCGAGTCTCCGGATGGCACAAGCAGCGTTGCCGTGGTCGATACGAACGTCTCCGCAATGCTCCGAGCCTTACCCGTTATCGCACCCAGTGAAGTCGTGCCGTTGTAGATTGTGCTGTTCGTCGCGCCGAACGCCGTGATTACCGAAGTCCCGCCGCCAGATCCCGTCCACACCAGAATCGCGCTGCCCACGTTGCCGCTCGCCGGAGTGTTCAGCGCCGCAAGCCCAGGCCGCTTGATCGCATACTGCTTGCCGCCCATCTTCGTCAGGAAGCAGTTGATCCAGCGTTCGTCCTTATCCACCGTCGCAGTCGTGCCGCCTACAATCGCCACTCCGACAATCCCAACGCCGACCACGCCCGACGCGCCAGAAACAGCGTTCGTCGCGCTGATGCGCGTATCGTATTGGCCGGTCAAAGGGACTTCGTATTTCACTTCTCTCTCCAGAATTCAACCTCTGAATAAACCTCTACGTTTCCAAACCCTGCGTATGTTCCGAATCCATCGGTTGTTTTCGTGGTTAGACATTGGTGCTGAACTTCAAACACCTTGGCTGAGGCGATGGTAAATCTCCCGGACACAACGCTATCTGTCGTGCGTCCGCTGCCCGAGGCATCCGAGTACGCCGACGATCCGTAGTAGTAGGTCGAATCGGTCACATTCGCCAAACGAATCTGGTGCCTGTCTACATACAACGCGGGAGCCCGCGCCCTGAACCTGTATGTACCAGCCGCCAGCGTTACTTGATTTGAACCAACCGAGGCGAACCCTCCTGCATCGTTGACCTCTGTATTCAAGTCTCTGGTGCGCCACGCTCCACTCGTAAAGGTTCCGCCAACCGTACTTGATGCTTTTTCATCACGAACATAGATGTAAGCATCCGACCTCTGAAACCCTATGATGTTGTACTGTGTGCCATCGTAGATAACCAAAACCGGAACGTTAATAATAAGTTCACCGCCAACGCACGCAGCACCACCCGAGAACACATTTTTCGCCCCCGCCCCGCTGATATTCAGCGTAGTCGCGCCCGTGTTCGTCGCGGCAGGGATGAAGCTGAACGGCAGCCGATACGACAGCGAGTAGTTCGCAGGGCCGGTCGCCGTGATCGTGTTCGTGCCTGCTACGGCAGTCAGGGCGCTATATGCGGCTGTGTCGAAGTTATTAAATTCCGTTGCGTCGGTGAGTGTTACTGAGTTGGTGTATGTTTGCGAGGGCATTTATCGAACCCACCCATAGTCAGTTTCCGTCCGGTACGGACGCGAATCGAAGTCGTCAACAGCAACCGGCGCGTAGTCAACGTGCTGCACCGCCAGTTTCCGAATGTTCTTCTCGGCGCGAATCGACTCGCGCTCCATGCGAACAATCTTCGCTTCAGGCTGGCGGAACGTGTCGCACAGGTCATACGCCACGATGTCCTTCAGCCACCGCAGCATCGCAACGTCTACGTCCGGCGCAGTCGCATCCGCCGTGTCGTCAGCGATCTTTTCGTAGACCAGCTTTGCCGTCCGCGCTACGTCCGTCACCGGCCAGAATAGCCACTCAGCGCCGCCCTTCCACAGCGCCTTTGTCGGCAAGCCAGTCTGCGTCTTGTCGTGAATCGCCGCGTACTCTCGGATGTCGATGATCTGCACTTCTGAGTCACGCGACATATCAGTGACCATCATCTTGATCGGGAACACGATGTCCGCAGAGGCCGAAGCAGAGGCCACGTTTGCAGTCAGCGCAAACGACAAAGGGACAGGCGGAACCTTGCGCCAAAAGATGCCTATTCTGTGCATCTCCTTAAGCCGCAGGTCAATCGCCTCGTAAACCTTATCGGCGTCTGCAGATGTCGTTGAGGTAACGCCGAGCTTGTCAAGAACGATGGTCTTGAGTTGATTGCGCGTTCTGGTGAAAGAATAGGTCACGGAGACGGCCTCGTTCTAGTTTTCCCGAGAACGATCCTGTTTGCCGTATTCCACGAACAGCCGAATCTAGCGGCAAGTTCAGAAACAGCGCCTTTCTTTGGAGCGTATGCAGAACGTAAGGCATCTACTTCAGCATCGCTAAGTTTTGCCTTTCCGTTTCTTTCCCCTATTGAATTGCCGAATACCCCCCTACCCTTCCTCATCATGTCGGCTGTATTTTCTTTTGCACTTCCCAAAAACAGGTGGCGCGGATTCACGCACAGCCTGTTGTCGCAGGAATGGCATACCAACTTACCGCTGGGAATTGGGCCGTATGCATCCTCAAAAGCAACGCGATGGGCAAGTAAAGTCTTGCCATTTCTACGCAGATGGCCGTAGCCGTTTGTTTGTTTAGCACCGACCCAAATATTGCAGTCGCCAACAGAATGATCTTTCATGCGGCCACCTTCAAACCGCCAGACAGAACATGGCGCGCATGAACGGATTTGCCCATGATTTCCTGCCAAGAAACCGTCCCATTCATGTGTTTAAGTTCTGTCATCCACTCCTTCGAATACTCACAGTTTTTCGTTTCCTCAAAGCACGGCAAACCGCAAGTGAAATGAACAATCTTTGCGCCCGCTCGCGGAGCGTCGTACCCAACTAAATGCCCCCACTCGGCCGGGATGTCGCCAATCGAATTCGCCCATTCCAGCTTGTGCGGTGCGCCTTCCTCGATTTCCTTCAGAGTGAGGTTCTTGCAATGCGCGTTGTTGAAGTACATCAGACTCGGCCACTCAAAGCGCATGTCGTGCTTGACCACGCATACAGGCTTCATCTGCGGTGCGCAAATGTCGTCCAGCTTGTAGATGTCGTCCAAGCACAGCATGTCTGCATCCATAAAGATCGCCCGCCCGCTGTACCCGCACAGGTGCGGCACCGCGTAGCGCGAGAACGTGAATTCGGTCAGCCCGGTGCGTTTCATCGGCAACTGGTTCAACTGCAGCCGCGTGATCGCAACAGGACGCGATGCACGGGACTGAATCGACGCCTGCAGCACGTTCGCCGCAATCGGCTGGCGCGGGTCGTAACCGATGAAAACTCGCAGCATCTCGCTCATATTGCCCCTCTCGCTTTTACCCGCAGGATCGGACGGCGCACGACTGCGGGCATCGGCTGCGCTGGCGGATCGTACCGCTTGAAATCCGGATGGATGGACAGCGCATCAACCGTCGCACGGTCGGCCACGGTCGTAGGCTTTCCATAGGCGAACACGTAGCCTCGGAACTCCGTGTATGGCCCCTTGGCGTACACGAACTGGTTGCTCATGCTGCCATCCTTTGCTCGGTAAACGCCCGGTACTCGGTCATGATGTTTTCTGCCGTGTCGTCAAGGTAAGACAACCGCTGGTTCGGCCGCAGCCACGGAAACTGGTATCCCGGCGTGATGCCAAGACGCTCCATGAACCACGGGGATGCGCTCATCGACTTCTCGCAGCCAATCGTGCGCATCGACACGAACGGCGCGTCAGAGAACATGCACAGCGATCCTGGCCCGTTCGAAATCATCAGGTTCACATGCGCCCCTGCGTACAGCGCCATGCGCTCCTGCAGGGAGATAGGCTTGTCCTCGTAGTCAGGCACAAAAATCACCTCACGGTCGCACCGCTCGGCAAACTTCTCCCATTCCTTGTCTTGCGTATTCCGTTCAGGGGTGCGGGAATTGCGCAACGTAACCGTGACGTAGCCCTTGTCTACGCACGGGTATTTGATTCGCCCAGTTTTTCCTTCTTGCTCGTGGGCTTTCATTACTGAATTAATCATGTGATTGAATTCAACGCCCTCACGCGCCCCAACAGAGTACGTCATGCCAAACAGGGCTGGCATCGGTTCCACGATGCTGCGGTAGCGTTCCTCGGCCTGCTCAAGCGAATAGTTCTTCTTCTTCCATCCGCCTAGCACGAACCGAATATGATCCACGCCGTAAGCACCCGCCACAGCACAGAACTGCGCGATGTCAAAGGTCGCTGGACGATTGGACAGGTCATAGAGGCCGATCACGCCGCGATCCTCCGGCGCTGCGCCATCATCTCGTCAAGATCAAGACCCACTCGCTCAACCACCGGAATCCACGCATCCGGCTTGCTCTCGGGCTGGCGATAGACGCGCACGCTCCGATACCACGGGATGCCGCCCTGCCGCTGTTCACGCCACGGCGGGTTGTGCGGAACCATCACCCATGCCGGAACACCCAATGCGCCTGCCAGATGGTACACAGACGTTGCCACCGAAATCACCAAATCGCACGACTTCACCAGCCGCGCCGTCTCGTTGTAGTCGTCGGCCTTTACGAACTCGTCCATCTGCTTGATGTCGTAGCCGAGGCCGTTGACCATCGCAATCTCGTCCGCGCAGTCCGTGTACTGCAGCGACACGAACTCGACATCACGAACGTCAAGAATCGACTTCCACCACGACAGCGGAACCGTGCGCTTCTGAATGCGTCCAGCCTTTGCGCCGCCAGTCCATGAAATCCCGACGCGGAATTTCTTACCAGAGGGAAGCGGGTCGGCCTTTAGGTATGCGGTGCCGGGGAACGCCTCACGCGACCGCCGGAAAAACTTCCCAAGCGATCCAATGGAAATCTGGTAGTCGATTTGCTCGTGTTCCGGCCACTCTATTTCATCTTTCTCCCGCGTGCCGTACACAGTCACACCGGGGAACGAATTCTGGAACAACGTCACCAGCCGCGCATGGCACTCCAGAACCACCTTGTTCGTCTTAAGCAAGTCCGGCAGCATCGAGGCGAAGAGGATCTCGTCGCCAAGTCCCTGCTCCCCGTAGACTGCAACCGTCTTGCCTGGAGTGCCGTCCCATTGCGGCTTTCCGCCGATCTTCCGCTCCACGCGCATCCCGCAGCCGCGCATGCCCCACTCGTATTCGTCCCAGCCCTCGGCCCAGCGGCCCTCGCCAAGCAAAACCAGCGACAGGTTCCAGTGCGCCATTGCCTGAGTCGGGTCGATCTTCAGCGCTTTCTTGCACAGGCTGATGCACTTGTCCGGCTCACCGGCTTCGATAAACAGTCCGGCGTAATTGGCAATTCCTTGCGCAGACGGATCAGGCGCTTTGGCGGATTCCTCAAGGACGGAACGCGACTTGTCCACAAGCCCCGCGTATTTGTACGCAAGGCCGAGATTCGAGAGGATGTCTGACTTCCTCGTGCCGTATTTCAGGCTGGCTTCGAGCAAGGCGACTGCCAGCCCAAGCTTGTTCATCTGGAGGTACATCGTCCCAAGCGTTGCAAGCAAGCCTGGGTTCTTCGGGTTCTGCGTAAGAAGCAAGCAGTAAAGTTCTTCGGCTTCGGGGTACTTCCCCTCGGCGTTCAAAGCGTTTGCTTGTTCCCACAATTGCATCGTGACGGGCGGGAGATTGCTCCCCCGCCCCCTTTTCTTAGGCGTCCATCGTGAAGTGGACGATCAGGTTGAACGCGCCGGACGCGCTCGACAGCGACGTTGTGGAAACCACGATGTCAATCGTGTCGTCGGTCGAGTAGGTGTACGGAACGTAGGACTGGTTGATCGGCGCGAGCTTCATGCCGGACGAAGCACCAAGGCCGGTGATGTAACGGCCAGTGCTCACGCCGTCGCCAACCTTCACCAGAACCGCGCCGCCGGGGTTGCCGGAGAGCGCGACGTAGGTCGGTGTCGCGCCCTGCGGAACCTTCACCATCTGGATCACATCGCCAGCCGACAGCGACATCCCGGCGTTGATGGAGAACGTGGCGGTGACGGCAACGGTGCCGACGCGAAGCGATTTCGGCTGAACGCCGGTTGCGACATCGGGAGAGGTACGTGTGGTCATGTCAGTTCTCCTTAGTCAGCCGCAGCAGCGAAGAACGCCGTTGCGATGCCGTGGTCACGGGGGGTCGTCAGGTCGGTTGCGCCCGTTCCGAACCGCAGCTTCTCGATGACGCGGATTTCTTGCACGCCAACACCGTGCAGGAACTCGTAGTCGTCGATGTCCGTGGTCGTCTTGGTGCGCTGCGCCCAGCCCATGCCGACCGCTTGCGCGCCGCACAGGTAGACCGGCTCGATGGCCGCACCAGCCGAACCGGATTGGTCGGTCAGCGAGGCAATCTCGGGGATTTCACGCAGGATCATGCCGTCCCACACCAGCGAGTCGCCGGTAAAGAGCGGGT
>OFRM01000736.1_pt1 | contig 12705 bp, 8 predicted proteins | sample 1543101 | NCBI WGS metagenome assembly OFRM01 (sample SAMN07774223, study PRJEB24372) | wastewater metagenome | isolation source: Exp Tend VB 0WW | collected 2016-02
ATTCGACACTTTTGGCTCCAGATTTCAGTGGTAAGTCCGTTTATTGATTGGTAAGCCGGAAATCTAGATGGTCGTAAGGATGATTCAACTTAGCACGACTCATTCTTCATGTAAGATAGACCAATCAAAACAAATTAGTGGCCGTAATCGGTTGCCGATTAAGCGTTTTAGATTATTTTTAACAACTTTTATTTTCTTTCTCAACGAGAACTCCATGAGCGAAAACATCATTTATGTCAGCGACGCCTCCTTCGAAGCCGACGTTTTAAAATCCGACAAACCCGTTTTGGTTGATTTCTGGGCAGAGTGGTGCGGTCCTTGCAAAATGATCGCTCCTATTCTCGAAGAAGTCGCTAAAGAATACGATGGCAAAGTATTGATCGCCAAAATGGACGTCGATGCGAACCAAGGCGTGCCTGCTAAATTTGGCATTCGCGGTATTCCTACACTGATTTTGTTTAAAAACGGTGTTGCAGCCGCACAAAAAGTAGGTGCTTTGGCGAAAGGTCAATTGACCTCCTTCATCGATAGCAATATCTAAGCTTTTAGTACCTCTATGCCTGACTTGTCGACCAAAGACAAGTCAGGCTTCTTGTATTTCGGCAATTTTTTTATTCCCACTTGCACTTTTTTATAATTTTTCTGGCACAGTAGCCGAAATTTTCATAAACTCCACTCTGTAGTTCACTTCAGTTCACTCCCCCACCTTTCTTTCCCGTCTCGGGACACTCACTATGCATTTATCAGAATTAAAGGCGTTACACGTCTCAGCCTTGCTTGAAATGGCGATCGGTTTAGATATCGACAATGCCGCTCGTATGCGCAAACAAGAACTTATGTTTGCGATTCTTAAAAAACGGGCAAAATCTGGCGAACAGATTTTCGGCGACGGCGCACTTGAAGTGCTGCCAGACGGTTTCGGCTTTTTACGCTCGCCGGACGCCAGCTACATGGCATCGACCGATGATATTTATATCTCACCGTCACAAATCCGGCGCTTTAATTTGCATACAGGTGACTCGATTGAAGGTGAAGTACGGACACCGAAAGATGGTGAACGCTATTTCGCTCTAGTGAAAGTGGACAAGGTTAACGGCGAAGCGCCAGAAGCCTCGAAACACAGAATTTTATTTGAAAACTTAACGCCACTCCATCCAAGCAAAGTCTTGACGCTGGAGCGCGATATGCGCGGCGAAGAAAATACCACTGGCCGCATTATCGATTTAATCGCCCCAATCGGTCGCGGGCAGCGTGGCTTGCTAGTCGCCTCGCCGAAATCGGGTAAATCAGTGATGTTGCAACACATTGCCCATGCAATTACCACCAATCATCCCGATGTCACGATGATTGTCTTGCTGATTGACGAACGTCCTGAAGAAGTGACCGAAATGCAGCGTTCAGTGCGCGGTGAAGTGGTTGCCTCTACCTTTGATGAGCCTGCCACGCGGCACGTACAAGTTGCCGAGATGGTGCTTGAAAAAGCCAAGCGTCTGGTTGAAATGAAAAAAGATGTGGTGATCTTGCTCGATTCAATCACCCGTTTAGCACGCGCTTACAATACCGTGATCCCTGCTTCTGGCAAGGTGTTGACAGGCGGTGTGGATGCCAATGCACTGCAACGACCAAAACGTTTCTTCGGTGCTGCGCGTAATGTAGAAGAAGGTGGCTCGCTCACCATTATCGCGACTGCCCTGATTGAAACCGGTAGCCGTATGGATGACGTGATTTACGAAGAATTCAAAGGCACTGGCAATATGGAAGTGCATCTGGAACGTCGTCTGGCAGAAAAACGCGTTTATCCTGCGATCAATCTGAACAAATCTGGTACGCGGCGCGAAGAATTGTTGATCAAACCAGATCAACTGCAAAAAATTTGGATCTTGCGCAAATTGCTGTATAGCATGGACGAGATCGAGGCAATGGAGTTCATCCTCGACAAAATGAAATCAACCAAAAACAATGCAGAGTTTTTTGAAATGATGCGGCGTGGTGGCTAAATAATTTAGCTTTTTGATCTCATAAAAAAACCGCTACTTCAACAACCAGTAGCGGTTTTTTTTCGCCTAATTCAGAGAGATCAGAGAACTCACTTTTCAGCAAAGGCGGGAATTTTTTCCCAACCACCGCCCACTGCATGATAAATGCCGACAACCGCCGACAAATGCGCACGCTTGGTATCAATCAAACTAGCTTCTGCCGCCAATAAATCACGTTGCGCTGTCAGCACTTCGAGATAACTGCTATAGCCATTTTGATAGCGCAGATTAGCCAAACGTAATGAATCTTTCAGCGTATCGACCCTCAATTTTGTCGCTACATGAATTTCATCATTCGCCGTGCTATTGGTCAGTGCATCATGCACATCCCGAAACGCTTCTTGTACCGCTTTCGTGTATTGCGCCAAAGCCTGTTGCTGCCTTGCTTGGGCGCCCTTCACTTCGGCACCAATAGCCCCTGCGCGAAATAGCGGTTGCACGATATTGCTACCAATATTCCAGAACAAGGCACTAGGATTGACCAAATCAGCCAGCTTGCGTGATTCATAGCCGACACCCGTAGTCAATTTAAAGCTTGGGAAGTATTGCGCTTTCACCTGCCCGATATCCGCATTGGCGGCAATCAGATTTTCTTCTGCCGATAAAATATCAGGACGACGATTCAACAAATCAGCAGGCAAGTCGGCAGGCAATTGCATTTCCTGATACAGCTTATCTATATCATTGCCACGGGCAATTTGTGGTTGTGAAATTGCGGTTGCCGAACGTCCCAACAATACGGCAAGTGCAGTTTCATATAAATGCACCGACTGCGTTGCTTGTGACAAAATAATTTGCGCCGATACTACTTCAGAATCTGCTTCATGCAAATCTAAAGCGCCGATTGAGCCAGCTTCGTAACGCTTCTTCTGCAGAGCAAAATTATCCTGACGCAATTTCAATGCCTCTTGTGCCAAGACCAAACGTGCGTCCGACGCCCGCAGTGCAAAATAAGTCTGTGCGACATCAGAATACAAAGCACTTAAAGTCACACCACGATTTGCCTCTTGCGCTAACAAACGCGCCTTGCTGGCTTCGTCGGCTCGGGTAAATTTACCCCAAAAATCTACTTCATACGAAGCACTGACACCCAGATCGTACAGTACGAACGTCGAAGAAGAAGGAATACCCAATCGCGTACCGGTTTGGCTAAAACGATTTTTTACCGAGCTAAAGGTCGCATCGACAGTCGGATAATGATTGACTGCGCCCGCATCAAAACTCGCCTTCGCCTCCGCAATACGGCTGACCGCCAATTGCAGATCCTGATTGTTAGTAGCCGCTTCCTTAAGCAACTGATCCAACACCGGGTCATGAAAATTCTGCCACCAGCTCAGAAAATCGGTTTTACTATTCAAGCCGTGTGTTGATTTCACTTCACCCAAGGTGGTTGGCGTCTCTAGAGTCGGACGCAGATAATCCTTACCAACCGAGCCGCATGCGCTTAACAAAATCGCGACAGCCCCAGCAATCAAACTTGTTTTTATGTGCTTCATAATGATTCCTTTGTCGTCGCCATCGAATCCGCAGAGCCGACATGATGCTTAGGTTCAGGATGATGAAAATCTTCCGGCAAGGTTTTAATGCGTCTGTCGTTCACCAGTTTGAAGAATAAAGGCACAAAGAAAATCGCTAGGAATGTCGCGGCCAACATGCCGCCCAACACACCATTACCTAAAGATTGCCGTGCCGCCGCGCCTGCGCCCGTCGAAAACGCTAACGGCGCAACACCCAAAATAAAGGCCAGCGAAGTCATCAAAATAGGTCTAAAACGTAAGCGTGCCGCTTCCAATACCGCTGCCACTGGCGCAAACCCTTCATGCACTTTCAGCACCGCGAATTCCACAATCAGAATCGCATTTTTTGCCGACAAGCCTAATAAGGTCACCAGGCCAATCTGGAAATACACGTCGTTATTAAAGTGTCGCAAATACACCGCCATCAGCGCACCAAAAATACCGAACGGCATTGCCAACAAAACCGAGAACGGTAACGACCATTTTTCGTACTGTGCTGCCAAGATCAAAAAGATCATGATCACACCCGCACTTAACGCCACACCAGAAGCACCACTGCTGCGCTTTTCCTGGAATGAAGCACCACCCCAGTCATAAGTCATTTCGGCTGGCAAGACTTTTTTGGCGGCTCGCTCCATCGCAGCAATCGCTTGACCTGAGCTAAAGCCAGGTTTTGCATCACCCAATAATTTAATCGCAGGTAACGCATTAAAGTGCTGTACCGAATCAGGGCCAGAGATAAATTTCACTGTTGTGAACGCCCGCACCGGCACCATTTCGCCAGTCGCAGAACGCACATAAATATTGCCAATATCTTCTGGTTTGGCGCGGAAACGCCCCTCCGCTTGCAACTGTACAGTGTAGATACGACCATTTTTATTAAAGTCGTTCACATAGTAGCTACCCAAAGTCGCGGCCAAGGTATTGTAGACATCGGACAACGTGATTCCCAATGAACGCGCTTTCTCATTGTCCACATCAACATATAATTGAGGAGAGTTGGCTTGCCACAAGGTTTTAACACCAGCCAATTCAGGTTGTTTTTCTGCTTCGGCAATCAATAAAGGCAATACTTCCGCCAAGCGTTTAACGCCGCCCTCGCCCTTATTTTGCATATAAAACTCAAAGCCACCGGTTTGTCCCAAACCTTGAATCGCTGGCGGCGCGAAGAATAAAGGCAAGCCTTCTTTGATGCCGCCCGTTTTCGCAAAACTTTCACCCACCAATTGCTTGGCCGATTTGTCACGCTGATCCCACGGTTTCAATGGGAAGAACATGGTCGCTGTCGATGATTTCAAGCCGCCACCGCCCAGAAAGTCGAGACCAACCAATGCAAAGCGAGTTGCAATATTTGGATTTTTTTCTTGAATCGCTTCGATCTGCTTAACCATCGCATCGGTACGATCTAAAGATGCACCTTCAGGCAAAATTGCTGCGCCGATAAAGTAACCTTGATCTTCATCTGGCACCAAACCACCCGGCACGACTTTCCAGAGCAAACCCGTTAGAGCCACCATGCCACCAAACAAAAAGATCCCTAACAACGAACGACGCAAGATAAACGCCACACCATTAGTGTAACGCTTGGTCAAGCGCAAAAACGCGGCATTGAACCAAGTGAAAAAGCGGTTATGATTTTCTGAGCCTGGCTTCAATAACAAGGCACATAATGCCGGTGTCAAGGTCAAGGCAACAAAACCTGAAAGCACCACAGCAATCGAAATCGTTACCGAGAATTGACGGTATAACTCACCAGCCAGACCGCCCAAGAAAGCAATCGGGCCAAACGCTGCCACCAATACCAGCACAATCGCCACCACCGGACCAGTCACTTCATGCATCGCTTCAATCGCTGCGTCTTTCGGTGACATGCCTTCTTCATTGATTAAGCGCTCAACGTTTTCCAGCACCACGATCGCGTCATCGACCACAATACCAATCGCCAATACCATGCCAAACAGCGTCAAGGTATTAATGCTGTAGCCCAGTAAATGCAAACCCGCCATGGTGCCGATCAGCGATACTGGTACCGCCAAAGTAGGAATAATCGTCGCGCGCCAGCTTTGCAAGAACACGTACACCACAATAAACACCAGCACCATCGCTTCACCCAAGGTTTTCAATACCTCGATGATGGATTCGGTTACAAACGGTGTGGTGTCGTAAGGCGTAGCATAAGTCATGCCTTCCGGGAATTTGGTTTTCAATTCCTGCAAGGTCTTTTCGACAGCTTTACGGGTATCCAACGCGTTCGCGCCCGTCTGCAAGAAGATACGAATATTGGCCGATGGATGGCCGTTAATGCGCCCCACAAAATTGTAATCGCGTGCACCTAATTCGACTCTTGCGATGTCTTTGATGCGAATCGCACCACCATTTTTAGCAACCTTGATCAGAATATTGCCGAACTCTTCTGGCTCCAGCAAACGCCCTTTGGCGGTCACTGTCATGGTCAATTCTTCTGTATTATTTGGCGGCGCACCGATTTTACCGGCGGCGTATTGCGCATTTTGCTCGTTAATCGCATTCGTCACATCGGCGACCGTCACACCTAATTGCGCCATACGATCAGGGCGCATCCAGATCAACATCGAATAATCTTTACCACCGATGATGCCGACGTTGGTGGTACCCGGTACCCGCTTTAAAGGATCAAGTACGTTTTGAGTGATGTAGTTTGATAAAAACAGAGTGTCGTAACGATTATCTGGCGAATACAAAGATGCCACCACCAAGAAATTGGCCGAGCTCTTGGAAACGTTGACGCCTTGACGACGCACTTCTTGCGGCAATTTCGCATCCGCTTGACGCACGCGGTTATTCACGTTCACTGCGGCGATATCGAGGTCAGTACCGACTTCAAATGTGACGTTGATGGTGATACGGCCATCGGCGGAGGAAACCGATTCCATATACAACATATTTTCCACACCATTGATCTGTTCTTCAATCGGTGCAGCGACCGTGCGCTCAACCACTTCGGCAGACGCACCAGGATAAAACGCCGTGACACTGACGACAGGCGGTGAAATTTCAGGGTAACGCGAGATTGGCAGCACATTCAGTGCCGCCAAACCAGCCAACACAATAATCAACGACAAGACGGTCGCGAAAATTGGTCGGTTGATAAAAAATTTTGAGAACATGCAGTTTCCTTTACGCTTAGAAGGCGCTGTAGTGTTTGATGTGCGAGGTTTTAATGTGCGATTTTGGAGTCTGCACTACCACTACTCACACCACTTGGTGGCGGCTCATTGGCTTGACCTGGCTTCACACTATTGGCGGCCGTTTTCGGATCCAAAGCAACCGTTTTCACCACCATGCCTGGAGTGTGTGCTTTGATAATGCCATCCACCAAGACGCGATCACCCGCCTGCAAACCTTTAGTAACGATCCACTCACCGTTAACCCAACCATCCAGTTGTACTGGGCGTGGTGCTAACTTATTGTCAGGGGTGACAGTAAATACCAGTTTGCCCATTTGTGAATCGATAATCGAGCGTTGCGGCACGGCCAATGCAGCGGTACGCGTCGCACCATTCAAAATCACGCGCACAAACTGCCCTGGACGCAAAATACCTTTCGGGTTAGCCACTTGGGCACGTGCATCAAAGCCGCCATTGGCAACATTCACACGCTCACTGACAAAATTCATCTTGCCTGTGGTTGGAAAAATGCTGCCATCGGCCAGTTTCAAGCTCACATCAAAATTGATGCTGCCGTTGCTGCTAGGCTTACCTGGTACCGCCAATTTGCCACTATCAACCTCTTTTGCCATTCTTAAAAAGTCTGCTTCTGGTACGCTAAAGTTAATGTACAAAGGGTCGGTCTGCACAATGGTAGTCAGCAAACTATCGGCCACCGTTACCAAACTGCCGTCAGATTTTGCAGCAACCCCAGTCACACCAGAAATCGGTGCCGTCACGCGGGTATAACCTAAATTCAGTTTCGCTTCATTGGCTTGCGCTTTGGATTGCTTCAAGCTCGCTTCGGCGGTTTCCAAATTCGATTTCGCATCGTCATATTCTTTCTGACTGATCGCCTTTTCCTGTGCCAGCGGTGCTAAACGCGCGAATTCGCGTTTAGCCTGATTTAGTTTGGCTTCATTCACCGCCACCACTGCCTCTAAAGATGCGAGTTGACTTTGGTAGGTCGCTGGGTCAATTTGGAACAAAGTCTGACCGGCTTTGACACGTGAGCCTTCTTCATAAGTCCGTTTTTCCAGAATGCCAGAAATACGCGCCCGAACTTCCGTTTCCTGCGAACCCGCAGTTTGCCCAGGATATTCAAATGTGGTTGCCAAATCACGTGGTTGCACCGTGACGACGTTCACTTCTGGCGTTGGTGGCGCGGCATTTGGCGCAGCACCGCCTTGGCCACACGCCGTTAATACCGCCATTGGCAAAAGGCCGATGGCCAGCAGACGTACAGGGAATGTTGAGAGTTTCATAGAGTTAAGACCACGGCGAGTTTCAGGCTGTGAGTGTTGATTTGAGTGGAGTGGGGAGATGTGCATAGCGTTTTTTCTCTTTTCAATGAGAGGTCGAACTGGTATTATATACATACACGAATGTTTGTAAAACAAATTTCTTCCGCGAAGAAAGACTTTTTAGAAATATCGACATGCCTTACGGTAACACTTAGGGCAAATTGATTTGCCTGGAAATTTTTGGGGGGAATACGTATTCTGCCAGAAACCAAAAAATTTTACGCAGATGCAGCATTTTTAATATAGTGGTGTGAGTATTTATTAAATATATTGGTTAAATATGCGGGAATTGCCATAAAAATAGGCATACTCCCCCTATTATTGAATAAATTATTGTGCTTACCAGAACTTAATGGAGAACCAGAAAGTTTTAAATAAAGTTAAATGATTGCTGAAACCAGACTCATTCTGCCGCTTTTGCGCCAGATCATGTCAGAAAAAAGCACTTCATCTAGACTACTTAGGGCTTACGCAAAATTGCGTTGGCTAGGCGCGAAGCCCCAGACAGTGGAAATGGTACAAAATGTATATTGAGACAAAGCAACAACGCCAACGTCTGTTTTGCGTAAGCCCTAATACTTAGGAAGGTAAGTAAACCTTCACCACATCACGACAACAATTAAAATTATGGCTCGTAAGACAAAAGAGGATAGCCAAATCACCCATGAAGCTTTGCTTGATGCGGCAGAAAAAATCTTTGGCGAAAAAGGCGTCACCCGCACGACCTTAAACGACGTTGCCTGCGCCGCTGGCATGACACGGGGTGCGATCTATTGGCATTTCAAAGACAAAACCGCGCTCTTTCAATCGATGTGCGACCGCGCATTCTTGCCGATGGATGCTTTGCTCAACGAAATTAACTGCACTCGCAATACCGACCCGATTGCCGCTTTGCGCCAATTATTTGTACACGTTTTCGTGCAAGCCGCAGAAAACCAGCGGCAACGCAAGGTGTTTGAAATTATCTTTCATCGCTGTGAAAAAACCGAAGAAATGGCGTTTTTTATGCAGGAACAGGAAAAACGCGCCGAATGTTTGTCGCACATGGAAGCCATCCTATTAGAAGCAGTGCGCCAAGGAAAACTACCTGAAAACACTGACACCTACATCGCCATGCAAGCGATCCATGCCTTTTTGGTTGGCATGCTACATGAATGGGTACTCAACCCCGATGCTTACGACTTGGCGGCACGTGCCGAAGAAATTGTCGATATGATGATCGCTGGCTTACTGACCAATCCACCGCGTAAGCTGTCGCTTAAAAGTTGATCGGCTGCATAAATAATGCTTAAAGGATGCAGAAATAATGCATTAATCTTGGCTCGGCAATTTCAAATTAAAATGCACCGCCACTAAGCGCATCAAAAAAGTCATCAAAATCCCCGCCAATAATGCCACTGCTTGGGTTGACTCCAAATGACTGCACAGCAGAAACACCCAGCAACCAAAAAATGAGCAAGTGGCATACAACTGCCCGCGCCGAAACACCAACGGAATCTCATTACAGATCACATCGCGCAGCACACCGCCAAAGATGCCGGTGATCACACCCATCATCACGCACACCACCATCGGCATGCCCGCATCAGCCGCCAAAGACGCGCCCGTTACACTAAATAAACCCAAACCCAGCGCATCGACATAAATCATCACACGCTCTGCCACCGCGCTGCGCACATGCTTCAAAATCGGAATCGCCAACAGGGTCATCACGAAAATCAGCATCATGTATTCCTGATGCTCTACCCAGAACAAAGGCCGCCGATCCAGCAGCAAATCACGCAATGTGCCACCACCAAACGCGGTGATAAAAGCCACCGTAAACAAACCGACTGCATCCATCTGCTTATTGCGCGCCTCAATCAAGCCGGAACTAGCAAAGGCAATGATGCCCGCAACTTCCGCCACTTGTAGCAACGCGTTCATGTTGAGATGCACTACCGCCATTCAATGACCTTATCCTGAAACATAGATACTCCCTATTTTTTATAAATTTTATGCCACATCCCGCACATTTTATATATGTTTTACAAAAATACTGGTGATAGTATAAAAATTCATTTATCTTTTGCGTGTTTCAAACGGCTTTTATCACTTGCTATTAAGCAGCTATCCAGCATACGCCGAGATGGCTCTTAGAATTCGTTCCAGAGACGCACTTGCCTTCCCTAAACTGTTTCATAGTATAATCATGGGCTTGGCAATTAGCCAAGCAAACATATTAAATTGGGCAAGTGATAAGTAATCGGGTCAAGAAGCTGGGCGACCGACGAAGTACGTATTGGCTACCTACACTTTTTAGAGGCAATTATGAAAGACGGCATTCACCCAAACTATCGTGAAGTATTGTTTCACGACGTATCAAACGATTTCAAATTCATCACTCGCTCAACGATCAACACACGCGACACAATCGAATTTGAAGGCAAACAATATCCATTAGTAAAGATCGAGGTTTCTGCTGAATCTCATCCTTTCTACACAGGCAAACATAAAATCGTTGACACCGCAGGTCGTGTTGATAAATTCCGTAAGAAATTCGGTACTGTGGGTTCAAAAACCACCGCATCTGAATAAGTACGAAGGTGTTTGCGTACAGCACATTGCACTTATGATATATGTGCAGCGATCAAAGGCAGCTACGGCTGCCTTTTTATTTTTTCTAATTTCACACTTAGGATTTCTCGCCTACGGTTTGCACACATAAATCTGGGTTAATATTTTTTATTCCTCACCACATCCAATAACATGAAGCCAGTTCGTCTGCCTGCTGCCGCCACCGTTGCCTTACCACGCTGGAGCATTATTGCACTTTGCATGCTATACATCTTACCCGGCGTGATTGGCTTAGACCCGTGGAAAGGCGAAGACGCGGCAGGTTTTGGCATCATGTGGACGATGGCACACGGTGGCCTCAATGACTGGTTATGGCCACATATTGTCGGCTTGCCGATGTCAGAAGAAGGCCCACTGGCATTCTGGTTAGGCGCGATTTGCATCAAACTATTAGGCTGGCTGCTGAGTGACCCGTTGGCCGCTAGAGTCTCCACCGTACTCTGCTTCGCGCTCGGCGCAAGCTCGGTCTGGTACGCCACTTATTCGTTGGGGCGGCGCAACGAAGCACAACCTCTTAAACTCGCATTTGGTGGACAGCCGACACCACAAGACTTTGGCCGCACCTTGGCTGACGGTGCTTTACTGATCTATGTGGGCTGCCTTGGTCTGCTGTTACGCAGCCATGAAACCAGCGCAGAAGCCTTGCAGATCGCTTTGATCGCACTCAGCATCAATCTCTGCGTAAAACTATTCGACAACCCACAAAAACGGCGTGCCGCCCAGCTTGGTCTGGCGCTCGGTTTGCTGATACTCACCCGTGGTTGGATATTGCCCACCGCACTCCTATTTTTTCTGTGTGTACTGACACGCTACCGCCGCCAGCGCGTATATGGCCTGCTGCTTGGCATTGCCCTACCAATCGCTGGTGCCGTCAGCGCCATCTGGTTAGTGCCGATCGCAATTTACCAACCTTTCGGCGGCTCACCCTATCATGCTTGGATGAACTGGAACCTGCATCAAATCGGCTGGCTAAGCAGCAATAATCTGATTTACTTTTTCCGCTACACACCTTGGTTCACTTGGCCAGCCTGGCCGTTTGCGGCTTGGGCCATCTTTGCCTGGCGCAAACAAGAGCGCTCGCTGCACATCGCCTTGCCACTTGCATTCCTACTCTGCTTTGTCGTACTGGCTGTGCTTAATCCAAACAAAGAAGAAAGCCTGTTCTTGCCACTTTTGCCGCCATTAGCCATTCTGGCAGCGTTTGGCTTACCCACCATCAAACGCAGTACCATCAACGCGATTGACTGGTTTTCACTGATGGTGTTTACCGGCATTGCCGCCATCATCTGGTTTGGCTGGATTGCTGAAATGAGCGGCTGGCCAGCAGCCACTGCAAAACGCATTCTGAGCTGGGCACCGGGTTATCAACCTGATTTCAAGCTCCCCTCTTTTGTGATCGCACTGCTTTTTACGGCGGCTTGGTTCGGCTTGGTTTACTGGCGCATCTCGCGTCAACCAGCCGTCTTGTGGCGCGCTGTCGTGCTCTCCAGCGGCGGTGTTATTTTAAGCTGGCTACTTTTACTCACCTTATGGCTGCCACTGATTAATCAGCGCATCACCTACGCGCCGGTCGCCACAGAATTGACCAAGCAATTGAATGTGCCATACACCTGCATCAACAGCAATGTCGCCCCATCACAACGCGCATCCTTTGCCTATTTTGGCGGCTTGCATTTTGCGACATTGAATCAAAAAAATTGCGAATGGTATCTCGCGCAAACTGCGCGCCGATCAAAAACACCTTCGCCTTATTTAGCACAAAAACTCAGTAAAGAAAATTGGGAATTAATCTGGCAAGGTCATCGCGCAGCAGATCATCGACCTGTTCGCGCGGGTGGACTACGGCGAGCAGAGCAACCAGGCACGGTTCCTGGAGGTCAATCGCGCCATCGCCGACGAGCACTCTGCGCGCGTCGAGGCGATCACCGAGCTGCAAGGCCAGGTGGTCGAGAACGGCAAGACGATCTCCGCTGCGCTCAACCAGCGCATCGACGAGGTGGAGAGCACCACCGAAGCGGCGCGTGCGGCCACCGAGCAGCGCCTCGGC
>OFRM01000737.1_pt1 | contig 12700 bp, 8 predicted proteins | sample 1543101 | NCBI WGS metagenome assembly OFRM01 (sample SAMN07774223, study PRJEB24372) | wastewater metagenome | isolation source: Exp Tend VB 0WW | collected 2016-02
GCTTACAAACAATCAATTAAAATTAGCCAGAGCGGTAGGTTGCAAATTCTTGCGACTCCCGCCCGAAATCGCAAGAAATCCTGATTACAAAATATCTTTCCAGCGCAGCCGCATCTCTTGGTTTTTAACCCGTATTGCTTCAATCTGCGCACTGCGCTCGGCCAGCCATTGCCGACGAATTTGCGCCGCCTTGTCTTCCGTGGCGGATTTGGGCGACGTGGACGCATTGGCTTGCGGTTGTTGTGATTGCTTAACTAATCTCGCTTTCATTGAGTTCCTTTCCTTCCCGCGTTTTGGCACAACGAGCGGGCCTACCATGAAATATCGCTTATCGCTTCAACTTGCTCAGTAAAACTTGGCTCATTAATAAAATTCAATAAAGCCCGATGCTCGTGAAGTCGCGCAGTTTTAGTTTGAATCTCTTCTCTAATTTCTTCGGATGTTTTCATTGCTACCAACTCCCTTCCGCATACTGCGGCGCAGTTGCCGCAAGCGGCATAAGTTCCGCCTCGATCAACTCTTTCGCTCGCTGTTGCGCTGGCGTCAGCGGCGTGCAGTTGGCTTCATGGTCATCAGCCTCGGCATCCCTGAATAGCATTGCCATCCGCTCGGCGTGCAAATCGTAGTACTGCGCGTCGCCGTCTGTGATGCGCACATCAAACTTAACGCGGCATACGCCGCAGAGCGGCCCATCGAGAGGATTGTCGTTGCCGCAATGATCACAAGCTGGAAATTCGTCGAACATTTTAGCCTCCTTGAGTTCCTACGCGGGAGTCGCCCCCAGTAAGACCGGCGACTCCCGCAGCATCGTCAGCAGTGTGGGCTTGCCGCTGACAAAACGGAGTCTACTTGAAAAGAATTATCGCGTCAAGCAAATATTTGCTTGCGTGCAAAGATTTATTTAGGTAGTATAGAAATTATGGAAGAAGAGATTTTAACAGTAGCGCAGGCGGCGAAGCGGCTGAAAAAGCATCCGGCGACTATTCGCTATCGCTGCAAGAAAGGGCTGATTCCGGGCGCGGTAATGACGCCGTTCGGGAACGTATGGCTAATTCCGGCGTCATCGCTGCTTTTACCAGAAGTTAAAAAGCAAAAGCTTGGACGAAGGCCAAAGAAAGAGGAAGCACAATGATTAAATACGAAGGCTAAACTTAAAAGAGCGGGCAAGAATGAGTAATCCAACCGGCTTCAACGGCACCGAACCCACGCACACGCTTGCCGCCGTGCGTGAAGCAGTGGCCGCATTCGGTCAGCGAGAATTCACTGGTGCGCATCTGATTCACTACCTGAATTGGGAAGAATCCGAAGCTGCTACCTTCGTTGGCAACGCACTGCGGAAGCTTGAGGCGAAAGGGCTGATTGAAACGTGCGGAAAAGTGAAAGGGAAGACATCGCCGCGATTGCTGTGGCGGAGGAAGGAAGATTAGATTGCGGCAAGTAGGGCGAGCAACAAATGAATCGTTTAACGGCGTTTCACAGGCAACCGCCCCGTCGCCGGACGTGAGCTAAACGGATCAAGAACGTCTGACCATTCCGTTTTTACCGGATTCCCAAGCGCGTCGCGTTTTACTGGCAATGCGCGACGTGCGCCGGGAATTTTGGCCAGCAGCGAAGCGCCAAATTCACGACCCGCTCGCGTTGAGCCTTTCACTTTTTTCGGATTTTGCTTAATCTCACGTTCGAACTCATCCCGCACCCCAGGAATTACCTGACCCGCATCGTTCAGCACACCAGGAATAAAGCTACCCGCGATGTTGCCAGCAAACTTACCCGTATTCGCGAAATCGTTAAACACTTTACTAGAATCTTTAGTTGCGTTCTTCAGAGATTCCAGCGCCGGAAGCTCAAAGACCATTTCTTTTGCGGCACGCGCTCCCGCCGAAAGCTGATTTGCCTCTTTCTTTTGCGCCTCATCATGCATCGTCGCGCCCATCCCCATCGCCAGCCCGATTGGCCCAATGCCGCCCAAGCCATACCATCGCCCGCCGATCTTGATAGCAAGCGGCTGCGCGCCGACGGCACGCTTTTGCGCCTCAAGCTTGGCGTCGCTTTCCTCGTAAAATCCGGTCATCAATCCCTTAGACGCCAATGCGTACCCCATTGCCATCAGCCCAGTTCCAACGGTTCCACGTCCGATCAATTGTGTGACGTTGCGTTGCTGCTCTGGCGTAAACGCTTTGTCAATCGTTGCTTGCACGTCAGTCCGCGTTGGCAACCCGGCTTTACCAGCCGCCTTTCGCGCCCGAACGGCACGCGATGCGCCCGCAACGGCACCTGTGACGCCACGCCCTAATCCGATTGGCGAATATTCCAACGCTCGCAGCACGACATTTGTAGGCGTCTTATCAAATGGCAACACAAAATCCAGCGCGAAATTCGCCTTGTCGCCAATCTTCTCCCGAAACCCGGCCACGCCTTCAGAAAGCCGGTTGCTATTGCGAAATACGGCAACTTCAGCCGCTTGCTTTGCGGCAATTTCCATCGCTTCTGTTGGCCCAGCCAATAGCTGATTCTGACGCCGACGAATATCAGACTTAGCAATCACGCCAGCGCGGGCTTCATTTTGTGCAGTGAGGCGCGCAGACTCACGAATTGCCCGCTCATAGGCACCTGTAAAAAATATCTGATCTTCCGCCGCCAGTGACCGAAAAATGTACTTAACCGCATTGTCTACGATTTTATTGTTAAATCGAACGTCCTTGACCTGAAGAGCTTTTTGAATCTCGTCCGCGTTGCGCCCCTTCATAGCATCCTTTGCCGCTTGCCAACCATCCGTCGCCGCCGCGTACACGCTCTGCGCAAAGTCCTGACCGCTGGCACCGCCGAGCGTCCGTCGTCCCGTAATTCCAGCCAGCATCATATCCGCCGCCGATCCAGGGATGCGCGCAGATTCTTCAAGAGGCTGAAACGTGGTACTGCCAACTATATTTCGAAGATGGCTGACAGGGCGAGATAACATCATCGCCTTGCGAAAGGCGGAAGCTTTTTCCAGATTGGTTGAAGGCGCATCTGTCAACGCCTTGACGCGCAGCGCGGCATCCTGAAAACCGTTGTAGTCCTTTGCCTGCAGTGCGTCGTAAACATCTCGCATCGCAGACGCAACACCCTGCGCCGTCGCAGGATCAATCTTGGCATTCGCAAAAATCTGCTTACGCTCTGTAGCTGTTGTGGCAGGATCGTTGAGCTTTGAACGCTCTGCGTCAGACAAGAATCTTGACGCCAAATCGTTTGACGCCTTGCGCGCCCAGGTCTGAGGATTAAAATCGGCGGGGATTTCTTTTGGCTTTTGTGGGCGCGCATTTGCGCGAAGCTTATCCAAAAATCCCTGACCACCAAACGCAGTCAGGGTTGGCCCCTTAGATTCACCTTTGAGCGCGCCAAAAGAAAAACCACTCTTAGCGGCATCACTTTTCAATTGCGACAAGGGCAACCGTGATTCGCCGACGCCGCCGTCCTCGTCAACAATAGCTTCATTTCCGACGATTTTGAGGACTTGCCCCTTGCTTTTGCCATCACGCCAGGTTACGCGGTCGCCTTTGGCGATGGACAAATCTCCGCCAGTATCTTTCGCCACATCCGGAGCTTTACCTTCGTCCACGGCAGTCCGTATTTCAAGATTCGTTTTTGCATCTGACGTTGATTCGCGCACAGTGCTCTCTGATCTTTCGGCACTCGTACTAACGGCTTTCTCAACATTCCCACTCCCTCTTGCTAATGCCAATTCCATTTTCGCTCGCGCATCACGTCCCAAACCCTTGACGGCTGCGAATTGCCGCCAGACTTCCGGCTTGATCTGCGTAAGCGACACCTCACCCTCTTTGATGCGCAAAAATCGCGCAAGTTGCCTGGTGAGCGCGGATTTTACTTCGCCCATTTCGGCATCCCGCGAGAGTCCAAGTTTTCCCTTCAGTTGCGGATCGTGAAAAAACGAATCCTGACCGTGCAAAACCTTTCCGCTTGACGACTTAAACATTTGCTGCGCAGCTTTGCCGTATTGCCCAGCTTTTGCGCGCCCAGCATCAATTTCCGCCTGAATAGGCGCACCAGCTTGCGCGAGCGCACGACGGGCAACGGGGAATTGCGCAGACATGTTCACATCCAACGCAGGCGCACGATTGCCCACAATTCGCGGCGAAGACGGCGACGGCGGACGGAAGGGCGTAATTCTGCGCCCCAAGTCGCGCTGCTCTGGCGGCTCTTGTGTGAACTCAGGCTCTACGGGCGCACGCTGACCGTATTCGTTTGCGGCGGCGCGGATTTCAGCCTCGGTTTCTATGTCTCGTAGATTGCGTTCGGCGGGCTGTAAATCAGAAGTAGATGGTTCGGGAACTCTGGCAACGCTCTCGACTCGCTCGGATTCGGCCAGCGCTCCAAGTCTTCCAGATGGACGATTATCCACACGGGCAATTGAGCCTGTATTCTCTGGCGCACCGCGTTGGAGTCCATTTGCGGTGACACTGGCTTTAGGAAGAATGCCTGATGGTTGCTCATCTTGGTTATTATAATACTCCGACTCTTCCTTTGCCAGTCGTTCATTCAAATCCCGCGTATTCTGTGGCCGCACCTGACCAGCTACGTCATCATCAATCGCACGCCATAACGTATTCAGGTCATTCGGGTCAACGTCGAAACCTTCATCGCGAAGCTGCTGCGCCATCAAATCAGGCGACAATCCCTTGCGGCGCAATGGCCCCACACGACGCGCATCCTTCGCAGATTGCATTTCGCCGCCATGTTTGTCCATGTTGATGCCGCCCATTTCCGCGATGCGCGTGATCAACCGTTTAGCAGGTTTTGCGGAAGCGTTCGCCATTCGCTCGTTTTGCTCATTCGCCAACCGTGCAAAATCTACCGGTTCCGGCGCAATCTCCGGCTTGCCGCCTTCAGGATTTACCTGCGCTTCAGGACGGAGAAGCGGCGCAGATACTTCTTTTGTCGGCGCGTCGGGTAAAATATTCAGCGTTTCATCTGAACTCGCGACAGGTTTTTGACGACCTAATCGCGCCGCCTTTGTTCCTGCGATCTGCCAATTTCGATTTGCCGCATTTGCTTCATCCGTCAGTTGCGCAAAGCCTTCGGCATCACCCGCCTTGCGCGCATCCGCTCGCATCTGACGCAGAACGTCCTGCGCGCTGCGATACTTCGTGCGCGCCACTTCATAGTTACCCGCATTTTCAGCATCAACAGCGTCTGCCTGTAACTGAATCACCTGATTTCGCAAATCATCGGCGCTCATTACTGGCTTGGCAGACCTTGACCCCTTTTCAACGACTGGCGTTTTCGGTTTTGCCGATTGTTGAGCGAACAGAAATTCCATATCGCCAATTGACCCATCGGGAAACGCCGCACGATCTACTGTACCGGCGGAAGCATTTCCTACAGGCAGCGGCGCGGTTTTCGCAACCGGCATTTCTTGCGCTGGTGCAAGCGGACGATTTGCGGCCTGAATCGCTTCCGTCGTGATCGGAGTGCGCGCCGTTGGCCCCTGCGTGGTAGGAACGACCGGACGTTCAGGCAATGCGTTCAAAGGCGTGGGCCGCTCAGCGCGAACATTTTGCGCGCCGATCTGCCGTCGCACTTGCCCCAGTTTTGGAGCCATCGCGCCTGACAGCGCAGCGCCAGTGACACCCTGCACCAACGCTTCTCCAGAATTGATTTCACGGCCAAGAACTGCCTGCGTGCCAGCATACTGCGCAGCGTTTGCCGCGCCACCCGCCGCCCCTTCGATGCCAAGCTGCGTCGCCTTTTGCAGTCCCCGCGGCATCGCCATCGCAGCACGTCCCGCAATCGGCGCAATCGCTTTACCGGCCAAAACGGGAACGCCTGCCGTCGCAGTGTTGAGTAGCGCACCTTTGGGATCATTTTCCCAATCCTGTTGCAATCCGGTTCCCGCCATCAGCGCGGGAACACCACCCGTCATCGCCAGCGGTGCCATAATCGCAGCGCCCCCAGCCCCCTGCGTTAGCCCTCGCGTAACCTGACTCGCCATTGCATCCCGCGCTGTTTGCTCTTCCTGCATTTTTTGCGCAGTGTATTGCTGCGCAGCTTTGCCTTCGGCCAATGCGCTCTTGGCCGTATCGTTCATTTCAAGCACGTCACGCACGCCGCTAAACGTGAGCGCGTTTTCAAATGCGCGTTGCCCCCATTGCCCGATATTTTCCAGCCCAGATGCCACGTCAGAAGCACGACGACCAAGAAAACTTTTGCGGTCATACTCTTCACGCGATTTGCGCATTCTGGCATCTCGCGTTTCGCGTTGCTGTTTCACTTCGGGCGCAATGGCTGCATCCAGTCGCGCTGCTTGTGCCATTGGCGCATTTTGTCCGCTCCGAAAATCCAGCAGATTTTCCGCCAGTTTGCGGCCTGCATTGGGAGCCTGCGGACGCTGTTTGAAAACCCCCGGACTAACGTTGCGCTGCGGCTGCGGAGTCGTTTTTCTGGCTTGATACGCCTGCAGCAATGCCTCAATTTCAGGATCGGCAGATGACGAATCGCCGCCAACCTTGTCCATATAAGCTCGCGTTTCCGCCGGTGCGCGATCAGTGCCGAATTTGCGCACATTCCCCGGCCCCCAATTGTATGCCGCCGACGCCTTGCGCTGGTCGCCGCCAAAAGCATCAAGCTGCTGCTTGGCGTACCGGACGCCGCCCTCAATATTCTGATTGATATGATCTGGATCAACCTTCAAATCCCGCGCCGTTCCGGGCATCAACTGCATTGGCCCTTGCGCGCCGACTCTGGATTTACGCTGACCCTTGATCACGTCAGGTTTGTATGCGGATTCAGCGCTTGCCATCCGATCAGCAAAATCTTCGGGAACGCCCTGACGTGTCGCTTCTTCGCGCACCTTTTTTTTGACGTAACCAGAGAGAACGCGGTCAATCTCAGGATCAGAAGACTGTCTTGGGTTCTGTGGCATAATTTCCGCCTTACTGAATCTGAATTCCACTCCCCTGAATGCGACGAATGGCAGTCTCGCGATCAACGCCCAGTTTGTTCATTACTTCATCAACAAAATCGGGCGCAACCTTGGCGCGTGGCGCACTTGATTGGCTACTTGCCCCGCGTCCGCCAACAACGCGCTCGCCTGCTTTTTTCCGCGCTTCATCTTCAGTGTATCGCCGAATGTCTGATAGTTCACGCTGCTGCAATTGCTGTAGTTTATTCTGCGCCGCGATCACCATTTGCTGCCGTTTCTGACGCAATTCGTGGACAGCCTGCTGCGCTTGCGTCAAAAGCTTCAATCCTTCCACGTCTGATGGATCAGTGGGCGGATTCTTGAGCACTTGCTGATATGCGGTAGGCAATACGCTAATGTCCGGTTCCGCATTCGGATTTGCCAAAACTTCCTGATACTGACGGGGCAGCTTTTGACGAATTGCAGCTTGCCGCCCCGGATCGTTGAAAGATTCCATCGCGATTGACTCTACCGAACCCTCATCAGCAGCGCGATCTGCTTCCGCATCTCGCAGCGTCATCGGCTTTTCTGCCGGATTAAATCGCTCAAGCCACGTTCTGGATACGGGATCATAAATGCCGCGTGACGTATTCAGTAGACCTTGTGGCTTTGGCGTTGCGGTTGAACCCGCCGGACGCTGCCAGATTGGCTGTCCCGTTTCTTGGTTGTACGTTCCCCATGTTGCTTCACCAACACGCGGCGCACTTGCCCGTTTTAGTTGAATTTCCTTCAATCCCGCATCGGCAGTTGCTTCGCGCTCCTGCAGGCCACCCATTCGCACTTTTCGCGCCTGTTCAGTTTCAACATCGCGCCGCCCCTGCTGCGTCATCATTTCGCGTCCGCGCCCCGCATCAAACACGTCTTCACGCGCCGCCTGTGGATTCGCCACGCCATTGATGCCACCGCCAATAAAACCACCAAGCATTTGCGCGAGATTTCCGCCACCAGCATTGCGCTGCGCCCCTGCCAATCCGCTCAGCAAGGTAGTTTTCAAGTCACGCTTGAAACCGCCACCTTGCTCTTTGCCTAAAAAATTCCCATCCGGCCCGCGCTTCGCTCCCTGCATTACGTCGTTAAATCGCTCAAAGTCATAGGGCGAATAGGGAACAGATGGCCCGCGATTTGGCAACCCCGGTATTTGCACATTTTCTACGTTTGCATTGGGATCATTTCCCGGCAATCCGCCACGCGAGACAGGCGTTGGCGATCCCGGCACGTCCGGCAAATTCATCGCACCATCTGGCCGATTTGGCATAGATTGAATGCGCGTCGGAAGCGTGACAGGCTCTACCGTCAGCGGCGCATTCGGTTGTTGCGGCATCGCTGCAGGTTGCAATGGTTGACGAGCAGGCTGCTGCGCTCCGGCCATTTGCGACATTCGACCAAGATCAAACGTCGGCACGCCACGATTGCCCGCAAACCCCGGCGTGATGACCTGTTTGCGTTGACCGTTTCCCGCTGGCAAGCCAATTGCGCCCAAAATCCCGCCTTGCGCGCCACCTGAAGCGCCGTCCTCATCTTCGGCCATTTCGTCCTGCCACGACCGAAACTTTTGAACGCCGCGACCAATGCCTTGCGCGCCAGTTTTTATGCCGCTGCCGATCTTGCCAAGCGCGTTACCGATTGAACCTAGTCCCCACATAATTCATCCCTAAAGAAAAAGGGCGACTCTGAAAAGAGCCGCCCAAGAGGAAGTTCATTGTGTCCTAAAGTGTTTTGCATTTAGAAAACGAGACGCACGCATTCTACTATTTCGGCGGCGGAATCGCAATCGCCCGTTTTGTGAAAACAAGCGTGTCGCGATTGAACTCATACAGCGGAAAATCCTTTTCCTCAACGCCCGCCAGTTTCATCGCCGACGCCATTTCCGCCTGCAGCTTTGCCATTGCGGATTGCTGTAGCGACTGCTGCGCCTCAAACTCCCGCTTAAGTTCGGCCATTCGCAGCGCCGCAAGTTCCACGTCTTTTGACAAAAGACGCGCCTTGTCAGCGCGTACTTCCGGGATGGAAAACGATTCAGGTAAGGGCGCGGTTTTTTTTTCGTCCACCTTTGGCGCGGGTGTCGGCGTCGGTTTCGCCGCGTTCTGCGGCACGTCTTGCGCAAGTGCCAAGCTAGCCAGCGCGACCAGTAAACAAACCAAAATCACTTTTTCTAAGGTTTTCATAAATCTCCTATGGGATAAGCCGCTCGCCGCGGCGGATTAAAAACACGCCGAAGTTCGGCAAGGTGTCAAAGTTGATTTGTACGCGGCTCAGCGGTTGCGCCATCGGTCTCGGCGCTACGGAAACTGTGATGTTTCCACCTGCGTAGGTGCCACTGGTGACAGCGTCACCAAAGATGTTTCCTGCATATTTGACGTCGTACGCGTCTCCGTTCGACAAAAACGAAGACGGATCAACACTGACGTTGTTGGTCGAATTGTCCCAGCGATAAATGATCAACCAAGCCAGGTTTGCGTCATATTCGTTGGGGAGAATTACAATTTTATTTGAGGAAGGGATGACAGGCGGCGTGCCAGACACTTCCGTCCCGGCAGCGTCATAGCCCAGTGCTTGCCATTGCGCAAAACTATTGGACGTTACAGAACCAGTCGAACCGGCCTTGTAGTAGTTGCCGCTTGTGCCTCGGTAGAATGTGTTGGTGTTGACGATGAAATCTGAAGCCGGACGGCCAGACGAACGCGTCAGATTGATATAGTTGCCATTGCTGTCATTCTTTTGCAGAAAAGTGTTCCCGGTGACGGTGCAACCACCGGAAGAAACCTCGGACACGACCACCGGTGTCGTCGCGTGCAAGTAGTTGCCAGTCAAGGCAATCACCGAAGACGACAGACCGGAGGCGACAATCGAAACGTTTCCGAGATTCCAAGTGTAATTATTCTTGATCTCGCAATTCGCATCGAGCGGCCCCGCCAAAAAAACATCATTGCCCTGCTCGTTGGCGTCGTTCGCCCAGACAATGTTCCCGTCCACAACCAGGCCAGTGATACTGCCACTGGAATTGATCGAATGCCACTGGTAATTTCCGAAACCGCCAAACCCCACATTATGTTTGGCCAGCTTGTTGGTTGCACTACCAACACTCTGAATATAGGCTGGATAACCGTGGCCTCGATCTGGCGCCACCCATCCAATATTAAAACACAAATTGCCGTAGATGACGGCATTTGTCGCACCCGACCCGCTGAAGATTCCCTGCCCGGAATCGTAGCTAATATTGTTTATGAGCTGGCTGTTTGTCGCCGCCAGCCAAATGCCATCATTGTGACGACCCGTCGGCGGGTTGCTGTCCGTAGTGTCGCTGACACGCTTGGCTGCGTGTGTCGTCTTGACGACCAGATTCTGAACTCGCAAATAGTTTGACGTGAAGCCACTCATCTCTTGCGAAAGGATTGGCCCCTTGATCCGCGCCGTCGCCCCCGCCGAATGCGATGCGCCAGATGTTCCGTCTAATCCACGAACACTCACATTGAAATTGTTTGGCCCCGTCGAAGACCCGTCCTTGTTCAGATCAATGGATTCATTGTCAATAACGACGCGCGTACCACTGTCCGGCAAACCTGATCCGTCCACGAAATCTATGGAGTTTGTGGACGCGTTAATGGGACTGGCCAAAGTCCAGACCTTGTTCTCATCAATCACGGCACGCTCGCCCAGATACCCACGAATCACGATCAGATTGCCGGAAGAACCGCCAATTCTGGTTTTGCACGATCCGTAATAGATACCGCCGCGCATCCAGACCACGGTGTTGGCTGTGCTGATTGCCGCAGGTGGCGTTGTCGCGCAAAGCTGGGAGTACGTGTAAGGATTACCAAATGAGCCGTCCCCGGTTCCCGTCGCCGTCGGCGAAACGTACACCCAGGCGGGCGGCGAATTCGTCGTTGTCGAAACGTTCGTATACGTCGCCGTGGAAGTGGAAGAGGTGTTCGATGACGAAAACGCCAAGCCGATGTAGAGGCTGTCTGCAAAATTGATTCGCAGTGAACCTCCCAGGTTTAGCCAGGTCGAGCCATCTGAAGAATAACCCGCCTGCACCGCCCCACCAGTTCGCACCAGGCGCACGTAATACGGCGCACGCAGTGATTGATTGGAAGCTTTTGTTATTGTCGTTTGTCCGCCAAAGAGCTGGCGGTAGCGAAGTTGGATTCCACCGGAAGGAGTCACACAAATGGCAATGTGAATAGCGTCGGCGTCCAGTGTTTGCCGCATCATCACGCACGCTGGCGCGTTTGCCTTTGCTGCGTTGTTTGTCGCAACGCGCGCGCTGATCGAGGCGTTGTCTTTGGCGTTCAGATAAGCGTACCGAAAAGCATCGGCGCGCCCGACAATATCAAAGCCTCCTGCTGCCAGCGTGTACGTGCCGGAGGATTCGGAGGCTGAGCCGGAAACACCGACCGTTCCAACGTCCAGCGTTAGCCAGTTGGCCGGAAGCTGCGCAAAAGCGTCCGTCGCCAAAAAGGCAATCAGGAAAAACAAAGAGCGGAAATGTTTCATCTTAGTTCTTGAAGAATTTAATGATGGGAATACTGCTCAGGCTCGACGAAGTCAGCGTCCCCAGTGTGGAAGGGAGCGCGCCGGACGACGCCGAATTCGCTGCCGTGCCGACAAAAAACGATCCCTGGTTGTAAACCGAGATCAGGTTCGAATCATAGGAATAACTTCGGACAGTAGCTGTGGTGTTGTCCGCCGTCCAGGCAATCAAGTAGTAGCCCGGCCCGACAGTGCAGGAAGTAATTGTTACTGTCTGCGTGCCACTCCAGGGGCTGACGGTATCGGTTGACAGCGTCCCTGAATAACAAGAACGCGTGTTTCCGTCGTCGGTGTACAGGCCAATGCTGGCGGTACCGCTGGCACTGACAGTGACACCATTGATGGCCACGCGATCAAAAGTAATCGCACGATCCAAAAAGATACGTGCCACCCGCACCTGATTGGCAGTTCCGGAAACCGCAACATGTGCAATCGTCGAAGGCATTGCTGCCGCCGGGAACCAGTAATTACCCGAAGTAGCATACGTTGTGCCACCGCCACAGCCTGCCGCCGCCTGAACAAAATTGCCGTTGGCGTCAATTTCTACGCAGCGGCCACTGCTGAGCGTTCCAGTGGTCGTCGCTAGCTTGGTGCCATTCCCCGATAAAGAAGCCGAAGCAAAAGCGGATAATTGCAAATTGCCGGTAGCATCGGTCAGTGTGACTGCGCCACTTCCGGCGATGATCGCACTGGCAAAGGTGGCAATGCCGGTGTCATCCACCGACCAGCGAGTTGCAAACGAGCCGCCATCTACGCGGCTCTGCATTTGAAAACTGGACGCGCCCGCGTTGGAGGAAGGAACCGTCCTCGCACGCCAGTCAATCGTATGCCCAGTGCCATCGTAAGAACTGCCTCGCCATATCAAATTTGGCGAGTTCCGAAAACCGTTTGACACTGGCGTGTCGGTTACCAGCAACAGGCGATCCGCACCGGATGTGGTGCCGCCACTGATCGTCTGCTGACCAGTAAAGGTCTGGGCAAGGTTTATCCCCGCCAGTGTGTAATCCGCGTCTTGCGGCGTCAGCACCCGCACCGTTCCCGTAGAAAGTCCATCCACTTCAAAACGAATTTCTTTTGTCGGATCGGCTGATCCTTCGACAACGGAGGTCGTATCAACAACCGGCAGAGAACTGCCGCCACCGCTTGGAGCCGCGCTTGTCCAGTTCGTGCCGTCGCTGGTTAGCACGTTCCCTGACGTACCCGGCGCAG
>OFRM01000739.1_pt1 | contig 12694 bp, 13 predicted proteins | sample 1543101 | NCBI WGS metagenome assembly OFRM01 (sample SAMN07774223, study PRJEB24372) | wastewater metagenome | isolation source: Exp Tend VB 0WW | collected 2016-02
ATTTTTTCTATTAGCTCAAAATATTCTTCTTTCGTATATTGTTTATTTAAAATACAGTATTCTTTTTTGCGTATACCCACACACCCAAAAAGATAGCTCGAACCAAAACAAGCAATTGTATACTCAGCATCGTGGGCACTTTCCTGAGTAAGCCATGCAAACTTAATGTTCTGAACTCCATTACCAGAAGATATAGATTCGTATACCATTTCTGCTCCACATCCCCAATTCGAGTAATCGTAACAATCCTTTGACCCAGGAGTCTCTTGTATGTATTGGCAATAGCGCATATTTTCACTCTCTCGTACAAGAAAGGAATCTTTAACATCCTTTGAGTTACTAACATAAGAACCTGTACAATCTACATTTTTTATTCCTTGATGATTTTTATTGGGAAATTTTTTCCAAAATTCCTGCGTTTCTTTAGAAGCTCTCTCTACTCCTTCGCGAGTATGCAATTTGTATTCTTTTACTTTTTCTTCATAATCTTCTTTTGAGAGTGCTTCATTAAAAAAATGGTAATTTTTATTTCTAAGATTTACAGAGCCAAAACAATTCATACAGCCTTGGCAATCACGGCAAAACCAAAGGTCGCTTGAATCAACGCATTGTGAACAATAGTGTGATCGATAGCATTGTCCAAGCCAAAAACTCTGATAGCAACTCTCACATTTAGATACATGGGAAACATCTACACATTCCCTTGAATAGTTTAGTCCGTTTGAATACATACAATCTTCTGGAACAGTTGTGTTAAAAACCAGATAACAATTCTTTGGATCAGTTGCATTGTTTGAGTAGTCACTATTTACCCCACGAATCACATTGTTTGATTTAAATGGCACATCAAGCATAAGTTCGTAGAGTTGACTTAAAAATGGTTTTGACCAATCTATATCACGCCCATAATCTAATGGATCCCATGCATCGGATATCCATATATCACGATCATATACTTTAACTGGAGAATCTGGCGCATACATAGAAAAAATTTCTTTTCCTGAATAGTCACACTTTCTTTTATATAATCCTCGTTCATTGCGAAATGCCCAACGTCTTTGAGTACGGCACATTGGGCAAAATGTTGGCGGAGGTACTTTCATCTTCTCATAAAAAGAAAAATCATCCGGTTCAATACTGAAGGAGTTCTTACAGTTCTGACACTGGCGGGATTCTGTTTGCATACTATATATAGTATAGTTATTATTCGCTTTTGTAAAACACTCTTAAAATATGTATACTGTAGGGCATGGAAATTGGCTCAATTATTTTAACAGTTCTAGGACTTTGTGTTTTTGAAATAATATCAAGTATTGATAACGCTGTTATAAATGCAGAGGTCTTAGGGACGATGAGTAAAAAAGCTAGACGCTGGTTTTTAGTTTGGGGTCTTTTGATTGCCGTATTTTTAATAAGAGGTTTATTGCCGTGGATTATAGTATGGGCAACAATTCCAGGCCTTGGACCAATTGGAGCACTCACTGCAACCTTTTCAAACGATCCAAGTATCCACCAAGCGATAGATAGTGCTTCCCCTATACTCCTTATGGGAGGCGGTATGTTTTTGATATTCTTATTTTTCCATTGGCTATTTTTAGAGCCAAAAAATTTTGGTCTAAGAGGTGAAAAATTCTTTCACCGTCACGGAGTTTGGTTTTTTGCAACTGTTTCTATATTACTTACTGTAATAGTCTGGTATGCAATGAAGATCTCTCCTATGCTTGCCTTTGGCGCTGTTATTGGTTCAACTGCTTTCTTTATTACTCACGGATTCAAAGAAAATGCTGAGAAGGGAGAAAAAGAATTACTCTCGGGTAAATCAGGTATGAGCGATCTATCCAAAATACTGTATCTTGAAATAATTGATGCCACTTTCTCAATAGATGGAGTACTTGGTGCATTTGCTTTTACTTTATCAATCCCGCTAATTCTTTTGGGTAATGGAATAGGGGCACTGGTTTTACGCCAATTGACTATTGGCAATATTGATAGAATTAAAAAATATAAATATTTAAAAAACGGTGCGATGTATTCAATCCTTGCACTTGGAGTAATAATGACAAGCGATGCTTTTGGATTGCACATACCGCAGTATGTATCTCCAGTAGTTACGTTTACAATCATTGGATACTTTTTATACAAATCAATCAAAGAGAATAAACTAAGTTTAGCTTAACTTTGCCTTAAATCCCCCCGCCTGAAGATCCCAGAGCTTTTTATACTCGCCTTCAGTTTTCTTTATAAGTTCTTCGTGAGTACCTTCTTCAGCAATCTGTCCTTTTGATATTACAACAATTCTATCCATCTCTCTGATGGTTGAGAGTCTATGAGCTATAACTATAGTAGTTTTACCTTTTATTAGATTATGCAGTGCATCTTGGATCAAAACCTCTGAATGAGAGTCGAGCGATGAAGTAGCTTCGTCAAGCACTAGTATTGGTGCATCTTTAAGTATAGCCCGTGCAATAGCTACACGCTGACGCTCACCGCCTGAGAGTTTTACTCCGCGCTCACCGACATATGTATCGTATTTGTAAGGAAGATTCTCGATAAATTCAGTACAGTGCGCAAGCTCCGCAGCTTTTTTTACTTCTTCCTCTGTGGCATCTCTTCTACCATATCTAATATTTTCCATTAAAGTTCTATGAAATAGCACGGGTTCTTGTGGAACAAAAGATATCTGTTCTCGTAGATTTTCCTGAGAAATATTACGGATATCTATTCCGTCGATAGATATAGAACCTTCCGTTACATCAAAGAGTCGCATTACCAACTTCACAAATGTAGACTTTCCTGCACCAGAAGAACCGATTATAGCGACTTTTTCTCCAGATGGTATTTGTAGGGAGAAGTTATCAAAAACTTTTATATTATTTTTATTGTATATATAAGTAACATCTTTAAATTCTAAGCTGCCTTTTATAGTGGATAGTATCTCAGTTGGATTGTCAGATACGCTATATGGCTTATCTAGGATTACTGCCATCTCTTGAGCGTCAGCAAATCCGTCATAGAAAGTACGGACTATACTTGCAAAATTCCATAGATTCTCTACCAAGCGAATAACATAACTCTGCAGTAATACTATTAGAGGTAAGGAGACCAACCCTATTTTCCAGTCACCGATAGCAATCCACATTATTAGAAATTCGATTACAACAGCATAGAGAGATTGAATAGCATTTAACCCATCCCACAAATACCAGTTGAAAACTACAGCTTTTTTCTGGTTGTCTATTACCTCTCCAACTCTCTCTTCTTCATATTTGTGCCCAGTAAATAATTGTATGGACGAATGATTGCTTATAGAGTCTGCAAGCGCGCCCGTTGTTTTTGTGTCTGCATAAGCTGCCATTATGTCGTACTTTAATTTATATCTAGTAACTATAAATGCGGTTGCAACAAAGAGTAAACAAAAGGCAAATAATATATACGAATATTTTGGCAGAAGAATATAAATAGCAATGATAGTCCCAAGACCTCTTACTAAAAGTGGTAAGCCGTCGGAAACTAATTTCTCCATTAATTTTTCAAAAGCACGAGCGTATTTATTTATTTTCTGAACTAATGATCCTCCAAATTTTGAAGCAAAAAATTCATGAGAATGCCCTATCATATAAGTAAATGCTTGCTTGCGGAGGCCTGCCATAACTTCTGCTTGAAAGTAGTCGTTTAAGAAGGAAGATGCTCGTCTAGCTATAAATCTAATAGAAATAATACCCAGTATGAATAATATTAAATTACGAGCTTCTACATAAGCAGTGGAATCGCTTTGTGTTAAAACTTCCCAGAGTTTTAGATACTGAATAGGTACATATATATCTATAAATGAAGTAAATACTACTAGCCCAAGTAGCACAAAAAACGATACCTTGTAGTTTTTTATAACTTGCCAAAAGTATTTGGTTACGAGTTTTCTATGAATATTTGAATAATCTTTAGCCATGAATATTTAAAAAGAGGTATATAGCCTCTATATTTAATATAGCAGTTAAATTTAAAAACTTATAATCAGATCTTTACTTCGATTCGTGAGCAAACAACTTACCAGGTTGCCAATAAGTACCAAGTGCTGGTAGTAAATATCTATCAAGACCAATATATCCTGCTGTTTTCCAAGCAAGCATTAGGAAAATACTTATAGTAAAGAGTATTGGATTTACACTGACAGTCCCTGCAAGCATAAAGTTCAGATTCATAAACAATCCAAAGAAAGCTGCAATTCCTGTAAAAGCACCTATTATAAGAGCAACTCCAACTAGAATCTCACCATAAACAACAAGGTGAGACCAAAATGAAGCATGAGGGATAACTACATTTTCTATAAATGTAGCATACCAACCCTGTACATCTGGGTGAGCTCCTGCAGTTTTTGTAAGGGAACCCTTTAGAAAACCTGAAAGCGCGCCTCCAGCCCCATCCCCAATCCAACCAGTGCCTGTAAATTTACCCCATCCCGCTTCAAGCCATTGCCAACCGACATAAACACGAACAATTAACCAAAGAAAGGAAACTTTTGTATTCCCAAATAAAAACTTTGCAAAAGGAGACTCTTCATATTGAATATGATTCATAATATAAAAATGTTAGAGCTATTAATGGGTATATTATAGCATAAAAAAACAGCCAAGGTTTGAACCTTGAAACTGTTGTAATGAGTTGAATAGAAAGATTATTGATGTTCTCCTCCCAGATCCATAGAACCACGAACAACGGGAATAAACTGCGGTCCACTTATAGTGATAACCTGAACAAAGTTACCCTTACCCCGATTTAAACCTTTAGCTTTGATTTGTTTTCTCACATCAATGAAAACAAAAACATCAGTTCCTGGGTGTGTCGCTAAATAGCGATCGCAGGCCTGCTGTTCATCTTTAGGTAAGTTATTGTAAGCAAGTTCCTCAAGAGTAGGTGCTTTGGGTTCCTGTGACGAATTTGTTCTAATAACCTTTTTAACTTTTTTTGCCATGGAATCGATTTTGGATTAGTACTCTAAATTAGTTCTCTCAATCCCCATACGATAGGAGCTAGGAGAACTATTCTAAAATACTAACCATTTCTAAAGAGCAGTATGTTTATTACAATAGCACTAAAGATAGATGTTGTCAATAAAAGATTTGTGCTTGTTTTGATGATTTCCAAGAAATATAAAAAATATATAAGAATAAAAAACAGGGTAAAATAAAAATGCAGGCTTCCCCAAAGTGGATAGGATGAGTCAAACCTTGCCAAGTATTACCAAAAAAAGAAGGATCTGTGAATACATCCCAACTATTAAATCGTAAATATCTACCTATATATATGCCTATACTAACCAAAAGTATTATGGATGGAACTTTTATTGTAGCAATAAGTTTTCCATATTTTACTCGTATTATTTTTTCAATATCCTTTAAAGAGTGCATAAACAAGAGTAATCCAAGCCATGCTGAGCTAAAAAGTAAAAAAGCGTCATACAGTACCGGTGCTCCATGTCCCCTACCAAGATGAATAAAGTCTGTAACTATATAGGGAGCATTGGGTAATAAAAGTATCCATATTAAACTTCCTAATACAAAAACTATTTTAGATAACTTACCTATATTTTCTTGCCAGGAAAGCATTCTACCGACAACAAAAGGAAGTATGGCTAAAAATATATTCCATAATAAGTAGATAAAGTAAGTGGAATCGAAAATCAATATTCTAGATATGTTTAAAGTTATGGCCAACAAAAAAATAATCCAGATCTCTTTTGGGACAAGGCTATCTGATTTTTTTGTATTAAATTCAATACTTTTCATACATATATTATACTATATAAAGTTGTATCTATTAAAAATAGCCCTGACGGGCTATTTTTAACTTTTTATTAGAGAACAGCTGAAGTGCAGTGTGCACATTTTTTTGCCGCAATAGGTATTTCACTCAAGCATTCTGGGCATTTCTTACTAGTAGGATCAGCGGGTGGTTCTTTTTTTGCCTTTGCTATCAAAGTATTAATAGGTATGACAACAAAGAAATATACTGCTGCTGCGACAATAATGAATGAAATTAAAGCATTCAAAAAGTTTCCGTACATAAATTTACTGCCATTAATGGTAAACATTAAGTTAGAAAAATCAGGTGCTTTTACTATCGCTCCAATAAGTGGAGTGAGAACATTTTCTACTAATGCTGTAACCACACCTCCGAAAGACGCACCAATAACCACACCGACCGCCAAATCCACCACATTGCCACGAAGGATAAATTGTTTAAAACCTTTCATATAAAATATATCTTACTTATTAATAAACATATTATAGCAAAATACACCAGATTCACATCTTTTCTGGTAAAAATGTAATTTATCCAAAAGTAAAGGTAAAAACTTTTAGCCCAGCTCGGGGTATTTTTATTTTCAATATATGCTTTCCATAGCTTTCACCTTCAATTAGTGTATATAGTTGTTCGTCTTTTGTGTTTATTTTTTTTACAAAAATATCGTCTTGGTAAACCTCTATATCTACCCCATTATCTGAGCTTGCTACCATATATACATCTCTCGCGTCGTATTTGAAAACAATTTCGGAATTTGATTCTGTAATCGCATATTCTTGTGTAAAATTCCAAGTACCATTTAAATATAGTTTATTAGATAGATAAAAAACTGGCAATGAAAAAGTTTTTGACCCTGAGGGCCAGTTTGAACCGTTGCCCATATATACGTTTCTTGCTGAGCCAAAATATATCTCTGGGCTATTAATTTTATTCTCAATATAAGAGATGGTATTCGCTGGTTTTGAGATATCTGTAGGTATTTTTTCTGTTGTACCTACCTTGTATACTCTCTCCTCTAGAGCATTCTGTATTTCTTTTTCAGTAACATCATAGTCACCTTCTCCAATGTGGTCATACACAATATACCCATCAATATCTATCAAGTACTTACGTGGCCAATATTGGTTACCCAACGCATTCCATGTTGAATAATCATTATCTAATACTACAGGATATTTAATTCCAAATTTTTCAACGGCTTTTTTTACATTTGCTTCTACTTTTTCAAATGCGAACTCTGGAGTGTGTAGGCCTAAAATAACTAATCCTTGATCTTTATACTTTTCGTACCAACTATTTACATAAGGTAGAGTTCTTTGGCAATTAATACAACTATAAGTCCATATATCTAAGAGTACTACCTTGCCCTTTAGTTGGGCAAGGGTTAAAGATTTCCCATCTGTATTTATATATCCGTCTATTGAAGATAACTCGGGTGGTCTTTTATATTTTTTACTTTTTTCATCAACATTTAAGTATTTCATGTCAGGTCTGGTAGGCGATTCACTCATGTTTTTATTTATATCATCAATACCACTATCTATTTTCCCTGCGTCTCTAGTCTCTAACAACTTTTGTTCAACTTTTGTGATATCAAAAAAACCATTTTCTAATATTTTTGTCTGTAACTGTTTATCTGCTCCTGAAATAATAGCAACTCCTACTATTATAAATAGCAGTCCGAGACCCCTCTTAAACAACCCTCGCGGATCTGCAGCAATATTTAATCTAGACATTATTTTTTGACCCACAAATGCCACAACAAAAAGCGCGATACTTAGTCCTATTGTGTAAGCAAGTAAATATACTATTCCCAGAGCAGGATTAACCGGCAACACAGTCGCTAGTACTATAAAATAAGTTGGGCTACAAGTTGAAAATACTGGGCCAAGTGCTGCGCCCATAATAATATCCCCTGTAATGCTTTTCTTTTGTTCTCCTTTACCGAGCAAGATATTTGCTTTAGCAGATAGTCTAGCCATAAACTGGCCTTCCCATAAAGATGGAAATACCATCACAATGCCCATAGCACTCACAAGACCTCCTGAAAACCATTTCCAAAAATTCTCGGGTATATTTATAAACAACGTACTGACTTTCAACAATAAAGTAAAAATTATAACCGACAAACCTAGGGAAAGTATTATAGTTAGAGCTTTCTTTTTATTTACTTTTCCGTCAGAGAGTGATCCTCCAATGATCACTGGCAAAAGTGGGAGGATGCACGGTGCAAGGACGGTCAGCACTCCTCCTATAAATGAGATGAGAAATAACAACATGCTACTTTACTTCTGAGACTAAGACAGAGAGTGTCGGACTACCACTCCACTTTTTTATCATATTCCCTTCTTTATCAACTTGCACAAAAGTATGCTGGTATGTAACTCCATACTTTTTCTTTAAATCGTTTGAGTTATCGTAATTTACATCTAAGATAGTCAAATCGTTAGGGATTTTGGTTAAATTCGCTCTAATATCTTTATCAATAGCTTGGCAAGATGGACACCAACTTGCTCTAAAAAATAAAACTACGTGATTATCTGAAGATGCTTTTAAAATTTTCTCTGGAGCATATGCTTCGTATGTACCCACCTTCATCATGCTATCGGTTTTGTTCATTTCTTTATTGGTTTCTTTAGCCATTGATTTATCCTCAATCATATCTTTATCAATAGCAGACTGATCTTTTGAGCCCATCATTGCTTTATCTTTTGTTTCATCATTCATAACCCCTTTATTTCCTGAAGATGAATATATCATACCCAATATTGCAATAACTACTACAATTCCTATAATAACTCCTAGATTTTTATTCATGAATAATTTCAAATCATTACTAATATAATTATAGTATATATAAACACAAACTTAATGTAAAGTTAACTTTACATACGAATGGGGATAACTTTTTATAGATTCCTATCACTCCAAATACGAGTAACTATCTTGGTAATTATCATTGTAATAAGTCCGATAACAAGCCATGGGTCTACATTGTGTGAGTGACCTTCTATGACAATTCCAACCATAAGTATTGCTGACCCAGCTAAGAACGCATTGCGCCCAGCGAGATTACTATGCAACACATCTCTTTCATCTACAATTTTTTCCCTTAAAATATAGCTTGCAAATACAGCAAATAAAACCAGAGAACAAGCGAGTACTGCCATAACAACCATGTCTGGCATCCAAAAATGAAACGGGTTTAGTAAAAGTACAGTCAGTAATATTAAACATAAAGTTATAATTGTTTCTACTATATTATTTTTCATGTGAAATTCTAAATATTTTTTCAACAGGCATTTTAAAAAAAATACTTATTTTAATAGCTAGTAATATTGAAGGAGTATAATTCCCCTTTTCAAGCGCAATGATAGTCTGACGACTAACATTAACCTTTTGTGCCAAGTCTTCCTGAGTCACTCCTCTATCAGATCTAAACTTAGCGACCTCATTTTTTATACATTCCTTCATAATGTTTATACACATATTATACATACTAAAAACTCCTTGTAAAGCCAACTTTACAAGCAAAAAATTAAAGATCGTGGGTGCCTACTGGGATTTGAACCCAGACTGAGAGTTCCACAAACTCTAGTGCTAACCATTACACTATAGGCACCATATTATTGTCCCAATAAAAATAGGACGATTACACTGTTATACCAGAAAATAACCAATAAATCTAGGTTCTATTATTTTTAGATTTTAGGATAGAGTTATATTTATATAAGATAATACAAATATGGAAAGACAAATTGCTGCTGAAAATAGACACCATGTACACCAATGTTTTATAACAAGCGCCTGCAAAGATACAAGATAAACTGAAAAAAGTAATGCGGAACCACTGATACCTATTAAAATCATAATTATCGAGGGAGACCAGAGACTAAACAAGGATACTAGAACATAAGAGAGCCCTATAAAAGCATAGTAGATCATGCCTAGCAATTCTACTGGTATACCAAGTATTTTTGAGTGATCTGAGTGAATTACGGTATCGCAATTTGATCGCATTGGGCAAATCATTTTTTTCTTTGCTTTCTTTTTAAAATAAATGTACGAAGAAAGAACGAGTCCAGAAACCGCAAGTAAACTAATTAGATTTATGAGAATAATATGCATTTTATTTGCAAGTTGGACCACTAATTGGCTTTTCTAATATATCTTCTTTCCCTGTACTATCTATACATATAGAAGAACCGCTGTCACTTATAAGTGGAGCAGATATTGCCCAAGCATTAGGAAGGGAGTAGCAGGAAAGCGCTCCGTTGGTAATACTTAAAGTATTATTTAGAATTTCTGATATATTGCCGACTGCATTACTAGCGCCTTTCGCATGTCCAACAGGAGAAAATAGAGAACTTGGATTTGGATTTACACAACTACCATTTGGATTAGTCCGTTTGCCGTATGATCCCGTAGCGTTACGAAATGTATCTGCTGCTTGTTTAAAAGACAGTACTAAATCTTTTAACTTCATATCTTCTATTTTTTTAATAAAATCAATCATATCTATAGAAGCACCTGGTAATGCAATGTCATTATTTATATCGAAATCATAATATGTTGTTTTCCAATCAAAAGTAACCACGCTCCCGGCTATTCCTTTATCATCAAGGCCAATTATTTTAGAGAGTGGTGTGGTTAAAACAAATCTGTACTGATGTATATTGCCATCATCTTTACCTATCCATATTTCAAGTGAATCCAAACTAGTCGAACCAATCCCTTCATCTAGATTTACCTTTTCTTCCTTAGAAAGCTCGTTCAAAAATACAGTTGTAAAATTTAAAAGAAATTTTTTAGTTGATTGTCTATCTGAACTTAGAACGTAATGATAGCTTTCTACTCCGTGTATAGTTTCAGGGTCTTTTTCTAAAACACTAGCTGTTGTTAAAAAGTCTTTAAATATTGAGTCAGTCTCGGCAGTTACATAAGAAGGTAAGCCAATAGAAAAAATCTTGTCGAAGTTTATTTTATTTGCTTTTGGTTCTATACTTTCAGGTAATAGGTTAGTAAGTAATCCAAATTGGCCTTTATCCACTAGCACAGTATTAGTTGTTGGAGCATTTTTGCCAAACAATTTTCTCAAATCAGGAGTTATAATAAAAGTTCCACCACTTCCGTATTTTATACTCGAATTAATATTCTCTTTAAAAATAGAACTCTTTATAGTCGCTGAATAATCAAATACTGGTATTGGTTTGGTATTATTTACCATACCTTTTGCGATAAGTGATATATAATCTTTGTTTTTAGAATTAATTGCTTCTCCATTTACTAAGCCATTTGTAATATCCGCAAATGCAGGAATTGAGATAGTTGCTTCTGTATCTATCTTATAAGATTTAAGAGCCCCGAGTACTTCCGGAGCTTTGATAAGTAAAACTTTCGGATCTTTTTTTATAAAGGAGATATTCGGTTTCTTGTATAAAAAAGCAAAAAGAGCTCCTGCAATAAAGCTAACAATAACTATTACAAAAACCCACTTTAATACGCTAGTTTTTTTAACAGGAGTAATTATTGTCTCTTTTGGTCTTGAAGCCGACAAATCTTGAGGATAAGAGTATAGTAGAGCGTTTGTTGGTATTGGTACAGAACTTACGGGTTTTTTATACTCAATCTTATCTTCGATCTTTGGTATGAGTTTAGGGATAAATTCCTGATTAGTATTTGGTGCCACATTTCTAGGAGGGGTTACAATTGAGCTTGTTTCTGCAACCTCAACTACTTTTGGTTTCATTATATTAAAATTAGTAGTTTTTGGTTCTTCGACTTTGTTACCCTCGGTAATCTTTGGTCTGGTCATATTAGTCGGTATATAATAAGAACCAGATTCATCTTTTGAATTTGCTTCACTAAAACTCTGCGCAAAGATGGGTTTAGGTATAGGCAAAGCCTCTACTGGTAACTTATTTACCTCTAATTTAGGGCCAATATCTTCTTTTTTATCAAATCCTGGTAATTCTCGATATGGATCAGGTTTTTCTACGACAGGTATTTCTATTTTTATCTCTTTTTTAACTTCAGGTGGAGTTAATTTTCGAAAAGCTTCTTCAATATCATCCATATGCCACCCAACATTTACTAATTTGGATTTTATTAAACTTTCGGATATATTTTTTCTTAATTGCGACTGTATATAGGATATTATCTCCTCGTTTATCATTCTTTTATTATATCATTTTGAACTAAAATTCATAAACGTATATCTTTCGAGCAAGTTTGTATTTACTTCTACCTAAATCTATCTCTCTTATTGGCTGCTTGGTAGTAAATTTAAAAGTTACAGAAACTAGCTTAGTTCCCTTTTTTAATTCTTTATCAAATTTTGGTAATAAATCATCCATTACATTTGGATATAGGTAAGTAAATATATGTGTTGCATTTGATAAATCGTGTTGAAAAAAATCTTGGTTGATAATCTGTATTTCAGTTTTAGTAATTTTTCTATGCCACCAGGAGCGTAACCGAGCTAGAATCAAAGGAAAAGCACTATTTTCTATACCAATATATTTTGCTTTAGGAACTAGGCGAGATATATAAAATAGAACTCGTCCTTCGCCACAACCAAGATCATAAACCATACTTTCATCTTTGACTTCTAAAGCTCTATATATATCTTTGAGAATAGAATTGGGAACAGGCACAAAAGGAACTTTTGAGCGATAACCAGACATCATCCAAATAACAAGCAATATAAATGCTGTAAATAATACTAAGACTAGGAATAATTCTAAAATAAAAAGTATAGTCATCATAAAAAATTATTTAATCCTTCCAATTAACATGCTTATCCTCTCTTATGACGCAAGTACGATTTACAAAATCTTCTCGACCTGACCCTTTTCTATATAGAGCATAATGCGTTGGATTTTTTTCTGCA
>OFRM01000740.1_pt1 | contig 12694 bp, 13 predicted proteins | sample 1543101 | NCBI WGS metagenome assembly OFRM01 (sample SAMN07774223, study PRJEB24372) | wastewater metagenome | isolation source: Exp Tend VB 0WW | collected 2016-02
AGTGGACCTAAGCAGCGCAACGTGGAACACCGTGGGAACGCACGAGGTGTTCAAGGTCACGGGCGCTGTGCGGATGCGGCTATGGGTGGTGTGCGTCGAATCGCCGTCGGGCGATGGTTCGGTTTCGTTCAAAGATGAAAGTACCACGTGGTTTCAGGCCACCAGTATTGATGAGATCGCCTCTGGGTCTTTCATTCTCAAAGGTGCAGGATCGATGGGCACAGACGCTACATCCAGCGTGGTTGCGGATGTCATGTCTTATGATTTGGACTTTGGCTTATCGGTCATCGGTTATGCGGTGACCAGCGGTACGCTGATCTTCCACTGCGTATGGGAGCCGCTCAGCGTCGGGGCGACGGTCGTGGCCGGTACGGGCGGGCCGCTATAGCCGCGTGCTAAGAGGGGATTAGGCTATGGCAATCGTTACGGTGGGGATCACAGCAACGCTATTGGCGGCGGCAGATGAAAATCGTGGGTCGTTGACGGTGCAACACGTTGATGCGGACAACAGTGCCATTGCCGTTTGGGTTGGCGGCAGCAATGTGACGGTGGGTAACGGATGGCTGCTGTTGGAATTCGGGTCGACCATACAGATTGACCAGATGGAGGCATGGTCGGCGTGGTATGCGATTGCAGAAGTGGCTGTGGACGTCATGACGATCATGGCTTCTCCCATGACCGCCACCGCCTACTATGGCACGGTGTCTGGCGTATCGGCCATGATTCCCACGGCTGGCACTCTGGGCGCTGCGTCCATCCCCACATCGGCGCAGGTCATCACCTGGCTACAGGCGGCCAGCGCAGAGATTGACCGGGCGCTTGCGCAGGCGGGCTATACGACGCCAGTATCAGATGGTACCACGGCTTACCCGATGTTCGCAGACCTGGCTAACCTGTGGGCGGCGGCCAGGGCGCTACAGGCGCTAGGACTGGACAACACGAGCGGGCTGACAGAAACCAGGTCGCAGGCGATGATGGCTGAGTTTTGGGAACGGCTGAAGGCCATCTCCGGGCTTGACCTGTCTGGCCTGGGGCTGGTGGTATCAACGACCGGCACGGCGCAAGCGGTCAGGCGTATTCGATCAATCCAAATCAGCCGGGTTGACAAACAGCACCTGACGGGCGGCGGCAGCGAGTACATGGAATACTGGCCGGCCATTCATGGACTGGATTAGCCAATGACAACCGGGGTTGTAGCGGCGGCGCTTCTCGACGCACTCAATAACGTTTCGACGGTTGACCAATCGAGCGCAGTCAACTACCTGCCAGCCGTCCAGACGGTGAACACCTGCCTGCTGATTCCGCCGATGCGCCAGCAATCGGTCTACGGCTGGCGCACGCTTGGCGCTGGCACAACGCCGCAATGGGAGTCGCACCGCTACTTCTGCGAGTTCTGGATCAAGTATCGCGGCAACGACGCCGAACTCGTAACCAGGGTGCGCACGGTGCTAGACGAAGTGCCAGCCAAACTCATGGCTGACCAGACGCTCGGCGGAACGGTGACAACCATCGGCTGGACTGAGGACGGCGAGGAGATAGACGTTCGGGTGCGCACGAACGTTGACAACGAACTGCTGTTGGTTGGTGACGCACGGTATCTGCGGGTTACTGTTGAAGTGCCCGTCATTGTGACTTTGTAAAGGAGTTTTGACTATGGCGCAACTTGGGAAGTATACCCGGCTGCTGCTCGATTCGTACCTGGTGACATCTGATACCAGCGACATCGAATTGAACATGACAAGAGGCGAAACGGAAACACCGACACACGAATCGCCTACGAAATTTCTGCTGAATGAGGCAACGAACGAACTGACGATCAACGGCTACATCAGCAGATTGCCTAACGCGTTCATCCTGGAAAAGCGGCTGAATGCTATTTTCAATGACCCGGACGGCACGCATTACATGGCGCTGATTCCAGACTACCGGATTGGCAGCGGTTGGGATCCGACCTACACGGGTACCATTCAATCGTCAAAAATGGACATCAAGGCGGTGTCCAACTCGGTGGTGACAATCAGCGGCACGATGAAGCTGCTCTCTATGTCACGCCCTGGACTGGGAGAGCACTTTGAGGACTTGCGGGGCAACTGCATCTACTACGAGGAGGCAAAGTCACTGACGGCGGCAACGCCGGTTTTTGGCACGTACACCGACCTGGTATCCGTGCCGGACAAAATCAACGTGGTGGTGTTCACCTGGGATAAATCTGGCGCCGGGGCAATTACCTGGAACCTTGAGGAAAGCGCAGGCGGGGAAGGTTCTGGCTCCGAGGTATTCGAGACAGACGAGGCACTTGGCACGGCGGCGGCTGTGGATTCTGCGGTATCATCCACGATTGCACAGCAACATATCCGGTTTTCTATCGCATCGGCGGCAAGTGAAACCTGCGGCATTGCCGCATTCATCCAGACGTACACCGCCCCGGTAGCGTAGGGGTAACGCAAAGGAGATTTGAAAAATGGCTGAACGAACGACGGTTACTGTTTTCAAAGTCGGCACAACTGCCGAAAATGCCGCTTCGTGGGTGGCATACCTGGATGACGTTTCGCTGAATCGAATCAGAAACGAAATTGACGCCAAGACGCTGGCAAGCCCCCAGGAGGTGCTCATGTCCGACGAATCGGCTGACATCCCCATTGGCGGGCCTTACACGAACGCCAGCGACAACATTCTCGGCCCCATGTTCGCAGCGCCAGACACGGCGCGCTACATCGAAGTCGGGCCAATTGGGGCAACGGCGCTTGACCCGAAGTACACCACCAGCTACGCCTACCTGAAAGACTACAAAATCATGTTGCCTGCAAACGGTATTGCGAAATGGACGGGCACCTTCCGGGTTGTGGGAGGCATGACCAGGGGCACCTACTCGTGAGGGTTTCATGCGGTGTTGAGGGGCTTGAAGCGGCTTGGGTTGACGTAACGGAAGTCGGTTGGACAACCAAGCAACTTGACGAACTGCGCACCATGAACGGGGCCGATACGCTAGACATGCTACAGCGCAAGCTGACGGCTTGCGAACTCCCAACGGTTGACGGCGAGCCGGTCACAGACCCAAACGAGATCACGGCGCACCTTGACAGCTTCGACTTGCGGCTGCTTGGCTTCCTGGGCGGTGTGCTGTTTGACGCAGCGCCGCTGATTCGTGGCCTGGGTTTTTTCACCGGAAGGCGGTCTACTCCCTCCTCCGGCTGAAAGAACAGCCGGGAGAGGATGAGACCGCCGCGGCCGGCGCGGCGATTGAACAGGCAATCGCCGAAGGAAACGCAGGCCATCCGCTTGACATCCTGAGGGACGCCCAACTTCTGCGCATCTTCCACTACGCCAAGAGCCTAGAGGAGATTGACCAGATGGACTATGGGCGCCTGAGTCGGGCGCTTGAGGTCAACCGGCTGGCAGAGTTGGAGAGCCGGCGTCAGGTCGTGATTGCCGGGAAGTCGAAGCCGGACACGATCACGCAGGCGGAATGGGCAGAGATTGACCAGTGGGATGGGATGCTAAAACCATGACAGGAGCCTATGGCTGAAAACAGGGTAGGCATCGTAATTGAGGGTCGCAACAAGTCGGCGGCGGCTTTCAACGAAGTCAAGGGGCAGTTGACTGGGCTTGACAGCGCAGCCAAAACCGCTATGGGGGGCTTCGGCGGGCTTGCCAGCATGGTTGCAGGCGGCTTTGCTGTGTCTCAAATCATTGGGATCACAAAGGAGCTCGTTGCCATTGGCGCCCAGGCGGAACGCACGGAGAACTCCTTCAACCGGGTTGCGTCACCCTACGGCGCCGATGCCGACAAAATGCTTGCCTCCATGAAGCGGGCCGCAGGCGGGCAAATCAGCAACGATGAGCTGATGATGGCCGCCAATAAGGCGATGATGCTTGGCGTTACGGCTGATGCAGACCAGATGGCCGGCTTACTACAGGCGGCGATGGAGCGCGGCCAGGCGATGGGCCGCACGGCTGCGGATGCCTTCAACGACATTGTGATTGGCATCGGGCGCATGTCGCCTTTGATCCTGGACAACCTGGGCATTATTACCGGCGGTGAGGCGGCCTTTACGGCATATGCTGCAACGATCGGCAAGACCGCCGAACAACTGACCGACTTCGAGCGCCGCCAGATGCTTATCAACAAGGTTCTGGCCGATGCCGGGCCGGTCACGCTCGATTCGCAGGGCAAGATTGCCTCGCTCGGTGTGGCGTGGGCCAACCTCAAAGCCGAGATGGGGAAGGACATCGTAGGCCGTGTAACCCTGCTTGGCATCCCCGAAGCCCTCAACTCGATGGCCGAAATGATGGCAGCCAGACGGCGGGTGACAGAAGCATTTGCTGAGGCAGGCGCAACCGAAGCGCAGCAGTTGGTGGGATTTGTCGGGTTTGACGGGAAAGTATCCATGCCTGGCGTCCAAGACGCCGAACTGAGACGCCAGCGGGAAGCGATAGAATCTTTGTTCGTGGCGTATGATGCGGGCCGAATCAGCCTTGAGCAGTTCAACACCGAACTGGCAAGCGGGCTGGCGACACTGGCAAGCTATCAGGCGGCGGTTGATGCCGACACGGCGGCAATGGAAATTATGCGGGCCGGATTCAGCGGGGTGCAACAGAGCGCCGCCGCAGCGGCGGCTGGCATGACCCTGGTGACGGCATCAGCTAACGGGGTGGCTGGCGCAATGATACGCACCATTGGCCCTCTCACGCAGGCAGCCGCGGCCCTGTCCGCTTGGGATAGTGTGGTAGGTTCACTGTCGCCAAACCTGGATTCTGTCGCAGACGCTACAGACGCCGCCATGGAGCGCATCAAGGGAATCGGCCTGGGCGGGGTTGACGTGTTGGGCGCCAGCGGGGCGATTGAAAAAATCCACGCCTACGAAGACGCCTTGCAGGGACTACGTGACAGGGCGATAGCCAACAAGTGGACTGACCTGGAATTGGCAACGGCGCAGCAAGAACTTTTCAACCAGTTCGGAGACCAGATAAGCGGCTTGCGCAAAGTCACTGGCGCCACGTCAACTTACAACGCTGAGCTAAGCGCCCTGCTGTCAACGACGGAGAAGTTCATCAGCGCATCGGTGGGCAGCACGAAGGGCCTTGTGAACTTTGGCGACCAGGGGCTGGTAAACGGCTTTGACCCCAACGGGCCGGCGCAAGACTTTTGCCGCATGTGGGACGTTCGGTCAACGGCTTTAACAGCCAGTGGCTTGACGAACTGCGCGCCACGGGTCTGATACCGGATGACGTGATAGCGGCAGGGGAAGCGGCGCTCAAATCGTTCGCTGAAGGCAAGGCGCAGGCGTTTCAGTCGGGCGCCGATTTGGGGATGCTCGACACGGACAAGATTGTGGCGCAGGTCAAGGCCGAAATGGACGCACAGAGGGAGCTTGAGCGCATCAAGGCCGAAGTGGTAGACAAGCTACACGCAGGCGGGCTGACGGGCGCAAAGGCCACGGCGGCGGTTGACAAGGTGCTCGGCACAGGCACGGGAACGGACGCAGGCGGAAGCACGGCCGGAAAGGGCTTTCAGGATGGTTTTGTCACTGGCATGGTTGGGTTGGGCACGAAGATCACGACCGAACTGTCCAGACAGATGGTGGTGCAAGCTGTGGCTTTGGCGACGGCGGGTAAAGACGCAGGCGACAAGTTTGCGGGCGGATTCACCGAGCGGGCCGGCGACTTGCCGGGATGGTTCCTGGACTTCCTGGCCGGACAGCTAACGCCGCTTGTTGAGGCACGCATCAAGGCCAACGCCACACGCAGCCAGCCACCAACGGGAGCGCAGCCATGACCATATCAGCGCCAGTGCTTGCCGGGCAAACCCTGCCATACCCCAGGACGTACAAAAAGACCGATCTTTGGCGGTCAGGCGCCACAACCACGGCTGACGGCACGGTGTCGCACGATCTGGTGAATGATGCGGTAAAACATCGCTTTGAGATGACTTGGCAGATAGCAAGCGCCACGGGTATTGGCTACATTGTGACTGCCTATGCCGCCATGGGCAACGGGCCGGTGACGTTTGTTGACACGAACGGCGCAAGCTACAGCGTCACCCGGACGCCTGATGATACGGGCCTGGTCGTGGACTGGACAACGATCAGAGGCACCTACTACGGCAGCACGTCCATTGTGCTGATCGAGGTGTAGCCGTGTCCAGGCTGGTAGAATGGTACTTCAAGGCCGATTGGGACAGGGACGGGAATTTTGACGACGAATCCGCCAACCTGATTTCGGCCAGCGGACAGATGCGCTTGATGGCACCAGGTGAGGCGCTCACGGGCGGCCGCGGCGTGATTGACGAGGCGCAGGTCGCGCTGCGCAATACCGACCAACGCTACAATCCCGACTACGCCGCAGGTCCGCTTTACGCCTATCTGCAAAATGGCGGAGGGTATCAGATTCCCGCTTTCCTGTCAGTTAGTGTCACAAATACGGGAATGAGCGAGGCGGCAGTCTACCATCGACTGATAACTGGCGTCATCACGATACCGAAAGACCAGCCAGCCAGCGTCAATAGCGGGAGCGTAGCGCAGTTCACCATTCGCAGCCGGGATGAACTGATACGAGAGGACAAGCGGTCAACCGCCTTGCGCCAGGACTACACTGAAGCGGAGAACATTGTCTATGCCCTGACGCAAGCCGGTTTTGTGGACGGGGTGGATTTTTTCACGCCAGCCGTCGCAGCGGCACAGACGCCACCGGTCACACCCACGATTGACGCCGGACTGCACACGATACCCGCCTTCTACCTGGACGACGAAGCGGTGCTCCCGGAGTTGTGGGACTTGGCGGCCTCCTGCGGCGGGTGGTTCTACTGTGACCCTGACGGCCTGTTCAACTACGCCAGCGCCACACGTTGGCTGAACGAGGACACGCCGGCCTACTTCTTGGATCCCGGAAAATGGGGCGGCTACAGCAAGGGCTACAACGACGGCAACCTGGTCAAGACGGCGGTGGTAGAGCTTTCCCCGATGAACGAGTTGACCGAGGCGGTGCTATGGGAATCTGACGAAATCGTGACCGTGGCCGCAGGCGCAACCAAAACGATCACGGCCAAACTGAGGCAGCCGGCCGTGTCCATTTACGGCATGGTGTCAGCGGTTGACTGGCGGGCCGTCACAAGCGGCGGAACCGACATTACGTCAAGCGTTACCATCAGCCTGACGAAATATGCGCAGCGGGTAGAGATGACTGTCCACAACAATCACGGCTGGCGCACGGCATTTCTTGTGCGGCTGCAACTGAGGGGAGTGGGGTTGGACGGGCGCCCAGGGCAGCAGGTGGAAGTCACGAGCACAGACGGCTTCTGGACAGACCGGACGCCACGGAAGCTAACCACTTCCGGCTTCTACATCCAAACCTACGCCCAGGCGAAATTCCTGGCCGACTTCCACATAGACCGGCACGAGCAACCGACCATGTTCCACAGCATTACCGGCTTGCCGGGAAGGCCGGCCATGCGCCTGGGGCAGCAGGTGGCAATCTCCCTGGAGGCGGGCGTCATCACGCCAAGCACCCGCTATGCTCACGTCTACGAGATTCGCTGGCGCCTGAGTCGGCAGGGATTCACGCAGGACGTGGAACTCGTGGACAGGGAACGGCTTTACGCCTACGCCACGGCAAGCCCGGTCAAACCATACTTCCGGCTTGGCGCAACGGCGCTCGGCACGGCGGGGAGGTATTTTTACTAATGGCCTACTTCACTTCCCCGCCGGACATGGTAGACGGCCAATACCTGAGTGCGGCGCAGATCGCAACCTACTACAGCCAAAACACCAGCATTGTGTGGGACTACGCCAGGGCGCCGACGATGCTACAGAGGACGTTGCGGTGCAACTGGATTGAGCACTTTCCCCCAAGTTCGGGGCCGCTTGGCGAGGGGCTATACGGCTACTACAGCGCCAGGGTGAGGCACAAGTACAATTTTCTGCGCTACAGGATCATTGTCACGTCCTCGGATTGGGAAGAAGAACGGCCGCGGGCCGCACTGCTACTGAATGGCGCGGTGCTCAAAGACTTGGAGCCAGACTTGCCGCCAACCGGGTCAGGAACAACTACGCTTGACGGGGCGGTCGTGGTTTCGCCTGGCGTGGCCGTGGGGCAGTTCTATGATTTGCAGTTGCGCTACTCGCCGCCGTTGGGCAACTGGTTTACGGTTGGGCAAATCGAGCTTGTGCGCTGGTACGAATCGGACAGCGTGGTAGGAGAGCAGATTGACGGTGAGGCGGGAAGCATCCTGGCCTTTACGCCGCCGACCGACTTTTACGACGGGCAAGTCATCACGGCGGCAAACCTGAATACGAACATCGGCGATAACATCGACCTGCTCTACTCGTTTGCACGGCGGGCCGTTGGTTCGTTTTCAGTGGTCAACGAACCCTGGCAGAAGTTCGGCGACCTGACGATTGGCTACGGCCTCTACTCTCACACGTACTACCGGTCTGACCACCACCGGCTGCCCTATCTGCGCTATGGGCTGATTGTCGAATGGAATTTCAGCCTGGACAATCCACGGCTTGACCTGATTATCAACGGCACGGTGCATGACCTGGCAGCCCTGCTACCTGACCCGCTGGTAGGTGGTCTACAGACGGTGACGCTTGAAGGCCAGATTGACATTTCGGCGTTGCCAATCGGGGATGCGTACCTCGTGGAATTTCGACATAGCCCGCCTTATGAAACCGCTAACGCCGGGTCATGGGATCAAGCCACGGGGCATGTGGCGCTGCACTACCTCTACGAAGCGGATGCAGACGACACCGTGACGGTGCCAACCGGCTGGACGGTGCCAACCCCGCCGGTGCATCTGGATTACGTCAACGCTGCGACACTCAACGTCATCATGCACGACCTGATAGCAATCAATGCGATCACGTCGGCACGCATCAACCCGGTTGCTGGTGAGTGGCGCTGGTGGGAGATTGACCCCAGGACGGCGCCAGGCTGGCGTGGTAATGGGCTGGTGATTCCACACCGGGCAAGGTGGCTGTGGTACGAAACGCCACCGGAAAATCTTGAGGACACCCGGCCCAGGCTGCTGCCGATTTGGGCGCCGTCCACCAGTGACCAAGCGGTGACGCTGAATGAAAGCAGGGACGGCATGACGAAGTTTGACCTCGACCAGGTGCCGTGGCTTGCGCCGGGGATGCTCTACCGGTTGCTCGATGTGGCCTTTGCGCTGGAGGATGACGACTGATGCCAAAACGAAGATTGTTGCAGGCAAGGGAAGTCGCCTGGCAATCCCCGCCGGTTGCCACATCGGGCCGGGGAAGTACGGGCGGCTCATCTGGCACCACACAGACGGCGGGATGGGGCGCGCAGGTCATGGCGTCTGCGGTGATTGTCGTACCGCTTGGAGCCATGACCGCCAATAACGCACAGAGGGCGCTTGAAGACTTGACCGATGGCAAGCTGAGTCTGACAGGCGGAACCATGACGGGGGCGCTGCTGCTTTGGGCTGACCCGACAGCGGACAGCGAAGCGGCCACCAAACACTACGTCGACCAGGTGGTGCAGGGCTTGGACGTGCGCAACGCCGCCAACGTGACGATACTCCGGGCGTCATCTGCGGACAACATAGCAGAGTTTGGGCCGTCAACCATCCCCCATATCGAGTATGACAGTACGCAGGTATTGATTGCGGGCAGTCCCATTGCGCCGGTGCTGAGGGCAAGTGCGACGTGGAACCCTGCGAACATGGCCGATACAGCGGTAACGTCAACGACCATTACCGTTACGGGCGCAGAGGTCGGGGATGTGGTTCTTGCTGCACACGACCAAATCACCACCGAGGAGGTACTAGTGTCTGCCCACGTGCGGGCGGCTGATACCGTCATAGTGATAATCCACAACAAGACCGGCAGCGACCTTAACATTGACAGCGGTACGCTCTACGTGACTGTGTTCAAGAGACCGTGAAAGCGAACGAAAGAGGACAACGTGAAGACTTACATCTTGGCGGCTTTGGCCGTGGTTCTGGTTCTGGCGGGCCTGGCATTTATGGGCAATGCGCAGGCGGATACCGACCCGTGGGCAAGCGTGATTGAATCCACCAACGCCCGGCTGGTCTGTGGGAACATCTGGCTTGACGTGGTGGGCGAATGGTGGGCGCTCGGAGTGGACAATCAAGCCATTGCGGTAGACTTTGGGCCTTACAACCTGCTGGCGAAATTCGAGGGACTATGCCGGGAACAAAGCGACTGACGCAGGCTGCGACCGTGGGTACCTTCGTCATGGCGCTTGCGGTGATGGGGTCATCCTGTCAACCTGTGGCGGCCCAGGCCCAACGCCCCCGCCGCAGGTGCGTGACATAGAGGTGCCAGAGGGGGTCTTGGGGCCAGGCGGCAACAAGATCATCCGCCGTGATTCGTACTGGAATCAGTTTCAGGAGTTGAACGTCGGCGGTTTCAAGCCTGGCGCCCATATCGACCTGGTGTGGAGCAGTTTCAACCCGGCCGATGGCGTCTACAACTGGACGGTGCTCAATAACGCCATGTTGACGCTGCAAAGCCAAACCGTAACACTGACCAGCGGGCAGGTGGTGAGTAGGCCGGTGTACCTCTCCTTGCCTCAATTCTGGTTTGACTGTACGGTCGGTGACAACTACGTGCCGAACTGGGTTGGCGGTGATTACACTGTCAACCAGATGGCAATACCAGGCATGGATCAAACCAACTTCAAGGTCAAATACAAGGCGGCCGTCTTGGCCGTTGCCGAGCACATCCGGGCCATGCCGTGGAAAAGCCAGATTGCCGGCGTCTTCATGTCCAGCGGCTTTTACGGTGAGACGAAGTTGGAGATTACCGGCTGCGGCGCTCGCAACGTCACGACCGACCAGATTGTAACGGCTGGCCTGACTATCGCCGAATACGACACGTTCGTGCAAACCACGATTGACAATTTTCATTTGGCTTTCCCCGACAAGCCGGTGTACCTGCTTTTTGCACCTGCGCCTGCGGATTATCTGCGGTGCAACTGGGAGACGAAGCTGCTTAGCCTGACCACACCGGGCGGGCTGCCAAATCGCCACATCGGAATTGGCTTTAACGGCATGAAGCACGATGTACCAGCCTCGGTGCCCACCCGTGGGCCAGGGACGCCAGTCTATAGCGGGGAGGACTGCGGATCGTTCGACGTGATGCGCCGGGTTCGGAATGTGCTACCGATCAAGCTGGAACCGGCCACAACGTTTTTCGAGAACGGCGGCACGCCATACCCGTATCGCATCACGTGGGAATACTGGTCTTGGCTTCTGGCCGTGGGGGCCTTTAGCGCAGACTCGATTGACGTGCAAGATGAATGGCTTTGTCAGGATGCCCCATACGGCGGGGAATGCCCAGCAGCGCCTACGCCAGAGATTGCGCTGATAAACACTCAGTACAGTTTCCCGGTCGTGTTCACAACCTGGATTGAGCGTCAACTTGGCAAGACGCAGACGAACAGCCGTGACTTGTGGACGGTGTTTCACGACACAGAATTCCCAAGCGGGGCGGTGGGGGTTGACGGTGCGCCTGCGGGCGGTATCTATGCCGAGGGGTATCTGGGGAACTTCAGCCACTACCTGAAAGAAACGAGCGGCGCTTTCAGCTATCGGTGCATGGTGCGAGGGATGCCAACCTGTCAGGATAGCACACTACCCGGTTATGCGGCGGCTCCGACGCCCTACTCGTCGAATATCTACAGCCGATGGGCGGGGCAGATGACGGGCGCCACCCTGACGCTGGCAATCAGCAATACGCTTTGGTATTACGGGCAGACGTTGCCCAACGTGACCATCAGGATTTTCTACCTCGACGATGGGGCCGATGATTTCACTGTCACGATTCCGATCAACGCCTCAGGCGGAACCACGGTGCAGACGGTCAACCGGATTGCGGGCAGCCCGGTCACGTGGAACCTGTGGACATGGACGGGAACGATGTACGTCACCAATGCCCTGGGCGGCGCGACCCATGCGCTTGAGATTGGCTACAGCGGCGGGGCACCAAAGCCGACTTTCCACATGATCTGGATTGACACCAACGCCGCCCTGCCTGCGGACACAGCTACCCCGACAGGGACGGCGGGGCCAGCACTGACGGCGACGCCAACGAGGACGCCGACGGTTACGCCAACCTGGACGCCTGGAGGGCCTACGGCGACGCACACGGCAACGAAGACGCACACGCCGACATTCACGCTGACGCCAACATTCACCCCAACTTGGACCCACACGCCGACATGGACGCCAGGAGGGCCTACGGCGACGAAGACGCCAACGGTCACGCCGACATGGACGCCAGGAGGCGCAACGGCTACGCCGACGAAGACACTGACGCCGACACCCGCCAACACGGCGACGCATACGCCGACAGTTACGCCGGTTGGCTCGACACCGGTTGCGTCCACAATCCGCTTCTCCGAGGTATCGCCAGATTGTACCCACGACTGGCACCCGACCGGGGCGGCCTCCTGCGCTGATGATTCGTTCGTCGAAACGATGGGGATTCTGGGGGCGATCAACCTGGACAACTTCACCGTGGTGCTGAAAGCAAACGGAGGGGCTGAGTTGGGACGGGTGACGCTAGGCGAAACGGCCAGCGTCTATTACGTGATATGGGCTCACCAGTTCGGCGCAGCCGTGCCAACGACGGGAAGTATTGAGCTTCAAGGTGCTGACGGAGTTGTGATTGTCAGCAGGTCATGGTCAAGCGTCACAGGGTCAAGC
>OFRM01000742.1_pt1 | contig 12622 bp, 10 predicted proteins | sample 1543101 | NCBI WGS metagenome assembly OFRM01 (sample SAMN07774223, study PRJEB24372) | wastewater metagenome | isolation source: Exp Tend VB 0WW | collected 2016-02
TTTGAAAAAATATAAAGAAATAGTCGATAAAACCTAACCTAAAGAGACTATAATTGAACTATGTCCACTGAGCAAAAAACCCATCACAGACAATGTATGCAAGAAGTCGATTGGCAAATTCGCTCAAATCGTCCACTGATTTACATATGCACGCATGAAGAAGAGCGTGTGTGGGATGCTCTTACAAGAATTTGTGAAAGAAAGAACAAAGAACTTTGGACATTATATGGTTGGGATATCACTGGCACTATAATCTCAAACACTCCAACGGCAAATCTCCCGCAAAATGGCGAAGCAGCAGACCAGCTCAGTGTGTTGTCTTGGTTTGACGGGATTCAAGACGGATTAAACGACGATGCCAGCGACGGTTATTCAATCTTGGTTCTAAAAGATTTTCAGAAATTTTTTGAAAAGGGTGAGATTTCAGACCAAATGGAAAAGCAGGTTGTGCGTCAGTTGCGCAACATGTGTCAAAAATACAAGTACAAGCACAAGTGTGTTATTGTTGTTGGAATCACCCTTAATTTGCCACCAGAGTTGCAAAAGTTAGCAACCATTATTGACTGGCCTCTTCCAGAAAAAGAACATATTGCCGAACAGATTGACGAAATGATTGGCGGAATAAAGAAGAGAGACGATTTAAGCAATTTTAAAACTGACTATTCCGACGATGAAAGAGAAGAAATTGTCAATTCACTTCAGGGTTTAACACGCAATGAAATTGAACTTTTAAACAGCTATGTGGTTTTAACCAGAGACCATCTTAGCCCTGTTTTCATGGCTTCTCGAAAGAGAGAAATCATTCGAGAGTCTGGCTTGTTAGATTGGCGAGATTCTAGCATAAACATTGAAAGTGTTGGTGGAATGGGTGAGTTCAAAAAATGGCTTAAGAAGAGAAAAAACGCATTTGGACACGATGCTCAAGAATACGGACTGCCGCCATCTTTAAAGGGCGTACTGGCGCTAGGTATTCAGGGTTGTGGTAAAAGTAGATTAGCAGAAGCCTTGGCGGATTATTACAAACTTCCCCTTTTAAGAATGGATGTCGGCAAGTTGTTTTCTGGGACTCTCGGCAGCACTGAAGAAAACATTAGAATGGCGATTAAGGTGGCTGAATCAGTTGCCCCTTGTATTTTATGGTGTGACGAGCTTGAAAAGGGCTTTAGCGGCTCTGGAAGCAGCAATTACACTGATGGTGGTACGGCGTCACGAGTTTTTGCAACATTTTTAACATGGATGCAAATGAAGACCAAGCCTGTTATTTTGTTTGCCACCGCAAATGACATATCATCTTTGCCGCCAGAATTAATCAGAAAAGGGCGTTTTGATGAAATTTTCTTTGTTGATTTACCGCTGCCAGAAGAAAGATTGGAAATATTTGACATTCATCTCAAGATGCGTGGAAGAGATGTCATAATGTTTGATATGGACACTCTGGTGAAATGTTCTGATGGTTTTACTGGTGCGGAAATTGAAGCAGCAATAGTAGATGCCATGTATGTTGGATTTGACGACAACAAGCGTGAAATTACCACTGAAGATATCCAGATGTCACTTTCCGAAACAGTCCCTCTTTCTATACAAATGAAAGAGCAGGTAGATGATTTGCGAATATGGGCTCGAACAAGAGCACGACACGCTTCAATTCCCCGAAAGAGCGCAAGTGTTCAAATTGAAATTGAAAAAATCAAAAAGGCGCAAAGAAACACCGTGGTATTAGACCAAACAAACGAAGATGAAGAATTATGAATAAAAAAGACGACCTTTTAGGCAGATTGGAACAAGGCAACGAAGCTTATTTAAAAGAGCAAGCAAAGACGGGTATTGGTTGCCCGAAGTGCAACTTTCGTGGATATACGGTTCACGAAGATAAAGCCACCAATTGCGAGTGTTGGTTTAAGGGTGTAATGCGGCGAAAAATGATTGAAGCCAAAATTCCAGAATTTTACATTGGAATGACGCTAGAAGACAATTGGTACACCAAGCTTGATGCCAATGAAGTTGACGCCATCGCTGATGAGCAAATTAAAACAAAAATCAAAAGACAAATTTCTCAATACATTAAAAACATAGTTCCACTTTGTGCGGGTTTGAAACTTAAACTTCAGAGTGGTGGGCAAATTTCCAATTTGCTTTTGATTGGTGAATCAAAAAGCGGGAAGACGCTACTTTCTGCTATTATTGCCCAAGAAGCTATTAAAAAGGGCATGATAACTGTGTTTATCAATTGGATGGATTTGGAGCCCATTTTCTCTGATTTTGACGCACGAGATGAGCAAAATCAAATTATAGAAAGCTGTAAAAACGCAGATTTGGTGATTATTGATGGTGTATATAATCTCGGATTAAACAACCCATATTACTTCAATGGATTAGAACGAATCGCAAGCTCAAGAATTAATAAGGGTCAACCCACAATCATTACTGCATTTCAAGACTATGTGGATATTAGAGGAAAGCACCACTGGACGAGTTTAATCGGAAGTGCTTATAAAATCTACCTACCGTCTCCCAAAACAGTAACACCATCCGGGAAATAAATTTATGAAATTAGATACAGAACAGATTGAGCTTAAAGTGCTCAAGCATATGATGAGCAGTCCTCTGGCGATTAATAAAATCGTTGAAAATCGAATCAAAGACGCTCATTTTGGATACATACCAGAACAGCAGACCAAGTGTTTTACCAGCGCCCTCTTTAAGTTAATTTTAACATATTATGAAGCGCACAACGTTCTTACGACAAAGTTAATTTTGGAAGACAGACTGTCTCGCACCAATATTGACTCAAAGACAAAGGCGAAATATTTGGAAATTTGGGAGCAAGCGGAGCTTGAAGATTACGACGAAAATGAATTGCCGTATCTCATTGAAGCTCTTAAAGACAAGCGTGCGTGGAGGCTTTGGAATAACATGCACCAAACTGGGCATGAAAAATCTGTCAACGAAAGTCTTGAAGCAGGACTGCAAACGGTTCAATCTATCATTGATGAAATCCACGAAGAGTTAGCTGATTTTGGAACAGAGAAGCAGCGAATTGACGTTACCTTGGCATCTGATTTTGTAAAAACAGAGTACAATCGCCGTCTCAATGACCCAGGGCTATACAAGGGTGTTGAATGTGGTTTGCCAGCGATTGATGACAAAACATTTGGTTGGATGGGTGGTCAGCTCATTGTCCTATTGGCACCATCTTCGGGCGGTAAGTCAGTTCAGCTTTTAAATTGGGCACATCACGCCCACAGCAAGCAACAGAAAAATGTTCTCTATTTTAGCTTTGAAATGGATTTGTGGCAGTGTTTGCTTAGACACTTAAGTCTAGCTTATCAAGTGCCGTACAGTGCTTTAAAGGGCATGAGTCTGCTTCCAGAAGAAGTGGAAGATTTGGTCACACGATTGAGTTTGGCAAAAGGCGGTGCGTATTTTGAATATGATGTTTCGCTGGAAGACCCAACACCTGAATATGTTGACACAAGAATCAGAGAGCTAATCCAAACCAAGGGTAAGCCAGATTTAATTGTTATTGACTATATGGGCAATATGAAAACAAGAGATGGAAGAAGAGATGCCAAACCCTGGGAACAGCAAGGTGATGCATTTGCAAGACTACACGTTTTAGCAAAAAGATATCAGATTCCATTTTTAACTGCTCAGCAAATTAACAGAGATGCCATTAGAGAAAATCGCAAGCGCAAAGAAGATAAAAAAGTCACCCAATACTGGCAAGACGCAGCAAGTGGCGACCAGCGCCTTATGCACCTTGCCCACTTTGTGATTGGGCTTGAGCCACACAAAGATGAATCTATGGTCACTTATCATCCGGTGAAAATGCGTGATGCCTGGTTTATACCCTGCGGTGGCAAGTGGGACGCTGAATATAACACCGTCAAGCCATTAACTGACGAAGAATCAATCAGATGGATGCAAATTGCAAGATTAAACGGCACCATGCCAGATGATGGTGTTGGCACACAAGACACTGGTACTGTTGTACGAGATGTTGGTGACGGAACTCAGGAGATTTCATGGCAGGGCGGCAAAGAAATTGTTGACCCAAGTGAGCTAACCTTAGACCCCAGCGACTGGGAATAGTTATGATTAGAACATTAAATTCCAGGCAATTATCTGACGGTTTTGAGAAGGGCGAAACCGTCAAAACGGCTAATAAATATAGTGCGTCCTTAATCGAGGAAATTGTTGAAAGCTTGGATATTCTTCAGATTTTAGAGGAAGAATACGACCTCGCATTTGAAGAACCCACGGCAAAAGGATGGTATCACACGAACTGTCCTTTGCCTGGGCACAGAGATTCGACACCAAGTTTTGGTGTCAATCCAGAGTTAAGAGTCTTTAAATGCTTTGGCTGCCAAGAAAAGGGCAATTTAATACATTTTGTGCGTAAAGTTGATGGTATTTCCTTTAACGAAGCAATCTTAAAATTGGCTATGTTGTCTGGAATAGATGAGTCAACAGATAGGTCTACTTATAGAACTTTAAAAGAAATTGACTCTACTGTTAAGGCATATTTAGATGACCAGGGCGAGTCTAGGCTACCTGCTGGTTTGTCCACGATTGAATATTTGAGAGCAGTAGCAGATAGATTAAGGGCTTATGAAAAAAGAGTTAATTTTGATTTAGAAGAATTGCGTTGGGTGGACAGCATTTACAAATCTATTGATAGCTTTGATGTCAAAGAAGACCAGAAGGGAATGAGTGAAATTTGGTCAAAGATTGCGCCTGAGATAAAAACACGATACCAAAAATACCAAAATCGTGCGGATGAAGAAGAAGAAAATGAATAACAAACAAGAAGAATTAAATCAAATATGGAGAGGCATTTCCAAAAGGGTGGGTCCATCCGCAGAGCAACTACAGGCTGTTTTTGACCGCCCACCAGAACAAATCACCCGAACAATTACTTTAAGCGGAGCATCTGCTGCGATTTTTGCATTTGTAAGCAAAACTCTTGAAATGACGCTAGGCTTAAGCGAAGAAGAAGCTGCTGTTTATTTGTTAAGAATGGGCGCAGAATTCGAAATGCACAAAAGAGACGCAATTTTACAGGCAATTAAGAAAAATGCAGAAGAATCTTAATAATCCGCTGCCTGAACTGCCAACTATAAAGGTTGTCTTATACCCAGAGTTAATTGCCGCATCTCTTAGAAGTGGAGAAATTGACTTATATGTGCTTTGGAGCATATTAAAAGCCACTGATAGTTATTGTGCTGGTAGCGGTAAAATTTCAATGGCATCACTTCTTCACGTAATACAGAGAATTTTTGGATTGATGCCAAGTCAAGCTTACAAGAAAGTAAACAAAGGCATTGGGAAATACTGGAACAAATTTGGCAAATCATCTGATGGTGAAAAAGTAACCACGCTCGTCGGAAGAGGGGCGCTTGTCGAGAGACTCAAGCCAACATCAACAAGAAGCGAGCCATTTGTTTTTGAGGTTAGAGACCTAGAGAGGGGTGAAAACGCCAATCCCCACGAAATGAAATATTTGATGATTGCAGCAATTGCATCTCGTTACGTAGACGGGCGTCCTATGTCCATTCGTTCAATCTGTGAGTTAACGAAGCAATCTGAAAGAACTGTTCAGCGTGCGTTAGAAAACTGTGTTGACCTTAACAAAAGAAAGAGTTGCAAGCCAATTTCATCGCATAAAACAATTTTAGAAGCACGAGCGAATCTTTTAAAAATTGCTCAAAAAGATAACATTCTTGCATATAGAATCGAACAAAATTTAGACAATTTTGTTATTTATCGCCGTATCCCAAACATTTATTCATTGACAAAACCCGAAAGACTACCGCTGAGAAAAAGACCAAAAGAATTACGAGCCAGAGACGCCGAGAACATGGCAAGCCTTGCAAAAAAGAGGTACTATCATGAAGAAAGCAAAAAGCCAGTCGAACACGAGCATTTAAAATTCTCCGGTATTGAATTTCTCCCAAGCGGCGTGGCAGCAATCTGGGATGAAAGAAACGCCCCGGCTCAACAAATCCAATGTAGACGCTCTTTAATTGGAAGATGGGAAGATATAAAAAGAGGACAAACTGTGCAAAAACAGACCAGAGCGAACGATAATAGGAATATAAGCAATGTGTCAATCTAAGCAAAACTTCGTTCACTTACATGCTCACACTCACTTTAGTGTGCAGATGTAGGTGTTGTTCTCGGATTAAGTTAATGTTTAAGTATGAATGTTAATAACACAAATGCTTTCATTGAAAAATCATCTTTTATACACAACGATAAATATGATTACTCTAAAACCAATTACGCAGGTAACTTAACAAAGATAAGTATTATTTGCCCGCATCACGGTATTTTTTATCAAACCCCAAAAAGGCATCTAGGTGGATTTGGGTGTCAAAAATGTTCTTTTTTAAAAAGTTCAAAAAACAATACAAAAACTATTGAGAAATTTATTGAAGAAGCAAGAAATATTCATGGTGATAAATACAATTATAAATTAACAAATTATATAGGCTGTTATACTGATGTTAGCATAGAATGTGAAATACACGGAGTGTTTGTGCAAAATCCTCGTCATCATTTAAAGGGGCACGGATGCTCTGAATGTGCTGGCTGTAAGCCATTAACCAAGCAAATTTTTATTCAGAGGGCAAACAATATTCATTCGAATAAATATGACTATAATTTGGTTGAATATACGAGTGTGAACAACAAGGTGAATATTCTTTGTTCTGTCCATGGTTTGTTTTCTCAAAATGCACTAAATCACTTGAACGGCGCTGGCTGTCCGTCTTGTTCTGGGAGTAAAAAACACACACCAGAAAGTTTTATTGAAAAATGCAAATCTACACACGGTTTGCGATATGATTATTCCCTTGTTGATTACACAAATAACAGGGTAAAAATTAAAATTATTTGTAAAGACCACGGAGTGTTTTCACAAACACCTATTCATCATAGCCGAGGCTCGGGGTGTCCAAAATGTAAATCTTCTCATGGTGAAAAAATAATTAGAAATATTTTAGAAAACAACAATATCAAATTCACGGAACAGAAAAAATTTTCCACATGTAAAAATATCAAAGAACTACCTTTCGATTTTTATTTATATGATTTGGATATTTTGATAGAATATCAAGGCGAACATCATTTTGAACCTAAATCAAAAACGAGGATGTTTGGTGCATCGAATGTGCAGATAGCTTATTTAAAAATTAAGCACAATGACGAAATTAAATTAAATTGGTGTAGAGATAACAATAAAAAATTTTTAGTAATTAACTACAAAGATATCAATAAAATAGAAGAGATTTTATCGGGTATACTATAACCATGTGCAAACCAAAAAAACAAAATTTTACGCACCTACATGCTCATACCCATTTTAGCGTTCAAGACGCTCTCCCGACGCCGAGAGAGTACGCATTACATGCACGGGAGATGGGTTTTCCAGCCACTGCCATTACTGACCACGGACGTATGGGTGGAGTAATCGAATTTGTTGAAGCCTGTCGCAATCCATATAAAGACCTTGCCCCCATTAAGCCAATTATCGGCTGTGAAGTCTATACATACTTTGATAGACATGTAAAAGAATCTGTTATTCGTCCAGACGGCTCAAAGGGTCGTCCAAAACACAACCATCTAACTCTTTTGGCTATGAACGAAACTGGATATCGCAATTTGTTGCGAATACAGGCGATTGGAGCAGAAGAAGGCTATTATTATGAGCCAACAGTAGACTGGGAAGTTCTGGAAAAATTCAACGAAGGCATCATTGCGCTTTCGGGTTGTTTGGCAAGTGAAGTAAACCAAGCTCTGCTTAAAGGTATGGACGACGAAGCCGAAGCAATCGCTGGAAAGTTTGCTGAAACATTCAAGGATAGATATTACATCGAGCTGCAATATCATGGAATTCCCGAGCAAAAAGCCAATTTACCAAAGTTGGTCAAAATCGCTAAAAATCTAAACCTGCCAGTTATAGCAAGCAATGATGTTCACTATTTAAAGGCAGAAGATTGGCGTGTACACGACTTGCTAATCAGTATGCGTGATATCTCTAGCGACCGAGTTGGAAAGGGCAAAAAAGAAGCATATGGCTCGCACCAGTTTTATCTTAAAAACGAAGCTGATATGATGCAAATATTTTCATCGAAGCCAGATGCAATTTCAAATACTGTGGCTCTGGCAGAGCGTGTTGAAGATTTCCTTAAACTAGACGTTCCGCATCTTTTGCCACATGTTGCAATTCCAATGGACGATGAAAAATTTGTTGCGTTTAAAAACAAAAATCTTCCCTATCACAAGCCCAATGACGCATATTTAGCTTATTTGGCAATGTGTGGTTTGAAGAAAATGGGCTTAGATTCCAAGCCAGAATATAAAAATCGCATAAAGTCGGAACTTGAACAAATTTGGTACATGGGAGTAACTGATTATTTCTTAATTCAATCAGAAATGGTTGATTTTATGAAAGAAAAGGGAATTCTTTACGGTATTAGAGGAAGCGGTGTCGGCTCTTTGGTTAATCACTGTCTTGATGTTTGTAATGTTGACCCGGTTCGCTGGAATCTAATGTTTGAAAGATTCTTGAACCCAGGTCGTGGAAACCAGTACGAAATTTCATATAAAGAAGAGCCTTCTAAAGTGTATCTTGAAGAAAAAGGCAAGCAAGTACAAGACGAAGCTGTTGCTAGATTAAAAGCCCTAGTTGCAGAAAAAATTAAAGAAGATGCATCACTAGCGCCGCACAAGCCTGAGATAGCAAAAGAAATATGGGTGCTTGAGATGGCAAATCTAGCAACTTATGTTTGCAATTTGGCAGACAAGGGCATGAAAACAGCTCACAACGATGCACAGCTCTGGACTGCATATTTCCTTGGTGTAACAGACCAAATGCCCACAAAGGGGCTAAAGGTAAAGAAAGTTGCCAGTCTCCCTGACGTTGATACCGACATTGATGACAGTCGTCGCAGTGAAGTAATTGAATGGGCGAGAAATCGCTTTGGTCACGACCACGTTAGTATGATTGGGACATGGGGTACTTATCAAACTAAAGCCGCTGTCACAAATACGCTAAAGGTGAGTGAGCGATTTAACAAAGACTGGGGCGACAACACGCATAAAATGGCGCAAGTTGTTTCTAAGTCGATTCCAACACGCCCTCAAGCCGCTGGCAAATCAAAGAACCCTATTGCTGATGCAATGGTTGAGTCACCAGAATTTTCAAACTGGGTAAAGAAATATCCAGATGATATGAAATTGGCAGAAGGCTTAATCGACAGAATATCCAATCTTGGAATTCATGCCGGGGGTGTGCTGGTGTCAAGTGAGCCTATTCGAGACCATTCGCCTGTTGAAAATTCCAAGGGAGTTTTGGCGTCTGCTTATGACATGAAGTCAGTCGAGCGAGTTGGTTTGGTTAAGTATGATTACTTAGGGCTTGCATGTTTTCAAATGATTGCTTTAGCTCAGAAGTTAATTGAGAAAAAGCACGGTGAAAAGGTTGATTTTACTAAAATCAACATGGAAGACCCAAAGGTTTTTAATCTTTATAAGACAGGAACAACTTCAACTATTTTTCAATTTGCGAGTCCAGGTATGCAAGACGCTCTGCGTCAGGTGCAAGCATCTTGTATTGAAGATTTAATTGCCGTTGCCGCTCTTTATAGACCAGGCCCGATGGCTTTTATACCCGATTACGCCACCGGAAAGCATCATCCAGACAAGATTAAATACGCTCATCCAATTATTAAAAAGCACCTTGAAGTCACCTTTGGCATCATGGTGTATCAAGAACAGGCAATGTTCCTTGCTCGTGAAATGGCTAGTTTGGATTGGGATGAAGTAGATAAGTTGAGAAAAGCTGTGTCTAAGAAAGACCCAGAAGCTTTTGATAAAATTTGCAAAGTGTTTGAAGCAAAGGCGATTGCAAAGGGGATACCAAAACCAGCGGTTGACGCAACTCTTAATCTGATGGGCAAATTTGCAGGATACGCTTTTAACAGAAGCCATGCTTGTGCATATGCTCTTTTGTCTTATTGCACGGCATATTTGCGAACATACTATCCAGCAGAATGGATGGCCGCAGTTATGCAAATTGATAGAGACGATGCCGATAAAATGGCAATTTATCAAAGAGAGTGCAAGGGGCAAATTTTAGTTTTAAAACCAAATGTCAACGACTCTGGACTCGAAACTACAGTCACCACAGAAGGTTCTATTGCATTGCCGTTAACTTCCATTAAGGGTGTTGGAACGATGGCACAAACCATTGTGCAGCATCAGCCTTTTGAAAATCTGAAAGACATGATTTGGAGAGCTAGACCAAACCGAGGCATGGTAGAGCATTTAGCAGAAGGCGGCGCACTTCATTGCTTTGAAGATGTGAAACGCAAGCAGGTTGACGAATTGATGGTTTATTATGACGAGCTTGTAAGTGAGAGAAACGAAGACGACAAGAGAAAGAAGCGAGAAGAGAAGATGAAGTATAAAACTCTATCGCCGCTTTCTGGAAATCAAGGTTCAGAAGACAGAGCAATTCCTGTAGAAGAACGTAAGGTTAAGGCAAGAAAGGATGCCAAGCCCAAGATTTTAAACACTAGAAGTTTGTTCCCGAATGATATTTTTTAGGCTATTATGGATAATGTAGGTTTTGTAGAGGAAGAAGAAGCATCGCCCTTGGTTGATTCAAAGGTGGTGCTTCCCAGCAACGTCTGGGAAGAAGCGTCTGATTACGATTTCTTGAATGACACAAGAAAGCGTTTAAACGGTGTCAATAAAGATACTTTTGAAGAAGAAGTGCAAGCGTGGAGTGATGGTTTTAAAATGCTCCCCAAATACGACCGAAAAAAATACCAAGAAGAAATATCAGAAATGGAGATGCATTTTCAATCTGATAGCAATTTTTCTTTCGACACACTGGTTGTTCTTTACAGCACACAAGTTTCTTATAGAAACCGACTTACTGCCATGAAAAGCGTCGTAAATGCAAATTACGAGATTTATAACCAAGCCTATAAGTCTCTCGATAAGCAGGCTTTTAAACTTTTCAGCAAAGCTGGTGGAAGCGTAGACGACAGGCGTGCAGATGCAGCTCATGTAGTGGCTCCGTTTCTTCGATTGTCAACTCAAGCAAAGGCAATGTTAGACCAAATTGAAGAAATGATTTCTAACATTGAATTTGCAGCTTTTCAATTAAGCCGACTTCTTCGAGAACGAGAAGCTCTAGCGAAAATTAACACATCTTTTGAAAGAGAGGGTCAGCACACCAAGCTTCACACAGATTTTCAAAGTCGAATTAGACCAACAAGAACATCGGATGACGATGGTTTTGAACAACTTTAAAAAAGTCGTGCTCTTTTTTATGTTTTCACACGAAAATAAAAATAGAGCAAAACTTAGGAAGGTTTTACTGAATTTCTTGTAGAACTAAACTATGAAGCACAAATGTAAAAGTTTGTGCGGATTGCCCAAAAAACAAACTATATAGAGTCCATAGAAGCAAAAAGCATCACGATGCGATTAGACTTCTGACTCAAGGAAAAAACAAAATGGCACAACGTGTATATTCATCGCAAAGAATGCTTGACGAAAAAAATGCTCAAGCACAAAACTCAAATAGCGGGTTCGCAAAAGCTGAATTCGTAAACCTTAAGCCAGACCCTGCTACCGGGGAAACTGTGCGCTACCTCCGAGTTATCGGATGCCCTATTCGATTCCGTCAGTTTACTGACAAGAAGCGAAAGGAAGGCGAAAAGGGTGTGACTTACAAGGTCGCATTCCCGGATGCTCACCTAAACTCTAACTTTACCAGAATTGGTACAGAAGGCGACCCTGCTTACGGCGAATGTCCTTGGACAAAGCTCGGATATGTAGGAAGTTGGCGATATGCCGTGAACGTTCTTGAGCGACAAAAGGACGGCACTAGCGTTGTTAAGATTCTTGAAAAGGGTGGCATGATTTTCAACAAGTTGATGGAATATGAAACCAACAACCGAGAGCTTAACACTGAGAATCCTGATGATGACCCAACTTGCGTAATGCTTGGTGGTAGTGTAGCTCATGATGTAAAAATCAAAGCTAAGTCAAATCCACAGGCACTCGGTGGTGTTGAGTATGTTGTTTCAGTTAATCCCAAGCCAAGCAAGGTAACTGAAGAAGAGATTGAGCTTCTTAAGTCTATTGGCGCTCCAAAAGACGAAGAGATTGCTAACGAACGAGCACGATACGAGCTTGACCGAAAGGATGACCCACAGCTTCCAGAGTGGGAAGATTGGTATTTGTTTGGATACAACATTTCCAACATTTTCAAGCCCACTCCGCTTAAGACAGAAGCTTCTAGCGCACCTGAAGGTGTTGCAGAATCAACCGACAGCAATGAGCTGTTGATTGACGAACCAGAAGCTGTTGCAACTCCTGCACCAAAGGCTAAGGCAGCACCAAAAGCTAAGGCAGCAGCCACAGAGTTGGCAAATCCGTTTGAAGAAGACGGTGCGGTTGCCGTTGCTGAAGGCGACGAGCCAGACTGGGAATAAGATAAAAAAGGGCACATCTATGATATAGGTGTGCCCTTTTTATCCAAAAGAGGATAAAATGAGCGAAAATAAAGATAAAGATTCAAAAGCAAGACTAGACGAAA